>Ga0255425_1054_pt1 | contig 25580 bp, 20 predicted proteins | sample ANMaggSeSYBR02G4_FD_182640 | JGI IMG/M metagenome (GOLD analysis project Ga0255425, IMG submission 182640) | Sediment cell enrichment communities from methane seep in Santa Monica Basin, California, United Staets - ANME aggregate JGI... | ecosystem: Environmental > Aquatic > Marine > Cold seeps >... | reverse complement strand
TTGAAGGAAGGTGTTTTTCCGGAAATATTCATGTTGTCTTGCTTTGAGTTAATAGCATTTTGCGGCAGATAAAATCTATGGGCAAGAGGCAGACACGCCCAGCGTCCCTTTATGCATTTGAGCAAACCAACGAGAACCACATTTTGTGCCCAAGGGTACTTGGCCTGATTTGACTTGGCGGCATGGTCAAAAATGTGTGAACAACCAAAGATTTTTTTACCGGTCTTGGGGTTGATAAAATCATCAAGGGCAACCAGCAATCGTCCATCAGTTAGAGGTTCCGGAATAGTATTCCATAATTTTGACCAGAGTTTATCCCAGGGCAGCTTGGTTGATGCCATGAACGTATAGAATTTGCGCTTATTGATATCAATTCCAAAAAAGGTATGCATACAGCGAAAAATGTTCGATGAGATAGAACTGGTAAAAGGGATAATGAATGAAAGCAGAGCATAGACGAACCACCTACTGCGTTGGTTGCCAAGTTTACTGGATGAAAATTCATTCTGAAGTGGTTTGAGAATATCGTGTAAAATAAACATGAGATTTCACTCCTTTTGGGGTTAATTTTAGCAGGTTACCTGCTATAATTCATACCACAAAAAGGTGTGAGTTGCAAGCGGTAAAATGATATAACTCAGTGAAATAACAATAAATATTGGCATAAGAATTGCGAATCAATTTTCATGCCAATTGGTGATTTTTTAGATAAATAATTTGTATGATCTTTAAACTTTCGTAAAAAACGGTGAAACTTTAGTGACCTAACCAACCAAATTTTTTACCTTTTTTCTTTAAATCATCCGCACCTCCCAAATAGATATCTTTAGTGCATGCATACCTGGTTCGTCGATTTAGATGAAGTCGTTGATCTCTGGAACTGGTGGTATGCATGGCATTTAAACGATGTGTTGCTTCAGGATGTTGCCATGATGGAACCATCGTTTTCGATTCCTCGCCGGAATGTAAGTGAGTATTTACATGGTAGGCAAAAAAATGTCCACCATCTCGTTTATCAATAAATACGGCGCAACCAGACAGGTTATCCGTGAAGAAATATCGGATGGCCGGATATCGGTCTATCGATAATCTAACAGAAGTAGAATTGTGGTCCTTATACGGAAGATATACAGCATTCCGTAAAGCGGATTTATCTATTATAATTTTTGTGGGCAGGTAAGATTGTGGCGTTTGTTGAAGTCTAAAACCTACAAGGGTATTTTGGCACAACGCCCAAAAAGGTATATTTTGAAGCTTAGCCGCAACTTTCAGTTTCGGTATTCCCAGCCCCGAGGTAGCGGTAGATGCTCGTTTTTGAAAGATTGTAATCCTTCATCAGGGTTTTGATCAACACCCCCTCAGCCCGTCTTTGCTGTAGCATTGCAACACCATCTTTGTTCAGCTTCTTCTTGCGACCAAACGCAACACCCCGTTCCGTGGCTTTTTTGATGCCATCGCATCTGTCGTTCAGCACGTATTTCAGTTTCAAATTGAGCAATCGCACCCAACATGTTAAACAACAATCGACCGGTTGTATCACCTGTATCTATATTCTGATCCAAAACTTGAAGATTGACCTTTTTGAGCTCTAATTTTTCGTCAATCTGACAGAGATGTAGTGTTGAGCGAGCCAGTCGATCCAGGCGTGTGACAACCAGCACATCTCCTTCCCTGACATATTCCAAACAAGCTTTCAATTGGGTGCGTTTATCGGATGTGCCGCTTTTCTTTTCCTGAAAAACTTTACTGCAATGTTTCAGCTTATCAAGTTGTACATCAAGGGAGTTTGGCCAATTGAGCTAACTCGTGCATAACCGACCTGTGTCAAGGTATTCTTATTGTTGTGTCATTATGTATAAGGATATTTACGAAATCAATTTCGTAGACATTAAATGATACATGTCAAGCGGTATGTGCCATAAGGTATACTTATTGAGACGACTAAGAGAAACATATTCACCATGTCACAAAACAATTCAAATACTACCGATAGCTCAAGACAACAACGACTCAAGATTCTTGGTCAGGATGAAATTGATACCCTCTTCCGGCGACCTTGTTTCACCTATGAAGAACGAGAACAGTATTTCACGCTGTCTTCGACCGAACAAGGGGTACTTGATGAACTGAAAACGACTAAATCAAAAATTGCCTTCATTCTTCAGCTCGGCTATTTCAAAGCACGGCGTATGTTTTTCGCTTTTACCCCCAACGATGTTGCAACTGACATGAAGTACGTTGCTGAGCGGTGTTTTTCTTACACCACTAAAGCGGACTGTGCGGTCACCAAAATCACACGCCTAAAACATCAACGTCTGATCTTGGGATTGTGTAAATACAAATCCTGTGATGACAACGACCGGCAACAATTGGAAGCCAAAGCTCGCGAAGCTGCAACTGTCAGCGGCAAGCCAATTTATGTCTTTCGTCAGATATTACATTTTCTGTCAGAACGACGTATTGTTTCACCAGCCTACAGCTCTTTGCAGGACATGATTGGTAAAATCTTGACAGATGAACAAAATCGTATGGCCGAAATTCTCCGTGAACAGCTCAAGCCTTCCGAAATCCAAGACATGCAGGATCTTCTGAATGACACATCAGGTTTACACGCAATCACCCAGCTCAAACATGAGCCCAAAGATTTCAGCGCTACAGAGCTCAAACACGAAGTCGAGCGCGGTGAACGGATCAGGGATCTTTATCGGCTGTCACAACGAGTACTGCCCGCTTTACAAATTTCCAACGAAAGCATCAAATATTATGCGTCATTGGTCGGTTATTACTCTGCGTTCAGACTAAAGAGGTTAGAGTCTTGGAACGTCTGTATTTATCTGCTTTGCTTCATCCATTACCGCTACCAGCGCCATTACGACAATCTTATAGCAGGTTTTATTTTTTACGTCAGAAAATTTATTGATGAAGCTAAAGCCGTTGCCACAGACCGAGTTTACGAACATCGTGTCGAGGCCAACCAGAATTTGCACAAGGCGGCACAAGTGCTCAAACTGTTTACAACGACGGATGAAATTGCCAAGGACGCATCATTCCACGAGGTCCAGGCCAAGGCATTTGCCATTTTAGAACGTGACAAACTGGATCATGTAGCTGAATACATTACAACACAGGTCAGTTTTGACAAAACGGCATTTCAATGGGAACATATCGAAAAACTTGGATTCCAGTTTAAGCGTTATCTGCGGCCCGTTCTGTCATCAACAGATTTCAAGGGAGCACCCGCTCAAACCCGACTAATCGAAGGTATTGATTTTCTGAAAAACGTCTTTGCCAAAAGCAGACCGCTCGGTCAATATCCCATTAATAAGATTCCAGTTGACTTCATGTCCGGCAACATCATGAACTACCTTTATGCAATCGACAAGAATAGGCAGAAACAGCTCATTCCCGATCGCTATGAATTTTATATCTGTCGTCTTCTTCGTGACCGGCTGGAAGCTGGTGACATCTACTGCCATGATAGCATCAGATTCCGCAGTTTTGAAGACGATCTTATTGATGATAAAACATGGTGTAACGACAAAGAAAAACTCATCGAACGTGCTGAGCTTCCAATTCTCAAACTTCCGGTCGAGGAACATCTGGCTGGTCTCGAAAAAGAGCTTGAAGACCGAATTGCCAAGGTTAACAAGCGAATAGAGGACGGCGAAAACAAATATGTCAAAATCAAAAAAAATGGTGGGGACCGAGGCTGGAGTCTCAGATATCCAGGTGACAAAGATGAGATCAACCATCCCGTTTTCGATAACCTCAAGCAGGTTAGTATCGGTAGCGTCCTATATTTTGTTAACCAACGCTGCAAGTTTATGGGTGCCTTTGAACATGTGCTCGACCGTTATGTCAAAACCGACATAGACGAGCGAGCTATTTTCGCCAGCCTTCTGGCCTGGGGTACAAATACAGGACTCGGTCGGATGGGACAAATATCCGATATTGACTATAACTTGCTGGCATCAACATCAGACAATTTTATCAGGCTGGAAACTCTCAGAGAGGCCAATGATATGGTAACCAACGCTATCTCAAAGCAACCCATTTTTCATGAATACGATATAAACAACGTAGTACATTCCAGCTCTGACGGCCAAAAGTTCGAAGCCGGTCTGTCCACTATCAACGCCCGCTATTCACCGAAATACTTCGGTCTTAAAAAAGGCGTTGTCGCCTACACCCTTGTCGCCAACCATATCCCCGTCAATGCCCGTATCATCGGGGCGAACGAACACGAAAGCCATTATGTTTTCGACATTCTGTTCAACAACACGTCCAAGATTCAATCGGACATTCATTCCACGGATACGCATGGCAGCAACGAGGTAAACTTCGCCATTTTGGACATGTTCGGCTATCAGTTTGCCCCACGCTACAAGGACATTGTAGGAACAGTTTCAACTTCTCTTTACGGTTTCAAACACCCGAGTCACTACGACGGGCTCCTCAAACCTGTGCGCAAACTTAGAAAAGATCTGATTATAGATGACTGGGACGGAATTGCACGAATTATGGTTTCGTTGGCGTTGAAGTCCACGACCCAGAGCATTATTACCGGAAAACTCAGTGCCTATGCACGTAAAAACAAAACTCGTACGGCTTTGTGGGAATATGATAATATCATTCGTAGCTTATATCTACTCCGGTTTATCGACGAGCCGCCGCTACGCCGCAATATCCAATTGGCGCTCAATCGCGGTGAGAGTTACAACAAGTTGCGCAAGGCTGTGGCATTTGCGAATTTCGGGAAATTGCGTTTCAAAACCGAGTTAGAGCAGCAAATTTGGCAGAAATGTAGCCGTCTGATTACCAACTGCATCATCTTCTACAACGCCACAATTCTTTCAACCCTACTCACTCATAGGCAAAATATTGGTGATAAAGAGGGTATCGCTCTACTGAAAAGGGTATCACTTGTCGCTTGGCAGCACATTAATCTTCACGGTCGTTACGAATTCACCAAATCCCAGGATATCATCGACATGCAAGAAATTATTCGTGAGTTGGTCAAGAGTTCAGTCAAAGGGAAATTGGGCGTATAAGTTTTAAAATATACCTTTTTGGGCGTTGTGCCAAAATACCCTACAAGGCATTCTTTACATTTGTACTTATAGTGTTTAAAATCAAATGCATCATAATTACGAACTCGATTTACCCTATGATTAATTTCCGTTGGATTCATCCCAAGATTTTGGGAAACAGTAACCTGATATGGTGTATCGGCAAGAGTATCAGTATTTAAAACCGTCATTTTTTCCTCCTAATATTACCGTTGATTGGATAATTGATCAACAAACTCTTCTGCCTGTCAACTTATTTCCCTTTTTCTTCTTTTTCTAAGTTTTTATCAGTAAAATGAACGTATCCGGTTTCTGTTACGAACCTTGAGGTTTCATCTATTGTTAAACTACTTGAGATGTTATTTATTTCTTTAGTATCGTTAATACCTTTAGACCTCTTAATCTAAACCGTTTTTCCTCAATAATCACGGATAACGGATACTGATAAACGGATAAAAACTTGCTTTTGAGGCAAAGGAGTAACGGATAATAACTCCTGCGTTAAGCCTCCAGCTATGCCGGAGTGAATAGAAAAAGCTAAACGGTGGTATTTAAAAAAATGCTCCTTTCGAATAAAGGAAACAGCGCTGTTTCTGTGAGCAAAATACGAAAGGAGCAAAACAATGAGCAAAACAATGAGCAAAACAATGAGCAAAACAATGAGCAAAACAATGAGCAAAACAATGAGCAAAACAATGAAAAAAAGTTTAGCACGCACAGTTTGGGAATGCAAATACCATATAGTATTCAAAAAGTACAGGGGATGGGGGGACCAGACAAAGTTTATGAACAGATGGTACCACAGGTCGCGCTACTGCATCAGTGATGCTGGAGACTCGATAAATGCCTGCGTCGGTTTAATGCCGTGGAGCCCTCTTTGTTCAGGAATGTGATTTTTTTTGTACAATAATCATCTGAACCAGGTATTCCATAAAACTTCGATCATGAAGTCTCAATGTCCATGGAAACTCCTCTTCTGATATGAGCTCAAGTTTTTCGACAGCATTGGGATGGTCTCCTCCGGCAAGTAAAGAACGCAGGACGGCCTCGCTTGATCCTTTATGCCTCGACCTCTGCGAATGGCCTCCTAGCCATGATTCTACCTGGGTCGCGTTTGCTGCCCAGTCATAGGGGGTTGAAACAATAGCACGGCTGCCAGGCATCAAAATTCTGGCGAGTTCTTTCAAGTGATCATATGGTGACCACACGCAGTCCAGAGCATTCAGACTTACCCCTGCGGAAAATACTTCATCAGAAAAAGGCAGCGCAGTAGCGTCGCATACCCAGAAATCAACATTTTCAGCGTTTTCAAATACTGCCGGAAACTCCCTGCGTTCAAAAGCGATTCCTGACTTCCGCCTTGGATATGAAACATATTTGTTTTCAAGGATTGAAGATGCTGTCTTAAGCATACCGAAATTCATGTCCACACCAAGGACAATTTCATCCAATTCTTTGGCAAGTTCAAAGCTTGTTCGGCCAACAGAGCAGCCAATATCAATAACAGGGCCTTTGACGCTGTGTTCCATTGACAGCAAGCCCTGCCTGAGCAGTTTTACTATCGATCCCGGCAATGCAGGTGATTTAGTTGTTTCTTCAGGGTCAAGATCGCCATAGTGATCAAATGCGTAAGTGCTGATATGCTGGCGATGGGAGTCAAATGCCGAGCCCGGACCAAAGCAGTCACCCAGGAGACTTTCCATTGTGTTTGTCAGATCATTACGGCAAAGGATCGGAATTAAATTCTGTGAGATATATGTCCTGAGGTTGCTTACAATAATCGGTATTCCATCAATAACAGGATATTCACTGAGACACTGAGTGTTTGTGCAGCCAAGAATCCCTTCAATTATCGAATTATTGCTTTCTTTGAGGACAGATCGGATTTCGAGGAATGATTCTTGTCCATTAGAACGGCATATCGGGCACAAGGGCTTAAGTTTTTCAAAATGGAGCTGCTTTATGAGTTTCACCCCCCAATCATTACTGTCGGGCAGCCAGGTGGAAGTATTTTTCCGACCGGCGCAGGAATAGGAGCCACACAGCTCGGGTGAGCAGTTAGATCATTTACTCTGGCAGCGGGCAGGCCGCCGATCATGACACTTGACGAACCCATAGCAACGGTACCAGGACCTCCCGGTACACAAGCGGGAAGTGTACATGGTGCGGTTGTGCTTCCGACTCTCGCGGCAGGCTGGTTGCCGATGAGCACAGTAGGCGCACCTGTAATTATTGCCAAAGGAAGCGCAGGATGGGCAGAAGGGGTAGGTATCGGTGCAGGCGGATGGATGGGGGCATGGCAATGAGGTGAATCCTGTCTTACCATATCACCGACACGTGCAGCAGCGGGCATAATTTATTCTCCTTAGGTTTACTCCTGTTGCTTGGCGCGACATTCTTCATGTCAGTTTAGATGAATTATCTTTCCGGCTATGCAGATGTCGTCATTAGAATGAATGGCCATTTTTTTTAAAGAATCTATTTCAAGACTTCCCTTACTCTTCACCACAGCGTCTTCTTCAGCTTGTATCTTTATCTGTTTAGCTTTCAGGGCAATGGTTTCGGTTGATTTCAGTTCAAGGTGGGCCCCGCTGACCGAGATAACAGGCCCGTCATCGGTCATCCGAACTTTCATGATAATTTCACCGTCGGATTCTGCAATCTCGATAAGCTCATTTTTTTCACTGGAATGCACCATGACCTGACGGCCTGAGTCAAGCTGCATTCGTATTTTTTCAACGTGTTCGACATCTGAGGGTTTAAGCTTTATGATTTCAGCCTTTTCACTCATTTGAATTAAGCCTCCTTTATAGCACTATCCGACAGTAGCACTGTTTTTAAAATTAATATCATCTTTGGTAATTGCAGGCAAGTTCAAAATAGATAGATTACCGGTTTTGACTTCAGAACTTGCTATGGGGTTCGGAATAATTTTCTTGATGAATTGGGATATGTGATATATCAAAAATAAATCTGGCTCTTATTATACTTAAAACAGGTAATTCTTTATGAACAATAAAATATCACCGCTCAAAAATTCAAGTGAGCTTATCAAGAAGAAAAGCTGGTGGAATAGATTAATGGAATGGCTGGCTAACGCGAATAAAAATGTATGCCGCCATTGAAAGCCGGGCAGCAGGCCTCGCAGGTAGCGAGGCGTTAACTATTTATTTTCCCCAGTTTAATCGCACAAAACTCACCACACATGGTGCAGCCTTCTTTGCCGGCACTTTCGCTGGTTTCCAAGCATGCCCTTACTTTTTCAGGGTCTATAGAAATGTTTACCTGACCTTCCCAGTTGAATTCATCTCTGTATTTTGCCATGAGTAAGTCTTTTTCAATTGCGCCGGGAACCCCCTTTGCGATGTCTGCAATGTGTGCGGCAATTTTTGAAGCAATTATACCTTCTTTTACATCTTCTATAGTAGGTAGTCTTAAATGCTCCGCCGGAGTAACATAACACAGGAAGTCTGCGCCGGCTGATCCGGCAATGGCTCCTCCAATAGCGGCAGTAATATGGTCATAGCCAGGCGCTATGTCTGTGGGAATTGGACCAAGTACATAGAATGGAGCTCCCTGGCAAAGACTTTTTTCCAGCTCAACATTAGCCTTAATTTCTCTGATTGGAACATGTCCGGGGCCTTCAATCATAACCTGAACACCCTGATCTCTTGCTCTTTTTGTAAGTTCGCCAAGGGTTATCAGCTCTTCAATCTGCGCCCTGTCAGTTGCATCGGCAATACATCCCGGCCGCAAACCATCGCCGAGACTGAGGACCATGTCGTAATGCCCGGCTAGTTCAAGTAATTTATCATATTGTTCATAAAGAGGATTTTCTCTTTTGTTACATCTTATCCAATTAGCTAAAAAAGATCCTCCTCTGCTGACAATGCCTAAATGACGCCCTCCAATTTCAAGGCAGCCAATACTTTTTCTTGTTATCCCGCAATGAACTGTAATGAAATCCACACCGTCTTCACCATTTTCTTCTATGACCCCAAACATGTCTTCAGCGGTCATTTCAACGATAGCTTTTTTAGAATTCAGCATCTGAACAGCAGCCTGATATATAGGTACTGTTCCAATTACCAATGATGATTCTTTGATAATTGCTTTTCTTATTGCTCTGATATCACCACCTGTAGAGAGATCCATAATAGTATCTGCTCCGGCGGCAAAAGATACTCTTACCTTCTTGAGTTCAAGGTCAATATCTGTACGGTCTTTTGACGTTCCGATATTGGCGTTGACTTTTGTTTTTAAACCCTTGCCAATTGCAAGAGGTGAAATGGATTTATGCTTTTTGTTTCTTATTACTACTATATTACCATTTTCAACTCCCTTGCGAATGAATTCAGGATCAACTCCTTCGTATTCGGCACATATCTCCATTTCTTCTGAGATTTTATTTTTACGTGCCATTTCTAATTGAGTCATAATCTATATCTCCGTTTTTGCAATAATAAGCTCTGCTACTTTCTTTCCTGAGAGAAGCATTCCTCCGAAGATCGGCCCCCATTCTCGGGCCACCAAAAGCAGCGTTTGCCGACATTCCTGCGACATATACGCCCGGGCAAATTTCCCTGGTGTTTTCAATTGTCAGTTTTTCTGCCTTCTCCGCCCACATGGACCGTTCGCCCATTACTCCCCCGCTTTCAGTATTTAACATCATATCTGCTTTTCGCTCAATAACATGAAGCATTTCTGTTGCATGTCCTGTTGCATCAACAATATTTTTTGCCATAATTGTAAGGGGATCAACATGAAGTCCCGCCATTTCCACAGGTGACCATATAATGACAAGACCAATAACGCGATTTTCCCGAATTACAACATCTTCCACACTCATACAATTAAAGATTTTTGCTCCGGCCTTAGTTGCATATGAGCATATCGTGGTAATGGATTCAACGGCGTCTGCTGTAAAATATCCCGGCTGATATTCTCTTGTTTTTATATCAAAAATATCCAGTATTTCTTTTCCTTCTTTTTGCACTACTATTTCGTTAAACATCATTCCACCGCCCCACATTCCTCCGCCTATACTTAACTTGCGTTCATAAAGAGCTACTTTTTTCCCGGCTTTTGCCAGAAAATACGCTGCTACAAGTCCGGATGGGCCTCCGCCGACGATTGCAGTATCAACCTCTGTATAATCCATAAATTTTTGTGAAAAACGGTCTATTATTGCTTTGGTTATTATAACTTCATTTAATGCCATAATATTATTACACTCCTTTACTATAAAGTTTTGCACCCATCTATTTATCAAAAGTTTTGGGTATGGTTCTAACTTTGGCCACTATCCATTGTTGATTGTCGATTGATGACTGTTGATTGAAGGTATTTTATTAATTTTATAACAAAAAGACAGAGCGAAGCGATTCCACAAATCATCAATCATAAATCAACAGTCATCAATCAATAACCGTATGCACAGTTGTTATTGGCCGAAATTAGAACAAGCCCAAGGTTTTTAATTTCTTTGATATACTCAGCACCTTATTGACAACATCAGCAGGCTTTTTACCGAGAACCCTTATCATCGGCTCCTTTCCCAGATCACCGCGGTCAAAAATTATATCTGGTATTGAATCCCTCTTTGAAAGTACGGAATTAATTCCCCATTTTAAAGAATAACTATCTTTAGACTTGGTATCATCGGGCTCACCGGAACGGTCAAAATTATCCACATCAAATCCCAATGCTATGCATATGCCGATAATGTCTTCGGAAAACCTTATATTCATAGCGCATCGGTAGTCCGCATTATATTTCATGGCGCTCAGGATTATGTCGGCAATATGACTGGAAGCGCCAAAAGCGGGATCACATAAAGTTCCGGTCTCTTCTCCAATCCTGATAATTCGCCCCGGTATGGCTGCAATGTCTTCTGCCTTGTTTGCATAAGGCAGGGCATAACCCAGGTTTGATTGTACTTCGGGAATAACATTTCCGCATTTTTCAGCATTTAATCTTTGCAGAGCAGCCTTAAGTTTTTGAATACAGTTATATCGTTCACTTTTCTGCAGAATATGGGCCAGGTGGTTTGTCGGGCCATGTCCGCCGCCTATATTCAGAGAAAACCGTATGGCGGCAGTTGTGTATTTTTTTGCTGTTTTTACTGCTTCAAAAACAGATTTTCCCTCGGCAAGCTTTGTAGCAATGGCAGCGGAAAATGTACATCCGGTACCATGAGTATTTTTCGTATCTATCCTTTCAGAATTAAACTCGTGAAAATCTTTTCCATCATACAAAATGTCCACGGGATTGCCGGCAAGATGTCCACCCTTTACAACTACGTTTTTTGCCCCTAACCCGCAGATAATTTCGGCTGCTTTTTTCATGTCGTCAATAGATGACACCTTGATTTTAGTTAGTTCTTCAGCTTCTGGAATATTTGGTGTAATTATAAGAGCTAAAGGCAAAAGTTCTTCTATCAGGGATTTTTTTGCTTCATTTACTATAAGTGGAGCCCCTCCTTTTGCCACCATTACAGGATCTACAACGAGCTTGTTTATTCCATATTGCCGCAGCTTTTTAGAAACTACTCTTATTATTTTGGAATTAGCCAGCATCCCGGTTTTGGCTGCATCAATTCCTATATCCGTGGCTACGGAATCAAACTGCTTTTCTACAAAATCTTCCGGGACTTCATAAACTCCCTGTACGCCAAGAGTATTTTGAGCGGTCAAAGCAGTTATGACACTCATCCCGAATCCGCCCAAGACGGTGATGGTTTTCAAATCTGCCTGTATTCCCGCTCCTCCGCCTGAATCCGAGCCGGCGATGGTCAGAACCCTGCTGATGCCCATGACTTATCTCCTCGAGTCGAGACTTTTGCAAAACGCCCCCTTTTGCCCAATTCCTGCGTCAGGCTCAAATTTTAAGCCTCGAAATACTCAATGTATTCCTGCATTTAAAATTTTCGCCTTCCTTGAACTTGAACAAACTTGAACATTTTTCAAAGGTCTCGAATTAATCCTGTAAATTAAAAAAGGCCGATACCTTCCTTACCGGAGATATGGCCCTTTGAAAATAAAAGCGTAACAAAATTTTAGTTTCCGCTCCCTACGCTGGTATAATCCAGGTCAGGTTCAAAGGGTATTTTCTCAGCCGGACAGGCACCCCTGCAATTGTTATATTTTGTATTTTTACCTCAACTGTTTCATATAATCAAGTATATTCTATGTGAAATAAACAACAATCAAATGACAGTAGCTAAAAACAGCAATCCCAGGCTTGCGACCATAAGACCGGCTATTGTTTCAATCAAATTCTCGAGCGTAATCGCCAGGCTGCCATGCCTTGCAACCATTCCAAGCGAGATGTTTTTGCCTGATATAACTATCACTACTACACATGTGATGGTCAGGGCCATACCAATAGAAACGGTAATCCCCAGCAGGATGCCCAATCCGACCAGCTCCATGGATAGGGCAAACAGCATGATCATTACTACCCCCGGGCATGGGATCATACCCACCACCAATGCCGATAACAAAGGACCATAAAGATGGCGCTTATGGCTCACATTGCAAGCCAGGTGGTTGCCTTTTGCACTTTTTATCCATTTGTAAATGCTTTTGATCAGAATAGCCAAACCCAGGCAGGTAATCAGGCTGAAGCTGATAATTTGGGTGATCCGGGTTACATCTTCCAATGTTCCTGTGATACTCTTCTGCAAAATAATGTGGATAATCAGCACAAACATGATTCCCGACAAGCCGTGAAACAGGGCAATAGAGCTGCCGAAAAGCACCCCCCGTAGTAATCTCGGACGCTGAGATAAAATGTACGATATGGCAAAACCTTTGCCATGTCCTGGGCCGGCTGCATGAATCATCCCATAGGCAAAAGCAACCGCCAATAGAAAGGCCAAAGGTTTCACGCTATTGGTCTCCCTGGCCTCGCGCACCAGATCCGCCATTTTCTGGTTGAGTCGGTGCTGCCAAAGGGCAATCGTGGACAGAAGCGGATTTTTGGCAGCAGGATGCGTCGTCATGTGAAGGGTTTTTGATTTAGGTTCGGCGGTAAACGGATTTTGCGCAAAGACCGGCTGCAGCATAACTGCTATGTAAACAGTCAAAAGGCAAAGTAATAAAAATGTGATTTTCATGACTTTAACCTGAATTTCAGAAATAGCGCCCAGGGATTAACCATATCAAAATAAATCGAGGTGGATTTGTCTTCTTTGAGGGAGCTTTCAATCACAAATCGATCTCTATTCTCAACAAGTGCGGGCTGTTTTTGGGCAAAGAAGATGGCGGTATAGTAGGAAGGATCATATGCGGCGATGACGATTTGTTTAAACAATTTGTGGGCTTTCACATGGCAAGGCACAAAAAAGTGATAGGAAAGTTTGCCGTTTTTTAAAACCGCGTTAAAATTCTTGATCCACTTGACTTTGAAGGACTGACCATCGATTTTCACGAAGATAAAATAATCGTATTCAGCGATATATGAGAACGCTTTTTCTTTCACCTCAGCAACTTCGGCAGGTTCCAGTGTGCTGTTTTGGTTTTTGTCATAATCCGTAGCAATCATGTTACTGAACATATCATCGAAATTCCACTCGACCCAAAATCCTGCCAGGCCTTTATTGTCAAACACGATGTTCAATTGCTGGACAATAAATACATGTGGATGGGCAATCACATCGGAGCCCATGCACAACACATTTAAAAAAAGAATCAGACATAATACCTGCTTTCCGACACGAATCATGTGCATTTGACCATCAGTAATTCCATTTTTGGGAAACCTTTTTGAAAAAAGTTTTTCCCTAATCTATTGAAGAATGCAATATATGAAATTCGAGTATATATCTTAATGCCTTATACCACAACTGCTCAGCGCCTACGGAAGCGCATGCGGTGCTGAAAAAAAGCTTCCACAAACTTTAAAACTTTTGGTGCATCTTCCTTGGGAGCGTTTAGCTTTTTCGCATCCTCCAAGATATCGGCAACTGTTTTGCCGATAGTTCAATCATAGGAGTGAAGCCTGTCATTTCCCGCAACATCGCTTAAGGCTATGATGCGGCATTTCCGGCACTTCCGGCTTTTAATGCTTTCAGTTTTTCAATGGTAAATTCGCTTACCTTTCGTTCTTTGTTGAAATAACGTATCATGCGTTCTATAAACGCTTGCTGCTCAGCAGAGGTATCATAATATTCTAAAAGTTTACGGGTTTTTTCGAGATTCTCCTCTACCTCCTGCGGAATTTTTTCACTATCATGTCGCACCGCCTCCTCAGGACAAACATCATGGCACTTTGCACAACGAATGCATGACTCTTCGTCGATTTGAGCCTTGTTCATTTCATTGAGCGTGATCGCCTCCACTGGACATTCATCCATACAAATGCCGCAGCCATTGCACATCTCCTGGTTAACCCATGGCATTTTTAGCCTCCTTTTTTGTTTTGGTCTCTATCTTCTCAATACGCTTCTTGATTCCCTTGAGCACATTAAGTTTCTCCTCCTTGTTAAGACTCTGGCCGACTGGCTCTCCATAGGGCATTCCGTCTTTCAAAAAACTGTTAACCCCTTGTCATTGTGGTGCCGCACTTCGGACAAGTTATCTGGTTGCAGGGTTGCCCGCGAACATGCGAAACCTTGTGTCCACATTTTGGACAGACACACTCTCCGTCCGGCCCTGCGGCAAATGGGCCACCCATTCTTCCACCGCCGCCTCTACCTTGAGGCGGTCCTGTTCCATTACTCCGTGGCATTTCTATCACCTCCTTTACATCTTTTTTCCACCATAGACGCTGCTCCTAATACGTTCCTAAGGGAAGACCAGACTTTCTCCACCTCGCAGCCGATTAGGTTTTTATAATCACCTACCACGCTCATAGGACGTGGTTTGATGAAGACCCTTCGATGAGGTCTAAAAGCTTCGCGATTCCTGCAGATTATAATCCAACATTCAGGACGCAGCCGTCAAGCTAAAAGACTATGAACATCCAACGTCGAATTTTAAATAAGGTATTCCGTCTTCTGCGTTGCTTGCCGGTTACATAATTCATTATGCGCCCTCCTCGCGCCTTGCTCTTGATGCTCATCGCTCACCGAAAAAAACGCAATATGTGACCTTCCGAGGTATATTTTCCCTCACTGCCTTACGCAAAAATTGGAAAAATTAGCCGTTTTCGTTCAGGCATTATTTAGCTTTGTTCTTGACGCGATAATAAATAATAGTTATTTATACTACTATTTTATTATATTTTATAGGGAGAAAAATTATGCCGTTATTTGATTTTCTTTGTCTGGACTGCGGGAAATCCGGTGAACTTCTTATTACCGGTTCAGGGGATCAACCAAAGTGCCATTCATGCGGAAGTTCTAATCTGAAAAAATTACTTACAGCTCATTCATCGTTTTCAGGGGCTTCACATCACAGTGTGCCTGGGCATGGTGATACTACTTGTTGCGGATCTACTCCAGGCGAGGCTGGCTGCGCTGGGCCGGGCAGTTGTTGCGGAATCAAGCCATGAGACCTTTGCAAAACGTCCCCTTTTGCCCAATTTCGGCGTCAGGCTCAAATTTTAAGCCTCGAAATACTCAATGTATTCCTGCATTTAAAATTTTCGCCTTCCTTGAACTTGAACAAAATTGAACATTTTTCAAAGGTCTCGTAAAAAATGAGTTCCTATCAGAAAGAACAGACAGATGCTTTATCCATGGTCCATCAATATCTTGCAGGTCTTTTTGCTGCCGAAAGACGTGAGCTTGAATCTCTAATTGCTGATTATCTTTTGTTTCGAAAAGATATAGATATTTTTCTGTCTGGACATTTCGGTGAGATATGCACTCAAAACTGCTATCAAAAAAATATCAGCGCCTGTTGTTCACGTGAAGGCATTATTACTTTTTTTGCTGATGTGGTTATAAATGTTCTGGTTTCTCAAAAAAATGAGATTGAAGTACTGTTGAAAGTTCTTCAAAGACCGAATAATGGTTATAAATGCATTTATCTTGGGGAGAATGGTTGTCTGTGGCGGGTTAAGCCGATTGTCTGCGAAATGTTTCTCTGTGAGCCTGCAAGGAAAAAGGTGTTTATTGAAAAACCGTGGGTCCGGGATAAATGGGATGAATTTAATAAGCGTAAAAAAATGTTCACCTGGCCGGATCGTCCGGTTCTTTTTGATGTTCTTGAAAAATATTTTATGGATGCGGGATATTCTTCATCCCTTATGTATATGCACAACAGCCCCGGGCTGTTACGTGTGAAAAGAGGGCAGGAATTATAGGATTTAATAGCTTTTCGTTCGGACACTAAATAAACGGCACAAATTAATCAATATCATAACGATTGCAAGAGCTATTTTCGGTTCGATGTACGGTTGGGTTGGCATCCAGTAGAGGACATCCATGTGAGTATCTGTGGACAGAACTTGTTAGATAATCAGCACCAGGAGTTCGGGCAGAGCAATGGCACAAATTTTACAGAAGTAGAGCGCAGCGTTTACGGGAAAATCACATGGCAATTCTAAAAAGGAAACATATCTTGAAGGCGGCATGGATGCTTACATCTCAAAGCCTATCAAAAGGGAGCTCGTGTTTGAGAGTATTGAGAAGTGGGTTTTTCGCAAAGAGGGTTTATGAATTTAAAGTTTCAATTATCCATTTTACCTGAAGTGCAAATGGCAATGTGGCCGATTCTGGCAAAGGTGTCGAAACGTTTTGTATTGTATGGCGGCACGGCAATCGCTTTGCGCCTCGCTCATCGTGAGTCTGTCGATTTTGACTTTTTCACAAGTGATGACTTTAGTTCAGATGGATTGGTGCGCGAAATGGCTTTTTTGGCAACGTCAAGACGCTTGCAGGAAAGTCGTAATATATTGACCATATTAATGCAGATCAAGGGCTTTGATACATCGGTTAAGTTGAGTTTCTTTGGCGGCCTGAAGCTTGGACAAATCAATCCGCCGGATAAAGCAGATAATGGTGTTTTCGTGGCTTCTTTGCCGGATTTGTTGGGCATGAAGTGCGCCACCGTATGTCAGCGTGCAGAAGCCAAAGACTATATTGACATTCATGCAATTATTAACAATTCTGATCTAACCTTGGAGTATGGTATCGGCGCAGCGCGGGCGATTTACGGCCGGCAATACAACGCAATCCTGACTTTGAAGTCTTTATCCTACTTTCAGGATGGGAATGTTATGACATTATCTGATAAAATTAAACACGATTTGACCGATATGGTGAAAGATTGCAATCTCTCCAATGTGCCAGAAATAGTACCTGTAGCAGTTATCGGAAAAATATCGCATTAGATAGATCGGCTGCCAAAGTAAGGCGGGACATCTGCTTTGGTGGATTCGTCGAAAACTGTAAAATGTAAACCGATAACTGTGAACTGCTACGATAGATCATTGTTATAATGAATGACGAACTTAAACAAATAGCCCGACGCATAAACTGGTTTGAGCCACCGGAAAAAGTGGTCCGTGATGTTGACCGTTTTCTTGTGTACTTCATGCAATATTGCCTGGATACTGACATTCCAGTTGTGCGCCGATATTTTACCGACCAGCAGTTCCGTCATGCCTTGAATAATCGACCGCCAGGCATTCTTGATGACCGATCAGCAGCTTATTGGGATTTGGTGTTGCCGAAAGATATATGATATCCCCATTATGTGGGATGGTTCCCTGTTTTGTTGGGACCACCACATTTTGTGGCCGTTGATTTATTCCAGACAGTATCACAGTATCTGCACATAATTCGCTGTTTTTGCGGAGACAATAATGATCAATCTTGGCACAATTTCCTGTCACCGCTGATCAATACTGGACCCAGGTACAGCGATTGAGAGTGAACCCATCTCTGTCAGCGTGAAAAGACCCACCTATTAAATTTACTTCCCTTTTACTTCTCTCTATTTTTACAATACCGTTCGGCACAATACTTGCTCTCATTCCAGAGCAATAGCTCTCGCTATACCTCGGAAGGTTAGGAACGTGGACGAAATAACTTCCCCAACTGGCCATTAGATACAACGTCTGAATAGAATATTGACTAAAAAATAAAAAAACAAGCTTTCTGAAAAAAGCTATAGACATATTGGTTACAATATATTTTAATAGCGAAAATTCCTTTATCAAGAAAGGAATTTTCGCTATGTCTTGTGACTCGAATAAATGTCAGGTTAAAAAGGAACAAACAAATAGATTTTTTTCATATGATCGTTCAATAGAACAAAAACTAATCATATTATACACACTTTACTCAGAAAAGGATAGAAGACTTTATGCAGCGGCTGAAGCCTTAAAATTAGGTTATGGCGGTATCAGTTATATTTCGAGAGTTCTGGGCTGTGATAAAAAGACAATATTACGAGGAATATTGGAGCTTAGCCATCCTGAATCAATTGAAAAAGATAGGATTAGAACAAAGGGCGGTGGAAGAAAAACGAGTTTAGAAAGTATGCCTGACATTGATGTAAACTTTTTGGAAGTGATATTTTTTTATACGGCTGGTGATCCAATGGATGAAAAGGTTAGATGGACACATTTGACCCATCAGCAAATTTCCGACAAGCTCAAAGAAAAAGGAATTGATGTAAGCAGAAAAATAGTCAAGCAGCTTTTCAAAAAGCATGGCTATGTGAAGCGTAAAGCCCAAAAGGTGATTGGTATAGGAACCTGTAAATACCGCAACGAGCAGTTCGAGATTATCGCAAGGTTGAGAGCTGAGTATCAGGCTGCCGGCAATCCAATAATAAGCGTTGATACAAAAAAGAAGGAGTTGTTGGGAAATTTATACCGTGATGGAACTGTTTACACAACAGAGGTTCAAAAGGTGTTTGACCATGATTTTCCTCACCTTGCTGATGGAATTGTTATTCCTCACGGGATTTATGATGTTATAAGGAATACAGCCTATGTAAACATTGGCACCAGTAAAGATACCGGTGAGTTTGCATGTGATTCAATAAGGCAGTGGTGGTATAACGAAGGACAACATTGCTATCCTGATGCCGGTTCCATTTTACTGCTTTGTGATTCCGGAGGAAGCAATTCATATCGTCATTATCTTTTTAAAGCGGATATACAAAAGCTCGCTGATGAGATTGGAATAGAAATCAGAATTGCTCATTATCCATCATACGCATCAAAATGGAATCCAATAGAACATAGATTGTTTTGCCATATTACCAGAGCATTAAAGGGTGTTATTTTTAAAAGTCATGAACTTGTCAAAGACTTGATAGAGACCACAACCACAAAAACAGGCTTAACTGTTGCAGCGAATATTATTAAAAATGTTTATCAAACAGGAAGAAAAGTTGCTGCTAATTTTAAAGAAACAATGCGAATAGTCTTTGATGAGGAGTTGGGAAAATGGAACTATAGGGCAATTCCACTAAAAGTTTGATTCAGAAAATATTAAACATTGAGCTCTATCCGAAGCAATACAGGAGAAGTTTGCCTTAAAATCACGATTTTTCGCATTTTTTGATATTTTGATGAAAACAATTCCAAAATTTTGAATAAAGGTTCTGTCTCTCAAAAGAGACTCGTAAATAAAGACAATTTTTTAGATGAGTTGGGGAAGTTATTTCGTCCCCGTTCCTTATCCTGTAGCAATCGACGGGACCCAAAAGTTTGTTCGCAACTGCCGGACGCACATGGATGTTTCTGCAAGGGGAGGTAAACTTTGATGAATGCAATAAGGGTAATGAAAACGTTTTTTTCTATATTGGTACTTTTGTCGGTCAATGTTTCTCTTTTTGCTGAAGAGAACAATAAGACTTTGAGAGCAAACGATCTTTTTCAGATGAGTTTAGAAGAATTGATGAATGTAGAAGTTATTTCCGCTACAGGGACGAAGCAAAGTATAAAAGACGCGCCGTCCATGATGACGGTAATTAATGCTAAACAGATAAGGGAACGAGGGTATCAGTCAATTGCGGAAGCCGTCAGGACCGTGCCGGGTTTGTCATTATGGGTTGACAACCTTATTTCGAGCATCAGCATACGGGGATCAAACAGCTTTCAGGGATGGAACCAAAACCTTAAGATCATGATAGACGGACAGCCGGTCTCATTCAGGGTAGCAAACTGGAATTTTATTGATGAGGAAATGATTCCAATTCAATGTGTAAAGAGAATTGAGATTATCAAGGGTCCGGCCTCTGTTTTATACGGTGCGAATGCTTATCTTGGCGCCATAAACATTATTACCTTTGACGGGGCGGAATTTGATTCCTTTGAATTGACAGGGGTCGGTGGAAGCTTAGATACGTATGGAGGATCAGTTGTAGCCGGCAAAAAGATAGGTGGCATTGATTTTATGGCAGCTTTCTCGGCTAAACATTCAGACAGATCAGGATTATCACTTCCCGGACCGGTTCCGACACAATATGAAAACAGAGAAAGTGACAACGATCTTTCCAGGCCCAAAAGTTTTTACGGCAAGATATCATATAAAGGCCTTACGATTTCTTCCAATTATCAACAATTGAACCGTTATGGCGAATTCACTGATTGGAGTACCCTGACACACGACAATCTGGTCTATGTTGACAATTGGTTTGCTAAAGCAGAATACAAAAAATCTCTATTGGATGACAAACTGGAAGGAAGTGCGTCAGTGGCATATGGTGAAGGAAAGCCGAATAAAAAGGAAGAGCTGGGTATTGGCCAAAACAGTTACATAAGGAGAGATATCGGGGCACGGTTTATCGATTTTGCTCTTAAATCCTCTTATAAGTTCAATGAGAAGAATTTTCTGGGTCTTGGAATAGATTATACAACGGAAGACCAACAGTTACAAAATAATTATCTAATAAACAGAGAAACAGGGGAGGAGATTCTTGTGGGTGCGTCACAGCCCCAACCAAAAAAGAATTTTGACAATTTTGGGGTTTTTACCCAAGCCGTTTATTACCTGACTCCTGAGATAGGACTGACAGGCGGACTGCGATTTGACTTTCATAATCGTTACGACAACAGCGCGTCTTGCAGAATAGGGATAACCAACCATATTTCGGACAAGTTATATTTAAAAGTCCTCTACGGTACCTCTTTTAAGCCTCCTACTCAGAGGCAATTGTACGACCCTTACTATAAAGAAGGCGACACCAGGGGAAATGAAGATTTATCCCCTCAGTATGCTCGTACCCTTGAAACTCTGTTGGGCTTTAAGCTGAATGAAAATCTTCAGGGTAAACTCGGGGGATTTTACACCCGAATCAAGGACGGAATAGAACTATATCCCATTGCTGATTCCGGCGTAGGTGGTAATACCTATTATAACAGGGCAAACGTGACATCGTTTGGTTTTGAAGGAGAATTAAATGCACAGGTTGGTTCGGATTTGAGCGGATACATAAATTTTTCTTATCAAAACAGCAAGTATGATGAAACCAACGAAGACACTACACTTGTGCCCCAACTAACAGCGAATATGGGGTTGAATTATGTTTTTATGAAACATCTAAATATTAATCTTGAGAACATTTTTGTCGGCAGACGCATTTCTCCAAAGAAAAGGTTGGCCAGTGACTACAGTGACCCAAGCTATAAAGTTGACGAAAATTATAAAGTCCCCTCCTATTTACTCGTGAATCTGACGCTTTCCACAAAACAGATCAAGATATTTGAGAAAGAAACCTTTTTCAGCGTAAGTGTTCGTGACCTGTTCAATGAAAAATATGTGGACCCGGGGCCACCTGATGATGATTGTGGTTATGATATTCCGCATCATGGAAGAACATTTTTGATAACGATTTCCCAAAATTTTTAGATGAAAATTACAAAACATAATATATTCACCGCGGTCAGGAAATATTGCAGGATACCAGCGTTTTCACAATGCCCCCGTGTAATCAGGTATATCTTTCTTGTTATTGCTGTTTTCCACCTGTTTCTCCCATTCGGCACATTTGCTCAAAATATGGATGCATATACCATGAAAGCCATTTTTCTCGAGCGCTTCACGCGGTTTGTTGAATGGCCGCCCGAAGCGGCAATCAATGATAAATTACAGCCTTTTATAATTGCTGTTATCGGCAAAAACCCATTCGGCACGAAGCTCGATACAATCTATTCAACCCGGAAAATCCGGGACAAGAAAGTAAAAATCATCTACATCTCAAATGTGAATGAGATTGCGGGCTGCCATCTCTTATTTGTCTCAAAATCAGAAAAAAATGAACTTCACAAAATTATATCGCTTACACGAGACAAACCTGTACTCACCATTGGTGACGCAAAAGGTTTTGCGGAAAAAGGAGGTCTCATGAATTTTTACACCCATGATAATCTAATCCGATTTGAGGTTAATGAAAAGGCGGTACGAGAATCGGGACTATGCATGAGTTATCTTTTGCTGAAAGCAGCAAGAATCGTGAAACCGGGCGAGGTCTGCCAATGAGAATCCTGCAAAATCTATCCATTAGAACCAAACTGATCGGCATTATGCTTTTTGTGTTATTGGCGGGCATGGTACCTGGATTCAGCTTCATTATCTTAAACGATATTAAGGAGTTGAAGGAAGATATGGTGCACAACACAACTATGAGCGCCAGGCTGACAGGCGAATATTGTGTGACACCCCTGGCTTTTGAAGATACAGGTGGCGCAGAAGAGATTCTAAAAAAGCTTCAGACCATACCTAATATTGTGAGTGGCTGTATTCATGATAACAGGGGAGTTTTATTTGCTGCTTATAAGAGATCAGGCAGCGCCAACATGCAGCTTTTGCCGCATGTGCCACTTCAAGAGATTTCAAGGGGATTTAAAGATGGCTATTTACATGTAATAGAGCCAATAATCTATAATGACCGGGAATATGGAACAATTTACTTACGCGCCTCCACCAGTCTGCTGGATGACAAGATCAATAACTACTTGTTCACAATGCTGTCACTGATGGCCGGGATGATTTTCTTTTCCTGTTTTCTCGCTATCAGGCTTCAGAAAGTATTGTCCGACCCGATCCTGAAGCTGGCCGACATCACAAAGAAGATCTCGCACGATGGAGAATATTCAATTCGTCTTGAAAAGACCGGATCCGATGAAATCGGTGTTTTGTACGATGGTTTTAATGAAATGCTGGACCGGATTCATATCCGGGAAAAAGAAAGGGACAAAGCAGAGGAAGGGCTGCGGGAAAGTGCGGATGCGCTAAAACAAGCCAATAAACAGATCAAGGAGGCGAACCGCCGGTTAGAACATGCCGTGGAACATGCTAATCAATTGGCCATTTCCGCCCGCGACGCTAACCAGGCCAAGAGCGAGTTTCTCGCCAACATGAGCCACGAGATCCGGACACCCATGAACGGGGTGATCGGCATGACCGGGCTCTTGTTGGAGACTGAGTTGACCGCTGAACAGCACGAGTATGCCTAAATCGTTCACAACAGCAGTGACGCCCTTCTCGGAGTGATCAACCAGATTCTTGATTTTTCGAAGATAGAGGCGGGAAAACTCGACCTTGAGATACTCGATTTTGACCTGAGAACAACTCTCGAAGACACGACTGACGCATTGGCAATCACAGCCAATAAGGGGCTTGAACTCGCCTGTGTGATTGACCACGACCTTCCGGCCCTTGTTCGTGGCGACCCCGGCCGGTTGCGCCAGATCCTGGTAAATCTTTCAGGCAATGCCATCAAGTTTACCAAACAGGGCGAAGTGGTGATCCGCGCCGGTATGCAGGAAGAAGACAACACGCATGTGACAGTGCGCTTCTCTGTTTCAGATACCGGCATCGGGATTCCCCCAGACCGGATGAATGTGTTGTTTAAGGCGTTTTCACAGGTGAATGCCTCCACAACACGCAAGTACGGCGGAACAGGGTTAGGTCTGGCCATCTCAAAGCAGCTTGCCGGGATGATGGGCGGCCAAATCGGTGTGGAGAGCAAAGAGGGAAAGGGGACAACATTCTGGTTCACGGCGGTCTTTGAGAAGCAGTTGGAAGGACGTGAAGCCGAATGCGTGGTTCCCGGAAAAATAGATATAGAGGACAAACATATCCTGATAGTGGATGACAATGCCACAGACCGGCAAGTATTAAGAGAGCAGTTGAAGTTGTGCGGATGCGCATTTGATGAGGCATCAAACGGCTCAGAGGCTTTGGATAAGCTCCGCCGGGCGGCATCGGCTGGAAACCCCTTTCACATTGCCATAGTTGATATGCAGATGTCGGAAATGGATGGAGAGACTCTTGGACACAAGATCAAGGAAGATCCTGATCTTAAAAGTACCATTCTGATCATGCTCACCTCCATTGGTCAACGTGGCGATGCCAAAAGGGCAAAGGAGATCGGCTTTGCCGCCTACCTTACCAAACCGGTCAAACGCTCGCAGCTTTATGAGTGCCTCAGAGCAGCCGTTGGTTTGCCGACAGACGTTGCGGCCAAGGTTCCGAGGCCAATTGTTACAAAACACACTATTTCAGAGGACCGGAAACACAAGGTGCGAATTCTCCTCGCCGAAGACAACATAGTCAACCAGAAAGTGGCCCTGGCGCTCTTAAAGAAGCTCGGCTACCACGCCGATGCCGTGGCCAATGGTAAAGAGGCGGTCAATGCCCTTGAGATGATTCCTTACGACCTTGTGTTTATGGACGTGCAAATGCCGGTGATGGACGGTCTGGAAGCAACAAGAGAAATCAGGAAAAGAGAAGAAGAGCTCAAGGCTGAAAGCTTAAAGTTTAAAGCTGAAAGCTCAAAGCTCAAAGCAAAAGACGCAGCTTCTTCCGACAAGCTTTCAGCTTTGAGCTTTCAGCATTCAGCTCGATTGAAACGTGTTCCGATCATCGCCATGACCGCACACGCTATGGCGGGACACAGGCAAGAGTGTATTGACGCGGGAATGGACGAGTACGTGTCCAAGCCGGTCAACCCCGAGGAGCTAATTGAGGTTATTGAAAAGCAGATCTCGGGTTCTGCCGAACCTGTCAATCCCGCCGCAACTATTGAGACGCAATCCCTTGAAGAGGATGTCTTTGACAGGTCAGCCCTGCTGGAACGAGTGGGCGGGGACAAAGATCTATTGAACGAGATTATCGCTATGTTCATAGAAGATATTCCTGTCCAGTTGGAAGAGCTGAAGCAAGGGATCAGGGAGAATGACGCCGCAGTCATACGAGGTCAAGGACACAAAATCAAGGGGGCATCAGCCACCGTCGGAGCCGAAGCCATGCGACAGGCAGCCTATGAGATAGAACTGGCAGGAACACACGGCAAGCTCGACAGTGTTTCTGGTCTTGTCGCAAACCTTGAACAGGAGTTTGAAAGGCTGAAGGAAGTGGTGAATGGTTAGCAGTTAGCCGTTAGCAGTTAGCTGTTAGCTTTGAAAAATCAAGGTATTACGTTCATTAGACATTGCACCCAATGGGTAAAAGTTTGCAACCTGTGCGGTTAGCCGTTAGCATTGAAAAGGGGTGGAAATGAGAGATTTTAGAGAACTTAATCAACAGGTCAATGAGGTAAAGAGGATGTTAAACAGTTTTATCCAACAGCTAACAGCTAACAGCTAACAAATCTTTTT
>Ga0255425_1053_pt1 | contig 25691 bp, 16 predicted proteins | sample ANMaggSeSYBR02G4_FD_182640 | JGI IMG/M metagenome (GOLD analysis project Ga0255425, IMG submission 182640) | Sediment cell enrichment communities from methane seep in Santa Monica Basin, California, United Staets - ANME aggregate JGI... | ecosystem: Environmental > Aquatic > Marine > Cold seeps >... | reverse complement strand
TAAGGTACGGGTCAGAAGAAAACTCATGACAATACCAAACAACAGGATCAATGCCACTGTGCTGACGATTGTATTGGTTGTCTTGTTAATGGAAGTAATAATATTTGCTCTACTGAAACCGAAATAGACCTTTGCATCCATCCCATCCAGTACACGGACACCCACATCCTGGATGGATTCACCTTCAACAGAAAATACCCTAATCGCAGTTTTCTCATTGGGAGGAATAAGATTTGCTGTTACCATATCTGCAGGGAAACCCTGTGAAAAGGTATGGGCGACCACAACACCATCAAAATCAACCACATAGATATACCTGACATCAGTATTGCGTATCATGACATTGTCGATGATCTCATTAACCGCTATGGCATCCTTTTGCAGGAGTGGGTTTGCCAGGTCTTCAGTCACATATTCTGCAATGATCAACTCCCTTTCAAGCATCTCCTGTTCAAGTGCATCACTCATCCTGACATTCACTGAAGCTGTAATAATCAATGTTGAGATTACCAGCAGGAAAATGATAAGCAGGTTTAGCTTGTAATATATCTTCACTATGTCCTCTCCTATTCGATTATGTCATATCTAATGGCAGCCCTGTATTCGCTCCTGCCTTCTTCATTAAGTCCCCTGACAAGGCAGGTTGCATTGTATTTATCATGAGCAATGATATAGTTCAGTCCACCAAGTAATGCAAATTGGGTGACGTCCTCACCAAGCTCATCTACTGTACTGGAATAACAAGGAGTGAAATGTATCTTGAATGTTCGCCCGGTCTCCTCGCTCATATACTGCAAAAAAGGGGCATACATCCTTGCATCCTCTTTCGGGCTTAGCCTTAGGTCAAAACCAAAATAAATAACATCTGTTTCATCCGGCGGATATTGAACGACCCTATCTATTGTATTATCAAGGTCAACAGTAATTTCATTGTTATCATGGATGCAACCGGAAATAAGAATGACAATAATAGTGATGAGAATAAACAAGCATCCAGTATACTTATTGTTAGTCTGGAACATTTTTTCCACTTAAATTCATATATTTTACTTATAGTTCCTTAATATTTTCCCCAACTTATTTTATCCGAAGCTCCTACTTGTCATTTTGCATGAAGTCACAACGGTTAAGATAATTGACGGCATAGAAAATTTTAATTTACACAATCTTTTTAACCCATTCCTCCCATTTTAAGCACCTAGTATGAAAGCAATACTAGGATTAGAAGACGGCACAATTGTGAAGGGCGTTGGTTTTGGTGCCGCCGGAACTGCTGTTTGCGGGGAACTTGTTTTTACAACTCAATATACCGGATACGAAGAGGCACTTACCGACCCTTCATATGCCGGCCAGATACTGATGTTCACCTACCCCCTCATCGGCAATTACGGTGTAAGCGGCAAGACCTTCCAGTCAGACGGCATGAAGGCAGAGGCCCTGGTGGTCAGGGAGGCATGTGACCATCCATCCCACCACCTGTCAGGGCGCTCCATTTTTGATTTTGCAAAAGAAGAAGACCGGCCCGGTATCGCAGGTGTGGATACCAGGATGCTGACCATCAAGACCAGAGATACCGGCGCTATGCGGGCATGCCTGCTCACAGACAGCGACGATGGTGTGGAAGCAGTGCGACTGGCAAGACAGCATCCGAAGATATCTGACCAACACGACCTGATAGACAGGGTGACCTGCCCCGCCCCCTACCATATTGAAGCAACCGGCAAGGACAAGCCTCATTTCGTGGTCATCGACCTTGGCATAAAGACCAACATGATAAAGAGCCTGCAGCAGCGGGGTGTAGGTATTACCGTAGTACCTGCAAGTACTCCGCCTGACTATATTACTGAACAAAAACCTGATGCCATATTCGTATCAAACGGCCCGGGCGACCCGGAAAAGGCAGGCACTGCCATTGATGTTGTAAAACACATGATGGGAGAAGTACCCATCTATGGCATCTGCTTCGGCAACCAGATAATATCCCTGGCGCTGGGAGCCAGCACCTACAAGCTGAAGTTCGGGCACCGGGGTGCCAACCAGCCTGTAAAGGACCTGAACACAAATACTGTATACATCACCTCCCAGAACCACGGATTTGCAGTGGATGCCAGTTCCCTGGATGCGGCAGAGGCGCATATCACCCACCTGAACATCAACGATAATACAGTGGAAGGTATCGCCCATGACTACCTGGATATCATGAGCGTACAGTTCCATCCCGAGGCCAGCCCCGGTCCCTGGGACACTGAAAAATGGTTCTTTGATACCATAGTGAAAAGGGTGATGAAATAATGTCCCGTAATCCTCATATTAATAAAGCACTGCTGATAGGCAGCGGTCCTATCATGATAGGGCAGGCGGCCGAGTTTGATTTTAGCGGCAGCCAGGCATGCCGTTCATTGAGAGAAGAAGGTGTGAGCGTAGTACTCATTAACTCCAATCCTGCCACTATCATGACCGACCCGGAAATGGCAGATGTGGTATATATCGAACCCATCAAACCCGAGATCGTGGAACGTATCATCGAAAAGGAGCGGCCGGACGGAGTGATAGCGGGACTGGGCGGCCAGACCGGACTAAACGTCGTAAGTGAACTGGCCGGGATGGGCGTACTTGAGAAATACAATGTCAAACTTTATGGCACACCCTTAAAAGCCATACAGGATACCGAGGATCGGGACCTGTTCAAACAGGCCATGCAGCGTATCGGTGAGCCTGTACCCCGCAGCAAGGCCGTGAACACCATTGAGGATGCAGTTGCAATGATCGAACAACTGGGCCTGCCACTTGTCATCAGGCCGGCCTATACCCTGGGCGGGGCCGGCAGTGGAATTGCCAGGACAAAGGAAGAACTCATCTCGATCACTGAACTGGGCCTGAAACGCAGCCGGATCACCCAGGTACTCATCGAGGAGGGGATTCTGGGCTGGAAAGAGTTCGAGTACGAGGTGATGCGTGATGCCAATGATACCTGTATCGTGATATGCAACATGGAGAATATCGACCCTATGGGTATCCATACAGGAGAGAGCATTGTGGTCACTCCCAGCCAGACCCTGTCGGACAGGGACCACCAGATGCTGCGCAGTGCCAGTATCAATATCATAAGAAGCCTGTCAATCGAAGGCGGGTGCAATATCCAGTTTGCAGTGAAGGACGGCGAATACAGGATCGTGGAAGTCAACCCAAGGGTGAGCCGCTCCTCTGCACTGGCCAGCAAAGCCACCGGGTACCCCATAGCCAGGGTGACCGCAAAGATCGCCATTGGCATGACCCTGGACGAGATACCAAATGATGTTACCAAAAAGACGCCTGCGTCCTTTGAGCCCACTGTGGACTATACCGTGGTCAAGATACCCAGGTGGCCCTTTGATAAGTTCGTGACCGCAGATAAGACCCTGACCACGGCTATGAAGAGCACGGGAGAGGTCATGGCAATCGGACGCACCATTGAAGAAGCTATGAAAAAGGCTATCCGCAGCCTTGACGTGGATATGTATTTCGGGTTCAGGGAGTGGGACCGTGAAGAGGTAACTGACCTGCTGACGACCCCTACCCATGAGCGGTTGTTTGCCATTTACCATGGTATGAGGACCGGATTTTCAATTGATGAGATATCAGGCATCACATCTATCGACCCGTTCTTCCTGGAAAAGATACACAATATGATCCGGATGGAAGATACCCTGCGCTCGGAGTTGACCAGGGAGACCCTGTACCGTGCCAAGCGAATGGGGTTCACAGATGAGGAGATAGGCAAACTCACAGGCAGGACAAGGGAAGATATCAATGACATGCGCAGGCAGATGGGGATCATTACCACCTATAAAATGGTGGATACCTGCGCTGCCGAGTTCGCTGCCGAGACCCCGTATTATTATTCATGCTATGAAGAGATGTGCGAGAACGAACCCACTGACCGTAAAAAGGTGCTGATACTGGGTGCGGGCCCTATCCGCATCGGGCAGGGTATAGAGTTCGACTACTGCACAGTACATGCGGTGAGTGCACTGCGGGAAGAGGGCATTGAGACTCATATCATCAACAACAATCCCGAAACTGTGTCCACAGATTACGATACTTCGGATAAGCTGTTCTTTGAGCCACTGACCCTTGAGGACGTGATGAATGTTATCGAGCGGGAAAGACCCTGGGGTGTGATGGTACAGTTCGGCGGCCAGACCTCTGTGAACCTGGCATTACCCTTGCAGCGGGAACTGCTGCGCAGGCGTGACCTGGATACCGTTATCCTGGGCACTACTCCGGAAGATATGGATATTGCAGAGGACAGGGAGCGGTTCAACAAGATGCTGCAGGGTATGGGCATTCCACAGCCAGAGGCGGGTTATGCTATCACGGAAGCCGGGGCAAGGGAAGTGGCAGCCGGTATCGGGTATCCTGTGCTGGTGCGCCCCTCCTATGTACTGGGCGGACGGGCCATGGAAATAGTATATGACGAGAACGACCTGAACCGGTATATGAATGAGGCAGTGCGGGTCTCGCCTGAGCGTCCTGTGCTCATCGACAACTTCCTTGAGGGTGCCATTGAGATCGATGTGGATGCCATATGCGATGGCGAGGACGTGCTTATCGGTGCGATCATGGAGCATATCGAAGAGGCCGGGATACACAGCGGTGATTCGGCGTGCGTGATACCACCCCAGTCACTGGGACAGTATGTCCTGGATACGGTCAGGAATTATGTGAGGCGCATTGCCCTGGCACTCAGGGTAAAGGGTATCCTGAACATCCAGATGGCATACAAGGACCGGGTGGTCTATGTGCTGGAGGCGAACCCAAGGAGCAGCCGCACCATTCCATTCGTATCAAAGGCTGTGGGACTGCCGCTGGCCAAGATAGCGGCCAGGGCCATGATAGGGATAACATTGAAGGAGCAGGGATACCTCCAGGAACCCAGGCCTGTACATGTTTCAGTGAAGGAAGTCCTGCTGCCATTTGACAAACTCCCTGGAGCGGACCCGATCCTCAGCCCTGAGATGCGCAGTACAGGTGAGGTCATGGGTGTGGATTACAGTTATGGGCTGGCTTTTTTCAAGGCAGAACTGGCAGCAGATAATGCACTACCGCTACAGGGTAAGGTGTTCATGTCCATCAGGGACCAGGATAAGCCGGTACTGGTGCAGATAGCAAGGAAGATGGCAGATGCGGGACTGGAAATCATTGCTACCAGCGGCACGGTTCGGTACCTGTCCGGTAAGGGTTTCGTCGTTACTGAAATAAAGAAGGTACATGACGGTAGTCCTAATGTCATTGACCTGATGCGCAAAGATGATGTCGGCCTGGTCATCAATACGCCCACTAGCAAGATAAGCTACAAGGACGGGCGGAGTATACGGCGGGCGGCTGTGGATTATGCTGTACCATATATCACTACTATACAGGCGGCAATGGCTGCTGCCGATGCAATTGAGGCCATGAGCAGGGGGGAATTGGTTATAAAGAGTATTGGGAAGTACCATTCTGAGATGTGAAAAGCTGGATATGATTACTGTTTCCAGAATTCTTACTGAAATTTAAAAACTTAAACACGACTCGTTCTCACACGATTCCAAAATTGTCGATGGCGAAGTAATCGTTGTTACCACTCTCAATGTCCACTAATGTGTCCACGCATTTGAGAGCACTTCAGCTTGTTTCAGTATCAATTCAACGGCATCCGCTGCCATATCCGGCGGGTACTTGTAGCGCTGCAACGTACGGCGGACAAGAATGCGTAATTTAGCTCTTACACTATCACGCACTTGCCAATCCACTGTCGTTGATCTACGCAGTTTCTCGGTAATTTCTACAGCAATCTTTTTGAGAATTTCATCGCCTAATTCACGCACAGCGCTTTCGTTATTTGCCAATGCATCGTAAAAAGCCACCTCATCCGGTTGCAATCCTAGCTCAACATCGCGGTTTAGTGCCTCTTTGAACTCCTTAGCCATCTCAATAAGCTCTTCAATAACCTGGGCGGTTTCAATTGCACGATTGTTGTACTTACGTAATGTTTCCTTTAATCGGTCGCCGTATTTCATCTCCTGCACAACATTATTGTAGGATTTCGATCTTATTGCGTCTTTAAGCAGTTTTTCCAATAACTCTACTGCCAGGTTACGGTAAGGCATCTGTCGAACATCTTCCAAAAACTCCTTCGACAGCAGCCCAATATCAGGTTTATCTAACCCGGCCAGTTCAAATACATCGGTGACACCTTCGGCAATCACGGCATTATCCAGGATCTGCTTGAGAGCCGAATTTTTTTCTTCCTGAGTGCGCTTTTTATCGAGATATGTGAATTTACCAATGGCGGCTTTAATAGCCGAAAAAAATGCAATCTCAGCACGCAGTTCTTTTGCTTCATCTAAAGTGCTGCACAATGAATAGGCTTTGTTAATCGCCAACACTGCATCTAAATAGCGTTTTTTACCATCATCAAGTCCCAAAACATGATTTGCTGTCGGTACCAGCAGTTTGTATGCTTTGTCTTCAAAGTCGCTGTAATCAAAACCATGAAAAAGCCCGCGCACGACATCCATTTTTTCCAGCAAAACAGAATACGCCTCTTCGGCGCGCAGGGTTGGTTCTCCTCTGCCCTTTGCATCGGTATAGTCTTTCAGTGCTTGCTTTAATTCACTGGCAATGCCAATGTAATCTACCACCAGGCCACCTTGTTTATCATTAAATACTCGATTTACCCGCGCTATGGCCTGCATCAGGTTGTGGCCTTTCATCGGTTTGTCGATATACATGGTATGACAACATGGCACATCAAAGCCGGTGAGCCACATATCACGAACGATCACCAATTTGAGTGAGTCGTTAATATTTTTAAAGCGTTTTTCAATTAGTTTCTTGGTTTGCTTGTTATAGATGTGTGGCTGTAACAACTCACGATCAGGTTCCGAACCCGTCATCACAATTTTAATGGCGCCTTTGTCAGGGTCGGGATCATGCCAATCCGGGCGCAATTCCACAATGGCATTGTATAAGTGTACGCAGATCTCGCGGCTCATGCCCACGATCATGGCTTTGCCATCCCTCATGTCCTTGTCATCCACCGACTTTGTGCGTGTTTCAAAGTGTTCCACCAGATCGGCAGCCACCTCCCGAATGCGCGGTTCAGTCCCTACCAGTTTTTCTAAGCGGCTCCACTCGCCTTTGGTTTTCTCTCGACTTGATACATCTTCTTCGTCTTCCATTATTTCTTCAACCTGGTCAGACAACGCTTCAATTTTGGCATAATTTAGATCGAGCTTTGCCAGGCGCGACTCGTAATAAATTGGCACGGTTGCACCATCGTCCACAGCGTCCTGGATGTCGTAAATGGAAACATAATCCCCAAATACTGCGCGTGTATCTTTGTCTTCAAGAGCAATCGGTGTACCCGTAAATCCAATAAATGAAGCATTGGGCAGGGCATCACGCATGTATTTGGAATAACCGAATACCAGCTTGCTATCTACCACATTGCCATCTTTATCTTTCACATTTATAAAGCGGCCTTTTTGGCCATACTGGCTGCGGTGTGCCTCATCTGAGATCACTACAATATTATGGCGGTCGTTTAAGATTGGGTGGCCATCTTCCTTCTCAAAGGGTGAGAATTTCTGTACTGTGGTAAAAATAATGCCGCCTGTTTCTCGCTCAGAGAGCAGCTGGCGCAACTCGTCACGGCTGTTAGCCTGAACCGGTGTTTGCCTGAACAGTTCCTGGGCATTGGAGAATGTCTGGAACAGCTGACCGTCCAGATCGTTTCGATCGGTCACTACTACGATGGTGGGGTTATTCATTGCCGATTGCTGCAACAACTTTCCGGCATAACAACACATGGATATACTCTTGCCTGAACCCTGGGTATGCCAGAATACACCAGCCTTTTTGCTGCCAGGCTCAACTTCTTTGCCATATGATGCACGGGCTTCGGATGACATGTGTTCATCCGGTATCTTTGCAGCTATCAGGGTTGCATTTACCGCCTCGCGAACTGCATGGAATTGGTGATAACCTGCTATTTTTTTAATGATGACTTCACCATCAGTTTCAAACAGCACAAAAAAGCGGATGTAATCGAGCAGCATCTCGCGGTCGAAAAATCCCCGCACCATGGTTTCCAGCTGGCATTCCAATAGCGGCCTGTCGTCTTCGTGCTTGATGGCACGCCAGGGTGAAAAGCGTTCCTGATTCGCTGTCAGAGAACCAATACGGGCATTGTAACCATCACTCACAACCAGTGCTTCGTTGAACACAAACAGGTCGTTGATCTCGTTTTTGTAGGTTTGCAGCTGATTGAACGCATCCCAGATATCAGCGTTCTCATCGTTAGGGCTTTTAAGCTCCAGCACTGCAATTGGCAAGCCGTTTATAAAACAGACAACATCGGGACGGCGCAGCTGTTTTGTTCCCTGTATGGTGAACTGGTTGACTGCCAGAAAGCGATTGTTCGCGAGATTTTCAAAGTCGATTATAAAGGCGTGGTCATGGATCGTCCTGTCGTCTTTGCGATATTCAACCGATACACCGTCCATCAATAAGCGATGGGAGGCGTGGTTATTGATTGTCAGGTCCAGGCTGTCGGGCTTTAATACCACCGCCATGGCTTGCTCAATGACATTTTCGGGCATGTGTGGATTGATGCGCACAAGGGCTTCGTGCAGGTATCGCTTTAACACCACTTCGTGGTAATCGCTGCGTTCGGGTGCATTTGAGTCAGGGGCAATGTCGGGGCCATAGGCGATATCCCAACTGTTATCACGGAACCAGTTGAGACAAAGTTGTTCCAGTTCGTCTTCATTCATTTTATTACGCTCCCTGCTCGTTTGTTATTTTTAGTGCATCAACTGATAATTCACCGGAAAGGAGTTTGGGTAGAATGGTATCGCGAAGTTTGGCTAGTGTCTTGTTTTTGTCTCCACGCGATTTAGCTTGTTCTAAAGTCGCACCACCGATTTTATCAAATGCTTGAATAATCTCATTTGGAAACTTGATCCAAGGTAATGCTTTGAGTGCATTTGTATTTGCACGTTGTCGACCACTTGTCCCAGTCATACTTTGGATCGCTAACTGACGAAATGAATCGAACCTTGCAACAAAGTATCCGAAAGATGTTGGGATGCCATTTTTAGGCCTCATAACAATATATTCTGTTGAACCCCAGCCAACTTGTCCATCTGATAAAAAGTCGACATATGCTGTTTTTCCATTTTCAAGACAAGGTGTAATCTGAGCCAATAGAGTATCGCCATTAATAAACTTTGTACCGCTTCCCATTTCCCTTAATATGATATCATCGGCTAAGTGACCTGTTGTAGGGACGTTCTTCATATCAAGATAAAGTGTAGCAACACCTTTTTTGAGTATTCGTTTAGGATTGAAATCTATTAAATCACTCAATATTCCAACCTCCCACCCCTCCGGCACTTCCCCCAATTCCGAATTCTGCATAGCCGCAGGAAACAGTTCGGCGGTGGTTTTGAGCTGGGCGTAGTCTTCCGGCTGCCCGGCTTGCATTTTGTCTAACTCATCATCGGTCTTGCCGGAAATGGCGCGCATGGCGGCGCGGGTTATGCCTTCGGCATCTTCACCTGATTCGAGGGCGGTGATTTTGGCTTTGACTGGCTCAAAATCCACAAACCAGCATTTGAATATGGTTTGCGCCATGGATTCTAGGGTCTGGTTGGTCTGGCGGTTGAGTTCGATTTTAGATGAAAGAGTATCAATAATTGAAACAATCCATTTGCGCTCAGTCTTTTCGGGCCATTCGACATCATATGAGAAAATATCAGAGAGTGTAATACTTGCTTGATTAGCACTCCCTTGTGCCACTGAAACAAGGTAATCAGAAAATCTTGCACTCTTTAACACAATGAACAAAAATATTTGGTCAATATAGTCGTTGTTTACAACCCACCTTTCCCACAGTTAACTTCCTTTTTGTGATGGTTCCATAGCAAAAAACCAGATACACAAGGCTACTTTTTACACTCATTTTGCCTATTAGCACCGCCCATCTCCGGCATTTATTACGACCAATAGTTTTTCATAATAATTAAACAATTTACCTCCGATACATACCGTTTTTATACCAATACTTTTAAGTAATTTACGACCAATATAGGCGCATGAAGTTCAACTGGTATCTTAAGCATCACCACCATGAGTACTACAGTCTTGTAGAGCCATACAGAGAAAACGGCAAGAACAGGCATCGTGTGATCACTTACTTAAGCGGTCTGTCGCCGAAAGAGGTGCAGCGGATCAGGCGCGGTCTTGCGGTCATGAAAGGGCTTGAGATTGAGACAATAAAAGTAGAAGACCTGATCTTTGAGGATCACTGGCGCTATTTAGACGTCGCATTCCTGGATGTTATCTGGAAGCAATGGAAGCTTTCGAAGATATTCCCACAATCAGGGGACAAAGACGTGCAGACATCAGAAATATTGGAGATATTGACGCTATATCGCTGTCTGGATCCGGGAAGTTATTTTTCCGGTGTAGACTGGTTCAACAAAACCGCATTAGACCGTATTCTCCACATAAACGGTCAGCATATCAATAAATCAAGGATATTTCGTGAGCTTGACCTTATAGAAGATAAAAAAGAGGATATAGAGCGTTACCTGTACAAAACCCTGAATAAACAGGACGAGAGCAGCATGCACATCGTTTTTTACGATCTTACCGATTCGTATTTCGAGGGGCGGAAATGCGAGTTAGCGAGGGCAGGGCGAACCAAAAACAACGGATTTCAGAAAAAGAGAGTCGTTCTCTCACTTCTGGTGAACTCAGCTGGTTATCCATTTGCATGGGACATACTTGAAGATTACACAGCAGATGTCAAAACAATCAAGGATTTGTCGATTAAGTGGAAAAGAGAATTCAAATTCAAAGATAACGAGATTGTGCTGGTTTTTGACAGGGGTATGGTTTCTGATGAGAATCTTAAACATCTGGAGCTCGAAAAATACAAGTATATCACAGCTCTCGACAAGAATCAGATTCCAGGCACGCAAAAGGTCAATATTGAGCGTTTTGAATCGATCAACGAAGAAAATATGACTGAACAGATAATTAAAATGGGGTTCAGGAAATATGATGACACAACATACTATGAAAACCTTGGAACGGTCGATGGCAGACGTTATGCCCTGATATTTAACCCGGAAATGCTTACAGACCAGAGAAAATCCCGTAAAGAACTAATACAGAGAGCAAAAGACTATCTGAACAAGGAAAACGAAGCGTTGTCCAGAGCAAAAAAAAGCAGAAACAGAGACAAAACGAAAAACGGAATCGACAAACAGCTCAAAGCGATGAAAGCAATGAACTTTGTGGATTATGATCTCGAACCTCAGATAATAAAAGCAGATGGGAGGGAAATTAACAGCTTCCACATTGTTCCCAAAGAAACGGATGGGAATAGGGAAGCAATTAAGAAAGCAGAGCGAATTGATGGTTTATGGACGATTGTTACAAATACTCCGAGTAAAGGGGATGATGAGAACGGATTTACAGAAGATGATTTGATTCGTGCATACAGAGACAAGAATCAGATTGAACTGGCGTTCAAAGACGTGAAATCATTCATTAAGATACAGCCGTTCAATGTCTGGACGCTAAAACATGTAAGAGCGCATTACACAATATGCATACTTTCGTATCTGCTTGATATTACGATCGCAAACCGCTTGAAGGAAGTTGATATTGGAGTAAGAAGTACGCAAAAGGTGTATGAGGTATTGAAAGAGGGGATAATCGGAAAAATAACAGTGGAGAGTACGGGTGACGAGTTTCTCAAGTTAATGAGTCCTCAATCGCAGCAGAAAGCGATATTGGAGTTGTTTCAAAGCGAAAACGTTGTGAGGAGGGGATATCTAAAATCGATGGGAATTAAATGAAGAATATTACGACCAACAAATAGCAGATTTTTTAGAGGCATGCAGCCATACGATGTGGGTTTTGATTTTTGGGTGGGAAACTTGGGTTGCAAATAATTGAATACCCAAAATGGGTGTGAGGTGTTAATGTTATGTGGAGAAGAAGAGATCCAAGATGGAATATATTTGACGAATTTGACAGGGAGTTTGGAGACATCAATGATATGTTGGAGCGCATGCTCAGAACAGTCCAATCCAGGACAGACCTTGAACCCGGAAAGCCGTTGGTCTATGGTTTTAGTATGAAAGTAGGACCTGATGGAATTCCCCATATAAAACAGTTTGGAAATATCAGGCCATCTGCTTCCGGTATGATTAGCGGGGATGTGAGAGAACCATACTCGTGCAACATCATTGACAGTGAAAAGAACAACCTGTGTATAACTGCCGAGATGCCTGGCATTACAAAAGAAGACGTCAAAGTGGATGCTACCGAGGATATGGTAACACTAAAAGCCGAAACAAAAGACCGTAAATATTACAAGGAGATCCCAACAGAGTCGTCCATAGACCCGGACAGTGCCAAGGCAAAATATAACAACGGTGTCCTGGAACTTACCTTTAAGTTGAAAGGTGAGACAAAACAAAAAGGCAAGAGGATCAGGGTCGAATAACCGATTTCCTGCTGGGATCATACATGGCAGAGGAAGTCAAAGAGGTCACCCTGAAGGTAGAGGAGGCCAGGCAGCAGGATATAAACAGAGGCATAGCCAGATTCGATATTGAACAGGTAGGAAAACTGGGGCTGGAAACAGGTGACGTGATCGGCATTTTCGGAAGCCGTGAAACCGGTGCTATCAACTGGCCCGGATACCCGGAGGATGCCGGAAGGAGTGTCATCAGGATCGATGGCAGTATCAGGCGAAATGCGGGTGTGGGTATCGATGACAAGGTGACCATTAAAAAGATCAAGACGGCTGCTGCCAGTAAGGTTGTATTTGCCCCTACCCAAGAGATGCAAAAGCACAGGGTTACAGGTGAGAGCATATCAAGAAAGCCAGGGAGAAAGTGAAACCAGAGAAAGAATGGGAAATGGGAATATACACGTAGCTTCCCTTCCCCAGGTCATCTGGATGTACCCAGTCGTATTATTTACGATATATATTTAAGCCGTAACGATATTAAGTTCGTGATATTAGCAATGTCTATTTATCGGAGGAACTTATTCCATGAAAGAGCAGACTGAAGTCCGTACATTAAAAGAAGGAAGATATGTTATAATCGATGATGAACCCTGCGTGATCAAATCACTCTCACATTCAAAACCAGGAAAACACGGAAGTGCCAAAGCCAGGGTAGACGCTGTTGGCATATTTGACAACCAGAAGCGTTCCATTATATCGCCTGTTACACAGAAGATCTACGTTCCCCTTGTGGAAAGGAAGAACGGGCAGGTTATCTCTATCTCTGGTGATGTGGTACAGTTAATGGACATGGGCGATTATTCCACTATCGAGCTTACCCTACCGGATGAGTATAAGGGTAAGATCGAGGTTGGAAAGGATGTCCAGTATCTGGTTGCCATGGGGAAGATGAAAATCGATATGCGACTCTGAGCCTGTATTTTATTTTTAATTTTTTTCAGGAATGTTCGCATGGGTGGGGAACTTTTTTTTGCGGATGCCGATTCTAATTATTCTGATGCTGAATTCGTGATCTTCGGTGCACCTTTCGACGGTACATCCTCTTTCAGGAATGGCAGCCGGCTTGCCCCTGATGCCATACGCGAAGCTTCGTATAACTTTGAGACCTACAACCCTTACTTCGATATCGACCTTGCTGACATACCCTTCCATGATGCTGGGGATGTGGACATACCATTCCATGATGCGGGAGATGTGGACATACCATTCTATAATGCAAGAGATGTGGACATACCTGATAATTGCACAGTGGAACAGGCCCAGGCTGCGGTTGGTGAAATGGTAACCGGCATCCTTAGTGATGGTAAGATTCCCATAATGCTGGGTGGTGAACATTCCCTTACGGTGCCGTGTGTCAGGGGATCAAAGAGCTATTTCAATGACCTGGGTGTGGTGGTGCTGGATGCCCATTTTGACCTGCGTCAGGAATATGAGGGACAGGTCAACAGTCATGCCTGTGTGAGCCGCCGTATCATCGAAGACATTACACATAATTATATATCCGTAGGCATACGTAGCGGCACCAGGGATGAATACTCACTTGCCCGGTCCAGGGGTATTACCTACTATCCGGCAGATCTTGTAGAGGATAAAGGCATCCCACATGTTCTTGCAGAACTTTCCAGGCACATTGACCTTGATACAAGTCACCTATACCTGTCGCTGGATATGGATGTCCTGGATCCGGCATATGCTCCTGCACTAGGTACACCCGAACCCTTCGGACTAACTGACAGGCAGGTGCTTTCACTTATCAGGCGACTGGCCCCCCGGTCTATTGGTTTTGACCTGGTGGAGATCGCTCCCGGGTTCGATAGCGGAAATACCGCACTTCTGGGCGCAAAATTCGTATGTGAGTTTATAGCATCTGCCTGGGCTTCACGATAACATCAATTGTTGCAAGCTTTAAATGTGTGGATTGTATCTTTAGTATTATATGTACTGGCTTCTTCCTTTGTCAAAACTCCAAGCTCTTCCATTCTTCGACGAAAATTATCAAAATTCCTGCACTCTGAGTCGCTCATTTCTTTTACGAGTTATTTTCTCCTGAATTTTGCTTCTAAAGGCAATTTGCCCATTGTTCGCAGAATATAATGATATGTTTCACTGCGAAGTGTTTGGTACACTTGCCGGTCAAGATACTTCTGCCCCACATCTCCCTGTTAATCATTCCACACACAGGATAGAAATGGCAAAGGGACAGGGTGCCAACAAGCTACTGACCCAACTGCCCGTCATGTATCTTATCCTTATAGAGGGGGCTGGAGTTGATGCGGGAGTCGAGCGAGCCCATATAGTTCGGGATTTTAAATTTTTATAAGGTGTTTTCAAGAGCTTTTGCTGAGAAGGATAATGGGGCAGCGGGGACTTGAATGAAAGCCAGGGTGGTGGATTCGTCATAGAACTCAGATTGTTTCGCTAAGTCTAGAGCATCTAAGTGGATGTCCGTGAATAATCCTGATCATGGTTATTTCTCAACAGGCAATTTTTTTAAGCTTCAATTAAAGCGGTGATAGGTTCAAGAACTTCTTTTTCAGAACACATTTTGTTAAATAAATTGTTATTGGCAGACCATGTAACTGTACCTGCAATGGTTTTGCTTTCAAGTATGTCTACAGCTTCAAGCTGTACTAAATATCTCGGAAGTTTAATCCTTTTGATTTCAGCTCTATAAGTTTTCATAAATGCAGATTCAATTTCGGAATAATTAAGCGGTATGACAGAACCAAATTCAAAGGATTGTTCGTAGCAGATGCTGGATATTGTTAAATGTGGACCAATTACTTGAAAAATACTTTCGATTTCTTCATAACCTTGCTCGAAAAAAAATGAAAGTGCTTTTGATAATTTCTCATGATAATGATTATCTTTTGATTCGATTTCAATTAAATAATTGCCTGGAATTAGAATATCTCCTTCCATTTCAAGCAATCCATATTTAATAAGTAATTCTATATTTTGATAATATTTATTACGTTCATCTTCATTTATTTGTTCAAAATCAATTGATAGATCAATTCTATCATTGACTAGTATCCAAGATAAAATATCGAGCATTGGTGAATGCATATGAGAAGAAAAAGGCAATTCTGCAAATTTGTTGGCACCAACTTTCACAAGAGCTTTTTGAACGGTTCTCTGCACAAAATTAAGATTCTCGTTGATTTTATGGGTAATATCATAAAATGTCGGTTTGTCTATAATTAAACCTTTATTTGCATCAATTTTTATCTCACCGAGATTTTTAAAACTCATAAATCTGACCTTTTGTGGTCGGTCTGTAGAAATATCCTTGAAAATTCTAGGATAGTTAACATGAACTGGCACACTCCATATTTCACCTTTTAGTGTTGGATTTCCTACATGTGGTATATTGCCAATATTGCCTTTAATCCAATTGTATGCTATTTTTTCAGCATTTCTTTCATCTACCGGTAAATCCACCAGTTGTTCCTGAATCATTTTTATTCCCCTCCCAATTTAGATTGTGTATCTGGCTCAAGGAGTATTGCTTGATTGAACTCTAACTCCCATGCTGGTACAAAATCTTCATGGGCTACAAAATACTCAGAACCTAACCAAGGGTTATTGATCACAATGTCATTTTCTGTGACTCCGATTATAACTCCAGCATGCCCAGCACCACGAATCCCATAAATCAAATATTCACAATTATATATTGCAATACTTGGAATTCCTTTTTCCAATTTTATCTTTAGTTTATTGATATCTACATCTTGTTCTAATGAAAATGTAATCCCTTCAATATTAGAATTGAGGTTTCTAACGAAGTTTGAATCTACGACAGTTCCAGCAAATCTTCTTGTATGAGTAATCTTCATAATTTCATCGATATTCATATTCGGTATAATTTCTCTTGTGGCACGATTGTTATAAGTATTTTTCATGTACTCCAAACACATTTTCAATGAGTTTACGACACACGTCCATTCCACATCTTGCTGTGGATACCATGGAACTTTAAGTACTTCAATTTGATTAGTCATTGGGTCTAATATTTTTCGTCTCATTGATTCAACCTATCCAGGATTTAATTTTTCATTCCACATGAGCTTGTATTACAACTGATTAATAAATTAAATTTACTCATTAGATTCAAAATGGCAATACATATTTTTCCACAATTAAATTAATTATCTCATCAATTGGCATATAAATATTATTCTAATTTTTATACTTCAGATTTCTGTTAAAGGTATTAAGCTTATATCATCATCTCCAAAAAACAGGCTTAAATTGGAATATTAAAATTTAGTATTTCAGTGGCATTTTCCTTGAAAATCACTCTTGATGCACCCAAATCTATTTGTAAGGTATATAGGTCTCCCTCAAAACCGTAATTTAATATTACATTAGACACATCAAGAAACAAAATCCTATAAAATTTTCATAATCATATACAAGGTGTACACATGGAATTCAGGAGAACCCACTACACATCACACGTAACCCCGGAAATGAACGGCCAGACAGTAAAACTCGCAGGCTGGGTCCACGAAATACGCGACCTTGGCGGTATCATGTTCCTTGTCCTCAGGGACAGGGAAGGTATGGCCCAGATAACCCTGTTCAAAAAGACAATCGACCCCGAAGTGCTTAAGACCGCCAAAGCCCTCAGCCGCGAATCCGTCGTCCTGGTTGAAGGCGAGGTCAAGGCCGAGTCCAAGGCCCCAGGCGGCTACGAACTGGTCCCAATAAAGATCGACCTGCTGAACCCGGCCAAATCCCCGCTGCCTATGGATACCACAGGCAAGGTGAACGCAGAACTGGACACCAGGCTGGACAACCGGTTCATGGACGTACGCAGGCCAAGGACACAGGCAGTATTTCACATCCGCCACCACATGCTCTCTGCCGTAAGGGAATTTTTAGAGCATGAAGGATTTATTGAGATAACCACCCCAAAAGTAGTGGCAACCGCTACCGAGGGGGGCACCGCACTGTTCCCGATCACCTATTTCGATACAGAGGCCTTCCTTAATCAGAGCCCACAATTGTTTAAGCAGCTCATGATGAGCGGCGGCATGGACAAAGTGTTTGAGATAGGCCCCATTTTCAGAGCTGAAGAACACGACACCAGGCGGCACCTGAACGAAGCCACCAGTATCGATATCGAGGCCAGTTTCATGGACCATGAGGACGTAATGGTAATACTGGAGAACCTCATCGTTTATGTTTATGAAAAGATTGCCGAAAGGGCCGTACCCAGCCTTAAGACCCTAGGCATTGAACTGACTATCCCCAAAGCACCCTTCAAGCGCCTGACCTACGACGAGGCTATCGAGGTCAACAACGAGAACTCAAAGGAGTTCCTGGAATGGGGCGACGACCTGAGCACAAATGCTGAAAAGGTCATAGGCAAGGTCATCGGCGAACACTACTTTATCACGGACTGGCCAACCGAGATCAAGCCCTACTACACCCAGCCCTACGAGGACGAACCCACAGTGACCAAGGCCTTTGACATGATGCACCCCCGCATGGAACTCTCTTCAGGTGCCCAGCGTGTGCATGACCACGACATGCTGCGCAAGCGCATACAGGACCAGGGGCTAAACCCTGACGGGTTTGAGTTCTACCTTAAAGCATTCAGGTACGGAATCCCGCCGCATTCGGGATGGGGCCTGGGGGCCGAGAGGCTGCTCATGACCATGCTGGATGTGGACAACATAAGGGATGTTGTACTGTTCCCCAGGGACCGCAAACGCGTATCACCCTGACAAGAGAGCGATTGGTACATAATTATAAGCTTTTATCTTTATAATAACAATAATACCACAAATTATTTTAGTAACTTGACTCAAATAATAAAGTGGATATGAGGTTAATTATTGAGGGGTTGCAGTGATAAGTGAAAACAGGGATATTTTAGTTGAAAGGCTTGAACATAAGCTGGTCGCGAAAGAACGTGAGATCAATGAACTCAGGAATTCGATAAAAGAGTCCATTGTTGAAGAGCTTCGTGAAGGCATGAAGGAAGACTTGGACTTTGACAAGAGAATATCAGTGCTTGAGAATAAGCTAAGGGACATATCCCTGTCCTATAACGGGGTCATGAAGGAACTGCTTGACCAAAAAATAATAATCCAGGACATGAAAAATAAATACCTTAAAGACGACAAGGTAGATCAGGCCTCACCAACCACCGAGTCTGGAAATCCCGGGAAATTATCTGACTGGCATGACAGTGTACAGGTACACAGAGAAGAACCATATACTGAAGAAGAAAAAGCTGAACCCTCAACCCAGTTTATCATTGCAGAAAGTGAAGAGGGCAGAGTTCCACTTAGGAAAAAGGATGAAAAGGACATCATAATTGCCAAAACTTCTGCATCCGGCTCTACCAGAAAAGGCGAAGTTGTTATAGAGGCCAGGGAAGATGAGGATGTAGTTATCGAATATAAAAAATAATAGTGAAAAAACACCGATCATGAGGTATTAGGTGCACATAAAAGAAATAGAATTCCAGAATTTCAAATCTTTTGGAAGGAAAATCAAGATACCTTTCTATGACGGTTTTACTACGATATCGGGACCCAACGGGAGTGGAAAGTCCAATATTGTGGACGGGATACTTTTTTGTCTCGGTCTTTCAAGTTCAAGGAGCCTGCGTGCAGAAAAACTTACAGACCTGATATTTAACGGTGACGGGGGTAAAAAACCGGATTTTGCCCAGGTCGTTATACGGTTCGATAACTCGGACCGCGAGATGCCAGTGGATTCTGACGAAATAATCATTACAAGGAAAGTGCGCCAGACCAATTCGGGATATTACAGTTATTATTATTTCAATAATAAGGCGGTCACCCTAAGGGAGATCCATAACTATCTTGCCAAGGCCGGGATAACTCCTGAAGGCTATAACGTGGTTATGCAGGGTGATGTTACCCGTATCACGGAAATGACAGCCACAGAACGGCGCAAGATAATCGACGAAATAGCAGGTGTGGCCGAGTTCGATAATAAGAAAGACCATGCCATAAATGAGCTGGATATTGTTAAAGAGCGTATCGAGCGAGTGGATATCATACTGGCAGAGGTGGATGGCCAGCGTGAAAAACTGCAGCGTGAGCGGGATCAGGCACTGAAGTACCAGACCCTGCTGGAGGAAAAAGTACGCTATGAGGGTTACGTGCTGCTCTCCAAGCTCAAGGATGCGCAAAAAGAGTTTGACAAGATAGTGGAAGAGATCAGTTCCAGGATGGAAGGCGAGTCCGAATTTGAATCACTCCTTGAATCCAAACAGGAGAAAATGGATGAACTGGAGTCAGGTCTAAAGGAACTGAACGAACAGATAACCCAGATGGGTGAAGAGGAGCAGATAGGAATAAAACGGCAGATCGAGGAGACCAAAGGAAAGATATCGGTCAGCCAGAACACTATTACACTTACTGAATCCGAGATAACTGACCTGGATTCCCAGCGCAGGAAAGGACTTATCGAGATAGATAACATCAAGGGGAATACAGCCGAGCTAACCTCAAAGATAGAGGAAGAGGGACATCGCAAGGAGGGGATTACCAGTGAGATCGGGGACCAGAATACCCAGTTGCTGGTACTTCGAAGCAGGATAGCAGAGGTGGATTCGAAATTCGTACAGACCCGTGATGAACTGTCAAACGTGAGACATGACCTTGAAGAGTCCCGTAATCGCAAGAACGAACTGATGCGCCAGGAGGACCGACTGCTTGATACCATGCGGAGGCGCAGTGCTGAGATAAAGGATATAGAAGAAGAGATAGAAGATTCCGGGCGCAAGATCAAGTCCGCTGATGATGACAGGGAGGATGTGGTGCAGGAGATCCAGGCCCTGAACAAACAGATTGAAGACCTTAACAATGATATTGATGACCTGGAATCCAACCGCTCCCAGATGAGGGGTGTGCTCAAGGACCTGGACGAGAAGCTGCGTAAGCTGCAGCAGGAGTACATGACAGCCGAGGCAAGGATCAGGGCAGTAAAAGAAGTATCAGGATATAGCAATGCTGTAGAAAAGGTACTAAAGGCCAGGAATATGAGGGAGTTGCCCGGTATTTATGGTACCATCGCCCAACTGGGTAAGGTGGACCAGGAGTATGCCACTGCCCTGGAAGTGGCAGCGGGTGGCCGTATGCAGGGTATTGTGGTGGATACTGATGAGGATGCCTCCCGTGCCATATCCTTCCTCAAGCACCAGCGGGGGGGCAGGGCCACGTTTTTGCCCCTGAACAAGATGATGCCACCTTCAGGATATCGTGATATTTCCGATATGGTTGGTGTGATAGATTATGCTATCAATTTAGTTGATTTTGACATGAAGTTCGATGCTGCATTTCATTATGTGTTCAGGGATACACTGATCGTGGAGGACCTGGCTACTGCAAGGCGATTAATGGGCGGTCTTCGTATGGTCACCCTGGAAGGCGAGGTGGTGGAGAAGAGCGGGGCCATGACCGGCGGCAGCCTGTCCAGGAGAGGACTATCCTTTGCAGCTTCTGAAGAGGATAAGATAACCAAACTGGCAGAGCAGATCACAGAACATGAATCCCGGCGCAGTACGCTGATAACCAAACTGGACACAGTGGAAGGGCATATCTCATCTGTCCAGACGGAAATGAGGGATGTGGAGACCGAGATTGCCAAAAAGCAGATGGCGATCGAGGAGATAAACAGCAGGGGTGAAAGGCTTACAGTGCTTATTACCGAAAAACAGGCAGAGCTTGAGGAGATCGAGTCGGGTAAAAAGGAACTGCGTGAAGAGATGGAGAATATAGAGGGCAATAAGCAAGAGGTAGAGCAGGATATTACAGGACTTGCGGCCAGGGCAGGGGAACTGGAAGAACAGTTGAAAGGCTCACAGGTGCCTGAGTTGAATGAGCAGGCACAGCGCATCGAGGATGAGATCAAGAGGCTTGAGAACCGTGAGCGGGATATCGAGGCTAATATCAATAACTTTACCACTGAACTGAAGTATGCCGATGAAAGGGTTGAGGAGATCAGGATCAGGCTGTCAGAACTGGATGGCAGGAAGGATGAACTTCGATCCAAGATACAGCAGTTGCAGAGTGGAATTACTGAAATGGAATATTCTCTTGAGGATAAGCTGAAGCGGGAGCAGGAACTGGATGTGGAACTGGCAGATATGCGAAAAGCCAGGGAGAATATCCAGATGGAATATGCATCGTGGCAGAAACAGCACGGCGAGATCAAGGTCAAGCTTGAGAATTCCCGGCGTCAATTAATGGCTTTGAATGCTACGCGGGATACTCTTGCAGAGCAGGTGAAGGAGTTTAAGATTGAGGTTGAGGAGAGGTGTGTGGAACTGAGTGAGGATGTACCAACTCAGGAGGAGGTCCGGACCAGGATCGCTTCTATTACCAGGACAATGACTTCACTGGAACCTGTGAACATGCGGGCTATTGAGGAATATGAAGAAGTGGAACGGCGCAGTAATGACCTGCGCAGCCGTCGTGATATACTGGACCATGAACGTGAGGAGATTCTGGAGCGTATTTACAAGTATGAGCAGATGAAGAAACAGGCGTTTATGGATTGTTTTGATGGTATTAATTATCATTTTAAGAGTATTTTCACTGAGCTGTCGGACGGTCCGGGAGAGCTGGAGCTTGAGAACCCTGAGGACCCATTTTCAGGCGGGCTTACTATGAAGGTCCAGCCAAAGGATAAGAGCCTGCAGCGTATGGAGGCTTTGAGTGGCGGGGAGAAGAGCCTGACCGCACTGGCGTTGATATTTTCGATCCAGCAGTTCAGGCCGGCGCCGTTCTATGCTTTTGATGAGATCGATATGTTCCTGGATGGTTCTAATGCGGAGAGGGTGGCACATAGAGTGAAAAAGGCCAAGGAGAATGCCCAGTTCATTGTGGTGAGTCTGCGAAAGCCCATGGTGCAGGCGGCTGAAAGGACGATCGGTGTTTCCATGCAGGAGAATAATATTACGAGTATTACTGGGGTTAAGTTAAATTGATATTCGTTTTTACGTTAGGAAATAATTGAGTTTGGGTTATTTTATTGCCTCTTGTTGCCTCTTGTATCCATTTTTGTATTATCTTGATTTCAGCATCTTTATTGATAAGTATAGACGGTGTCCGGCAGACATCTGTCATACTTGCCGCGGGTGATAACCCCTAGCGAGGCCCCTGGGGGTAATTGAAATATGGGGGATGATAAGAGTTTGGTGGGGGGAGGAGTGCGTTTAGTAAATCAAATAAGTTTCAGTTGATGCTTCAATCAGCAAGAGCGTAAATACTTTGTTCCGGCCCAAAATACGAGTCATATACGTGCTGATATACTAAATCACACTTATTTTGAAATAACTCTGGAGTATAAATTCGAGGCAGAATATTTAAAGTTTCTTCAATGGATACAAGGACCGCAGCCCGGGATTGCTGCCTTTTACGCCAATCCAGCACAAACATCTCTTCTTTAAGAGTTTCCAAAAGCTTCTGTGCGACTCTTTTAACCTGTAATTCCTCTTTCTTGCCCAAAGTCATTTCTGGCCTGGTCAATAGATCAAATATTGCGAGTTCCTCTTCGCTAAGTTTTTCAACAATTCCCCGTTTTTCTTCTGCATTTAGTTCTTGTGCAAAAGCCATTAGTTTAGTGAAAAAAAACTCCACATTATGTGAGCCGGAATTATACTCATCAATCATTTCCTGGAACTTCTCCAGATAATCCATCCTACTTTTATTTAAATGAACCAATTGTGCCAATTTATTTTCAATTGAAGCTCTTAATTTTTCTGTTTCGATCCGTTGATGGCCTTTTTCAAAAGCTTCCTTCAATGCTTCAAAATTAATCTGGCTTAAATCCAGGTATTTGCTTACATCAGATTGTTCAGATGGATCTTGGATGATATATCCTTCTGTAGCAATTGACTGATCTAATAATTCCTCAACTTCACCCATAATATCTGAAATATCTGCTTTTGGTGCCAGGGAACGAATTTTTGCAGCTATTATAGTAATGAGTTTTTGGCTGGGTCCAAACTCATTTGCGGCTGGATCGGGGAGAATCGCTCTGTATATTTTGGCTACGTTCACTGACAATGACAGGTATTTTTTCTTCGAATCATCATTAACTAAAATTGCTTCAACAGCATTATCAAGCAATTTCACCCTTTTAAAACCATCAACAGCTTGAATTTGAGTCAGGTTTATACCCCGTTTTTTACAAAATTCTATGGTTTCATTGATCGCCTGTTTCAGGTACTTAACAAGCTCACTTTTATCCATTACCGGAGTTTCGCCCTCTTTGGTTTTTCCACCTGCTGCTGATCCATAGATCGCCAAAGCTTTTTCCAGATTCCGAAATACTCCGATATAATCCACTATCAGACCATTTAATTTGTCTCCAAAGACGCGGTTCGCCCTGGCAATGGTTTGCATTAATGTATGGTTGCGCATGGGTTTGTCGAGATAGATGGTGGAACAGGAGGGGACATCAAAACCGGTCATCCACATAGCACAGACAAATACAATGCGCAAGGGATCATCCGGGTCCTTGAATTTTTTATCCAGGTCTTCATTTACTATCCGCCTTCTATGTGGGGCAATATCCAATCCCTTTTCTTTGAAGGTTTCAATTTCATTCTGTTCCTGGGATACCACTACTGCCATGTCGGTCTCTTTCATGAATTTGATTCTGGCCAGGTGTTCATTTCTTTCACTTTCGTACGAGGGGACCGGCCCAGACTCAAGTTCGTTGAGATATTTTTGCCAGTACTCCTGCACTTTATCATACATCTTTACCGCAGTGGCTTTATCTATGGAAATGACCATTGCCTTGCCAGTAGTCCCGCGGCCCATGAAATGTGCAACAATATCTTCTGCGATTTTCTCAAGCCGGTCGTTTCTTGTGATTAAATGATATTCCCTGGCAAATTCCCGGGCTACTTTCTTTTCCTGTTCTTCATCCAATTCTGCTTCTTCTATCAAGCATTCCAGGTCTTTATTGAGGTCTTTATTAGTAAGCTGGAGTTCAGGAATGCGATTTTCATAATACAGCGGTACTGTAGCCCCGTCCTCTACCGATTGTTTGAAATCATAGATGCTGATATAATCCCCGAAAACTTCTTTTGTTTTCTCTTCGCCAACGATAAGAGGTGTACCGGTAAAGGCAATGAAAGCTGCTTTGGGAAGGGCATTGCGCATATTGGTGGCAAGTATATCGTACTGACTGCGGTGTGCTTCGTCAGTGATTACTATGATATCATCCCGATCTGAGATTTCGGGGTAGGTTTCATCTTTATCGGTCCGGAATTTCTGGATCAAAGTGAAAATGAACCGGTGGTCTTCACTCAGAAGCTGCTGCAAGTGCTTGCCACTTGTGGCCTGTACGTGTTCTTCTGTTACAATACCTGTATTTGCAAAATTCTTATAGATCTGGTCGTCAAGTTCCTGCCTGTCGGTTATCATAACAAAGGTATAGTTTCCGGGAATTTTGCGCAGTACCTTCTGGGAAAAGAAGATCATTGAATAGCTCTTCCCGCTTCCCTGTGTATGCCAGAAAACTCCCAGTTTCCCCTGATTCTCTTTAATCTGTAATAGCGCTTCAGTGGCATTATTCACACCCAGGTATTGATGGTTCTTTGCAACGAATTTTGCAAGACCGCCGCTGACCTCACTGAAAATGGTAAAGTTCTCTATGATATCCAGCAGGTGGAAAGGTTCACATGTCCCACGGATCATGGTATCCAGTGAAATAATACCCTCTTCCCCTTCGCTGTTAATCTTTTTCCAGTCTGCAAAGTGCTCCCAGGCAGCAGACATACTGCCGATCTTGCTAAAACTGCCATTGGAAAGAATAATGAGCGCATTATACCAGAAGATCTGGGGTATGGTTGATTTGTAGTCGCGCAGGTTATCCTGATACGCATGTTCTAAGCGCCTGTGGGATGCTTTGAGTTCAATGAATACGAGGGGTAGTCCATTGACAAAACCCACAAGATCGGCCCGGCGCTTATACATATCACCTGACACCCAGAACTGTGAAGCAAGGAAGAAGTTATTATTGAGCGGTTCATTCCAGTCAATGACCTGAACAGTTTCTACAATTTCCTCATTCTCACTATCCTGAAACTTACTTTCCG
>Ga0255425_1051_pt1 | contig 25909 bp, 20 predicted proteins | sample ANMaggSeSYBR02G4_FD_182640 | JGI IMG/M metagenome (GOLD analysis project Ga0255425, IMG submission 182640) | Sediment cell enrichment communities from methane seep in Santa Monica Basin, California, United Staets - ANME aggregate JGI... | ecosystem: Environmental > Aquatic > Marine > Cold seeps >... | reverse complement strand
GATGAGCAAATAAGCATTCTGGAAACACAATTATTCAATTACGTTTACAAACATCATAAACATGATATGGATATTTTGATGTCTTGCCCAGGTATCGGTGAGTTAAGTGCTGCAACACTGATTGCTGAAATCGGTGATTTCAATGACTTTTCATCGGGAGACAAGCTTGCTTCATGGCTTGGAATAGTACCAAATGTGTATCAATCTGCAGATAAATATCATAATGGAAGAATCACCAAAAGAGGTTCAAAGGTAGCAAGATGGATACTAACCCAGATTGCTCAAGCAGCTTCCAGAAAGAAAGCCAGTAAGCTGAAAGAATTTTTCAACAGGAAGAAGAAAACAATTGGATATCAAAAGGCAATAATTGCTCTGGCGAGAAAAATTGTAACGATTATATGGCATCTCATCACAAACAATGAAATGTATGAAGATGAAACCGGTTATCAAAAAGGAGAAATTCAAAAGAGGAAGATTGTTGAGACTGCTGAAATATCCATTGATGAGAGAATATCAATATTAAGTGAAATATTTGCAATTGTAAACAAAAAGAACACAGATGTAACATGACAAATAAATATCTTTGATCTTAACATCCCAGAAAATTGTTGTTTTCTTTACAACGATAGTCACGGGATGTTAAGACTGAGGGTACTTTCATGCTAAATAATAAAAACTATCAGGAATAAGCTAAAAAGGAGCCAGGGCCAGGAATCTGAAATCCAGGCTTGAAGGGTCTGAGAAACTGCTGATCTGGCAGGAATTTCCGGAAGCTGTGACCAGGAAGGTTGATATGTTTGAGATAGAATTGCGCAGGCTCGGACTGCATGAGCACTGGTATGAGGACAGGAACGAGTTTGGTCAGAAAGTAGCTGATCTTGGAGAAAAGGTAGATTATTGGAAGCAGTTGCTTGCAGGACTGGACATATTGCTGAAGACCTTTGGTACGCCTGAACGAATCCGTGTTAAAAGTATGAAGGATGTTGAAGAGTCCTTACATGCCCGGATGTGCGAGGTTGCTGAAGAACAGTGTGGGAGTGGTGTGTGCGCGGCAGCCTCGGGTGTTGGTTGTTGCTGCCGGCGGCGGGCATGGCTGTTAAAATATAAAATTAATGAAATACTACACCACAATGGACGCACAGTAAAGTTTACAATGTCTTTGCGAACTTTGCACCCTTCGCAGTGAAACACTTAACGGCAACCTTCAATCTGCGTATATCTGTGTCCATCTGCGATTCACATTGAAATGCTGTCCGGGTCCCCATCCGCCCATGTGCTTAGGCCTGCCGCCGGTGCCGGTGCGCTGGCAGGTGCGGCTGTGGCAATAGCAGTCCCCTATGCCATGCATCCCAGAGACTGGGGTGATGTCATCGGTAGCAGTGCCGTGGCAATAAGTGACAGCAATGCTATAAAGCAGATGAATTAAAGTACCGGAGATGCCTTCATTCTAACAGGCCTGGGCTGAACAGTAACGAATTATTAACGTTCAAAGTGCCGGTTAAGTAACTCAGGGACACGACCTAAAAATCAAGATACGTATAATCATTGATCTCCCTTTTAATATTGTTCAGGATGCTTTTAGCATACTGTGGACTCAACTCATTATCCTCCACTGCTTTTTCTATGGACAACTCGACACTTTCCACCAGGCTTGTCCTGCTGAAGTTTTGCATTTTCAGCACAGAACTTACATTGTCCCCCTTGATGATCTTCTTGATGACCCATTCATCCTTACCCTTCACCACCACATGTGCTTCATGCACAGCCCCGAATAGGTTATGCAGATCACCTATAGCGTCCTGGTATGCACCCAAAAGGAGCACAGCCACATAATACGGGTGCCTGTCCAGTGAATGTAACTCCAGCATATCCTTCACGTCCCTTACATCTGTGAACCTATCGATCTCACCATCAGAATCACAGGTCATATCCAGTATAGTACCCATACATTCAGGTTGACGGTTCAATTTCTGGATCGGCACGATCGGGAATAACTGGCCTATGGCCCAGAAATCGGGCATGGACTGGAATAGTGAAAAATTGCCGATATACCGCTTTGACATCAATTTACGCACATAATCGAACTCTTCGGACTCGTTACCGGTCTGCCTGATAAACCTGTGTATCTTCTGGCATATCTTAAAGAACAGTGTTTCACCCCTGGCCTTTTCAGACAGGTCCAGCTGGCCCAGGTTGAACATACTGATAAGTTCGTCCTTGTACTCCAGGCTGTCATGGTAATATTCGCGGTAGTTCTTCACTGTTATCTCCATAAAACAGTCGTGGAATTTCCGGATGATATTGGGGTCGTCCCCAGTGACCTCAAGATCACCATTATGTATGATGGATTTCTCATATACAAGATTGGTTATAAGCATGGAATGAAATACGGCCACAGCCCTTCCGCTCTCTGAGACAATGGTCGGGTGTTCGATACCTTCCTGGTCGCATATCTCCTTTAATGTGAACACCACATTGTTGGTATATTCCTGCATGGCATAATTGGCACTGGCATCAGATGATGTCTTGCTGCCGTCATAATCTATACCCAGCCCACCGCCAATATTGAAGTATTCCAGTCCCGGGGCCAGCTTCTTGACCTCGGCATATATCCTGGATGCTTCCTTTATCGCATTTTGTATCCGCCGTATCTCTGTGATCTGGGAGCCGATATGGAAATGCAGCATCTTAAGGTTCTTGATCATGCCGCTTGCCTTCAACTCATCAATGGCGCCCAGAAGTTCGCCTGTTGTCAGGCCGAACTTGGCTGCTTCGCCGCCTGATTCCACCCATTTGCCGCTCCCTCTTGAATACAACCGTATGCGAATGCCCATACATGGATTGACGCTTAGCTTTTTAGATTGTTTAATAATATCGTATATCTCGTTCGACTGGTCTATTACCAGTATGATATTCTTCCTGAAATGGGTGGCTTGCAGCGCCGTCTTGATATAGTGCTTATCCTTGTATCCATTGCATACCAGAAGTGATTCAGGGCTCAGTTTGAATAACAGGCTTTCGATAAGTTCAGGTTTGCTACCTGCTTCAAGTCCGTAGTTGTACTTCCTGCCAACCCTGACGATCTCTTCCACTACGTCCTTGCGCTGGTTGACCTTTAGGGGAAATACACCTTTATAGGTGCCTTGGTACTGGAACTCGTCGATGGAACGGCCGAAGGAATCATATAATTCACTTATCCTGCTTTCAAGTATCTGGGGAAAACGAAGCAGTACAGGTGGCTTTATCCTGTTCTTTTTCAGGTATTCTATCACCTGCAGGATCTCTACATTATGTTTGTCTTTACCTGGTTTCACTATCAAGTTGCCGTTACGGTTTATGTCAAAGTACCCGTTGCCCCAGTTATCAATGCCGTATAGTTCTTTTGATCTTTCGTTCTTCCATCCTGTACCATCATCGAGATTCTTATTTTTCTTCATTTGAGCATTATCACTTCCAGATAATAATTACTAAAATATATAAAATCTGTTTCATCTGAATAAACACCTGAATCTTAATATAACTATTCGTTTTAATCTTTTCCATCAATACCTTCGCCAATTAACCGATACTAACTATACTAACTGTACTAACCATCCTCACGTTAATACGATAGAAGGGAGGATTTTCTTTCATTAGTTATTGTAAGTTTTAAATGTGTGGGCTGAAATTATTTCCTGAACTATTATAAAAATTTAAATAAAATCTGAGTGGAGAAACGATAACCACAGAGAGCGCCGAGGACATAGAGGGGAAATACTCTATGCCCTCATCGAATAAGGAAGAGAGATTACTCGATCTCACACTGTAAGCGGGAAGCAGCGTGCCCGCTCCTGCCAAACACTGTGTCAGACGGCGCGCGAGTGCTCTGCAATGCGTGCGGCGGCATCGGGTGGTGGTTGGTGCTGCCGGCGGGAGTCATGGCTGTTGAAATATATGATGCGTGTGATTTTTAATCCACAGAGTGCACATATCGTTTCTACATTTCTCTGTACCCTCTATGTGCTATGTGGCTTTAAAATGAAAACTGAGCTAAACAAATCTGGTTTTTTACTATTTAAAGATAAAATCCCAATTTGGAAATTCTAATCTTCAATCACTCGAAACTCAATACACACATTATACTGGTATGGGGCATACGACCTCACAATCCTTCTCCCTGTACATTCCACCTTTCTCCCCACACGCGCTGCAGCTTCCCGTATCAGTTCCCACGAGGTCCCGTAAAGATCATCCTCATGCGTGATATCATAAAAGTGCACCACACCCCCATTCTTTGCCGCCAATATGCCGCAATCCAGAAAATCCCTTGCAGACTGAGGGAGGTTCATGATAACATGGTCTGCCGAATGTTTCAAATTCCCTGCCGCATTTCTTGCATCATCTTCCACTGCAGTTACGTTGTCCAGCCGGTTGAGGTTTATATTCTCACTCAGGAGCTTGACAGCCCCTGGGTTCTTATCCACTGCCACAACACTGGCCCCAGGTACACTCTTTCCTATCAGGATGCTGAACGGCCCCACACCTGCGAACAGGTCCACCACATACTGCCCCCGCTTTACCATATCAGCCACCCTTTTTCGCTCAGTTCCAAGCCTGGCTGAGAAATAGGCATCGGCAAGGTCTACATTATAGCGGCAGCCATGTTCTTTATGAATGGTACGGGTCCTGTGTTCGCCTGCCAGTACCACCCACTGCCGGGTCCTGAACTCGCCTTCTACCGGGCTCACCGCCCCCAGCACCACATTAATGCTTTTCCTGTACTCCATTAATGCCTTTGCAATACGTGTTGCATCAAGGTCATCAGCATCAACAATGGCAATATCGCCTATCACATCAAAGCTGGGCGTGAATCCCAATATATCTTCAAGTGACGGCTTTTTTCGTTTGGGCTCAAATTCGGCCTCAATGACGGTAATATTCTCATCTGCACCGGGCAGTGCCCCCAGTTCGTCCGGCCCAGGCTTTCCAGCCACAGGTATGAGAATGTACTTATCCTCCTGGCGTATCTGCGCTTCCGGATGGATATGCCCGGCCTGGAGCAGCAACCTTCGAATATCTTCTGCCATTGTGGCGGGTACCCTGAGGGCCCACAGTTTCATGGAATACTGAATGTTATTGCATGATAAAAAGATTTAGATAAATAGTTAAGTAAACCCGGATAATTAGGTTTGGATGAGAGACCTGCTGACCGTGGATATTTCCACACAAGTGGATTGCCTTTGTGACTTTACATATAATTTCTATTGGCAGCATAATGGTTCGGAGCTTGACCCTAGCAAACCCGTGGAAGGGCAGGTAGGTACACATTTTACTTACAGGGATCTGGTCGAACATTTAATATCTGGCAAAGATGTCCGAATAAATGGGAATGCTGGCAGCAGGCTGGGTTCCAGCCTGGGCGTTGACCTGAAATATTTCGGGGGCAGCGGGCAGGCCCTGGATGTTGGAAGTATATTCGTGGATGGGGATGCGGGCACCCGTATGGGTATCAGCATGGTCTCAGGCAAGATATACGTGTCAGGTATCGTGGCGCAGCCTATGGGAAACGTGGTAGAGGTGATGCCTGGCCGGGAGGGTTACAGGTGTTTTAGGTCCATCACAGATATCCTGCATAACGGGATGGGGGGCGATGAGTTCAATGACAGCAGGAATTTATTCCGTGAGGGGAAAAAGGACGTGCCATGTCTGGTGCTGGCAGATGGAGTGGTCAGGGACACGGTAGGTGCGCGGTGTGAACGGGATGCCAGGGTCATAGTGGAAGGCGACGTGAGCCTGAGCACTGGCATACTGATGCGAAAGGGCACTATTATTGTAGAAGGAAATGCGGGCATGAACACTGGCACGCTGCTATCGGGCGGCACTGTGGTGGTGCGGGGAAGTGCAGGCGAGTTCGCAGGAGCAGATATGCGGGCTGGCACCCTTATCATAACAGGGAAGAGTTCGGGGTACATGTGTGCCAACATGCGGGGCGGGGCCGTGTTCGTAAAACGGGATGTAAAGGTGATACCGCCAGCTAAGCAGTGCCAGCCGTTAGATAGTGATCTGAAACTGCTGGTGGATGTGCTGGATACCAACCGGATGGATGCAATGGGCTATAGGAAATATTCGATATGCTGATCATTAAGTATGATTCTTAATTTACTTATGATTTGTATCTCTCTTGATATTGTTGCAAGTTTGCATATGTCCAATGTTGAATGATGGAAGGTATATACCGTGAATGCTTTAAAAAGCATCAAAGGATTAGCGGGTCAATACTCAATTTTTAAAATATTTTATAAAAAAGAAAAATAAGATATGCAGAAATTTTTTGATCTTAGAATAAACCACATCCCCATCCTTCTGGAACACATCCAGATACAGTACTTAGTGTAGTGATAATTAAAATAGTAAGTGCCGATAGTAGTATAATTTTATTCATTTCTTTTACCTCCCTTTTATTAGATTAATAGGGAATATGTTAAATTGAAATTTTTATAGAATGTAATAGTCATTTCCACTTGATTCTCCCCTATTATTACGTTTAGAACATTTACTTCTATGTTATTTATATTTTTTTAGATATAAGTATTATTACAATATCAATTAATATATTTTTAGTATTATAAATCATTCCACCACTCAGGATGTATTGACAAAACCAAAATAACAGCAATTGAAGGAAAGCAGCAAAAATAATATTTTATTCAATGAGTTTGGAGCAATCAAAAACTATTGCAACAACCCCTGCCCCCCCCATTATAGAAAAGCCAAACCACTTGCAGCTCTACTTAAAGTATATAAAGGTTTGAATACCCTTAACAGTGTAGTGATAATAATGCCCGAAATTTATGATCCTAAAAAAACTATTAAAATTGAGAATGTTGTTGCTTCTACCGCTATCGGTGCAACTCTCGACCTTCCCAAGATCACACTGCAGTTGGATGGTGCAGATTACAATAAAGAACGTTTTCCAGGTGTAGTTTACAGAACCAAAGAACCAAAAACAGCAGCCCTGATATTCGGAAGTGGAAAAATCGTATGCACTGGTGCCAAAAGCATAGATGACGTACACAACGGCCTGAAAAAGGTTTTTTCCGAACTGAAGAGTATGGGTGTGGAGGTCATGGACAATCCTGAGATCATAGTCCAGAATATCGTGGCATCAGCAGACCTGGGTGCTGTGCTGAACCTGAATGCCATAGCCATCGGGTTGGGACTTGAGAATATCGAATATGAACCCGAACAGTTCCCAGGACTGGTCTACAGGATAGCGGAACCAAAAGTGGTAATGCTGCTGTTCGGTTCTGGCAAACTTGTAGTTACAGGCGGAAAAAAACCAGCTGACGCAGATGCGGCAGTTGACAAAATTGTTGAAGAACTGGACGGTCTGGGACTGCTTTGAACACTGACTCGATTTTCCCCATTACTGACCATCATATGCACCTTGACCACAGATGTCAGGGTGTGGAAGCTGCCAAAGCGTTCCAGCGTGCTGGTGGCACACATATTTTTTTAGTTTCAAAACCTTCCTGGACCATAGGTGTGACAGTAGATCATCCTGACGATTACCACAAAGTGTTCGATGAGACCGTATACATGGCAGCAGAAGTGAAAAAGGTTGGTGTAACTGCCTTTCCCGTACTTGGGGTACATCCTGCTGCTATTACAAAGATGTATGGCAGGGTGGGACTCGACAGGACCGTCGAATTGATGAAGTCGGGCCTGGAACTGGCGGCAAAGTATGTGGAAGAAGGACAGGCAGTAGGTATGAAATCCGGTCGTCCCCATTATGAAGTGGAACCAGCATTGTGGGAAGCGTCCAATGAAATACTTATGTATGCCATGGAACTGGCCAGGGATGCGGGCTGTCCCCTGCAATTGCATACGGAAAGTGCCACACCGGAAAATATCAGGGAGATCGCTGATATGGCAAGGAAATCCGGGCTTACCCCAGGGAAGGTTATTAAGCACTTTTCACCCCCGATGGTAGAAGAATTTGCCAGGTGCGGCTTATGGCCTGGGGTGCTTGCTGGCAAGGGCATGATAAAGGAATCACTTTTGCAAGGGGACAGGTTCATGATGGAAACCGACTATATTGATGACCCCGAGCGTCCGGGTGCGGTGCTTGGACCAAGGACAATACCCCGCAAGACCCTGGCATTAGCTGGTGAATGGGGGGACGATGTATTCTGGAAGATACACAAGGATAACCCTGAACAGATATATGGTGTGGAAATAGAACGTACCACAATCTAAATATAGAAGTTCAAACATACAAAAATCGAATTTCGATACTTGATTTATAGTTATCAGTAGAATATTTCAATAAAATATTTCAGGAGAATATCAATGGCAGCACAGTTAGGCGGTCAGCCAATTACGATACTTAGAGAGGGAACACAGAGGACTACAGGCAGCGAAGCCCAAAGGGGCAATATCATGGCGGCCAAGGTGGTTGCATCTGCTGTACGAACAACTTTGGGCCCCAAAGGCATGGATAAGATGCTTGTGAACTCGGCAGGTCAGGTAACCATCACCAATGACGGAGCTACCATCCTGGATGAGATGGACATTAAACACCCGGCAGCCAAGATGGTGGTAGAAGTGGCCAAGACCCAGGACGACGAAGTAGGGGACGGTACCACAACAGCCGCCATATTGACAGGGGAACTGCTGGCAAAGGCGGAAGACCTGCTGGATCTGAATGTGCACAGCACGACCATTACTGCAGGATACGCTTTGGCTGCAAGTAAATCCCATGAGATACTTGAAGGACTTACATCTGATATCTCAGGGGATGATGAAGATACTCTTATCAATATCGCAGGCACTGCTCTTACCGGCAAAGGTGCTGAATCTTCCAAGGATATACTGGCACCACTAGTGGTCAGGGCTGTCAAATCCATTGTCAAGAAAGGAGTGGACGGTAAAGATACCGTGGATATTAAGGATATCCGGATAGAGCGCAGGGTAGAGGGTGAAATGGAGGACACTGAACTGGTGGAGGGCCTGATCATCGACAGGACGCGGACTCACCAGAGCATGCCCAAAAGGGTTGAAGATGCCAGGATTGCCATACTTGCCACACCCATCGAGGTAAGGTCGATGGAATTCAAGAGTGAAATAACCCTCACAGGTGTGACCGAGCGCCGGGCTTTTATTGATCGTGAAGAAGAAATGATCAGGGAAGTTGTGGACAAAGTGATAAATAGCGGCGCAACTGCTGTGTTCTGCAAGAAAGGTGTGGATGATCTTGCCCGCCATTATCTTGCAAAGGCTGGTCTTTTTGTGATCCACAGGGTGAATTTCAAGCAACTGAAAAAACTGGCTGAGTGTACTAACGGACGTATAATTACTAATCTTGATGAACTGACCCCTGACGACCTGGGCACTGCCGGTGTTGTGGAAGAGGTCATGGTTGGCAACGGCGAGATGATCTTTATCCGTGATTGCCCTGACAAGAAGATCATATCCATAATCCTAAGAGGCGGTACCGAGCAGGTGGTAGACAATCTTGCCAGGGCCATGCACGATGCCCTCATGGTAGTGGGTGTTGTACTGGAGGATGGGCGCGTAGTTGCAGGCGGAGGTTCGCCTGAGATCGAACTGGCACTGCGCCTGAGGGAATATGCTGCTTCATTGAAGGGCAGGGAACAGCTGGCTGTGAATAAGTTTGCTGAGGCTATTGAGGTGATACCCACAACCTTGGCAGAGACCAGCGGTCTTGACCATATTGACAAACTTGTGGAACTTAAGAGCAGGCACGAAGCAGGCGAGAAGTATGCCGGGCTTAATGTGTTTGCTAATAAAATAGAGGATATGAAAGCTGTGGGTGTTGTCGAGCCCCTGAAGGTCAAACTGCAGGCAATTGATTCGGCATCAGAGGCTGCCAGTATGATACTGCGTATCGATGATGTGATTGCAGCCACCAAGGAACAAAAAGGACCGAAACAGGCACCTGGTCTTAAGGATTACGAAGTATAAGGCCGGAGGGGGGAGTTGTGAAAGGCTTCCCATTTACTTTTTTTACCTTTTTTTTCAGGGTTGGGAATTAGATAATCTTAACAGCGAGGTTCTGTTCGTCTATTTTGTAAACATGATATTTTTCACATCATGTGAAATAATGTGGCATTGCATGCATACTGGATAATCTTCATGTATTGCCTTTAGATGCGGTAGTCCATGACATGATTCACAAGTTGGCAAATATCTATGGTCAGGATGGCAATAAACACATCCCAGTTCTTTATGTTCTGTTTTACTTTCATATAAAGTGGAATTAATGTCGTTGTGGCATGCTGCACAGATACTATCCTGGGTGATTGCTGGCATTTCAATGACGACAGGGTCATGGGCAAGATGACATTCCAGGCAATCATTATTGCTCATATCTTCAATATGGGGTTCATGACATGCATTGCATTCTGGGATGTCTTCATGAATTGAATGGCAATATGCACACTGAAGAGTACTGTGCTTCGTGGTGCTTGACTCAAGTGCAAAACTCACAGCTTCATGGCATAAACCACAGTTGTTATTTGAAACAGTTTCAGGATAATCGATTTTATGTGGAATATGGGCAGGATGACAATTCAAACAGTCTTCATACGTCAAACCAATGCCATGCGGTGCATGACAGTTGATACATGATTCGATATGTGTATGCACAGGATGACAGTAAACACACTTTAGATCTGAATGCCTACCCGGTTCCAGAGATATATTGTTGATTATTTCAATGTGGCATTCATCACAATTGTCTCCGGAAATACCTAACTCCTGATAATCCCGTACTGAGGAAAGTTGATTAGACCCATCTATCTGGAATATATATCCTAATCCAATTATACCTGATAATATAATAATAATCCCAAGCAAGATTTTCAAAGTCTTGAAGGAAGGTTTTTCTTTACGGAAAAATGTAAACCCAGCAACAAATAATAATATTGACACTAATCCCAGCAGATTTGTTTTTTTCTCAATTGGCTGCCCTGCCGAACTTGCTGTTTGGTCTATTGAGAATTCAACCTTGTTGACCGGGCCCCATTTATTATCTCGCTCCATTGAGTGAACATATACAGTATGGTTGCCTGATTCAAGTCCGGTGGTATTAATGATAAATCCAGATTCTTCCATCTGTTCGTCGAATATTCCATCACTCGGTAAAACCTGCGTACCGTTTCCTGGTAAACCATCACTATCTATGAAATATTCTATGCCCCTTACTTTCATGTTCCAGCCGGCTGTGGCAGTGATATCCACTTCCACTGGTTGACCTGGCTTAACCACTTCTGGCCTGGCATTTATCTTCTCTATATATGGTGTCAATGGTTCGAAGATATTGATTACATGCAATCCAGGATAATCTCCTCCGTGGCAGCGGTTGCAATCTTCAGCCTGACCGTGGGGTTCGTCGCTTAGATCTACTGCAATATAAGTTGGCATTTCCAGTTCAACATGACAATCTTCACACTGTCTTGGATATAGGTAATCAGCAGGATGTCTGCCCGGGTCAGCTCCGTCACCATGGCAGGCCCAGCAAGCTTTATTGATATCGTTATTAGCAAGGTATGTTCGTCTACCGGAATTGAGCTGGCTGTGACCTCCCAACCGGCTCTGTATGGCATTGACTGATGATACGCCAAAACCATTACTGGTATCATGACAATAGATACAATCAGAACCACCATCCAGCCCTTCGTTCAATAATGGCACATGGAATGTATCCGGGATTCCGCCAATTGAAAAAGTATCATTGATATGTAGCTGGCTGGTATTGTACCCACCCAATATCTCATCATCATCTATTCCCATGAGTCCTGAGATAACTTTGACATCAGTAATAATCACAGCGTCGTAATTCTGTCCATGAAATACACTATCTATACAGACAGAAAAAGTAACTATATCGTTGATCTCATGTCCGTCAAAGGATAGGTCTTCCTCATATTCCAGATACTCTCCTTCTTTGTAGACCCCTTCCTTTACCAAACTCCCTGATTTGGTCAGTGTCATGAATGCACTCTTGCCATTGATGTCTACTTCTTTAGCAGTAAGTGTATAATCCCCATCAACTTCAAGACTCATATTGACTCCTTCTTCGAACACAAGGTGTTTGGGGAAGAGAAACTCCTTATCATGAGTTTCGTCGTCTGAGAAATCTAATAATTTTTCAACGTAATAAATTTGGTCTTCATCTTCATCAAGTATAAGATATTTGTTCTTATTAATTACATGATCATCCATGTGACAGGCCCAACAGGCAGCATCATCATCCTCCGGATGAATACGCTTCCAGAGTCTTGCTTCAACTTCTACCATCTTTGTCCGGGAACTCCTGAATATGGCAGTGAAGTTCAACTCAAATACATCGCTAGTTACCTTCGCATCATCCGAATCAAGGAAATCGGCTTCATAGGTATAGTTCTGGCCATCATCTATCACAATATCCTCAAGTAAAACATCACCCTGGTATAACCGCAGGTGAGCACTGTCGCCATCGACAGCAATATCATCAAATGTCAGGAAGTAACGATTAGCAAGGTGCCATTTATCACCAACATACAATTTTATTTCCCAATCTGTATCTGAAAACCGGGAAATATTATCTGTCGGATCAGGTGCATCACCCCATTCTTCTGCATTGTCTTCATTGAGGTGGCAATATATACAACTCGTTGTATTGATCAGATCCGAAGTTGAGCCGTAATGTGATACCAGGGATGTATCGGAAGGGATGATGTTATCTTGATGAGATGCGACACTGTTTAAATGACACGCCGGACAATCTACTGCCGTACTAACATTTTCGTCGATCTCATCCACATTCTTGAAATGCTCATGCACCATGGGTTCATTGAAGACGGACTGATTAACATTATGGCAGTCCATATTGCTGCAGTTCCTGGGGGTTTGATTGTGGACTAAAGACGAGTGACTTCGTGGCTGGCTGGCTTCTGAACCATCCCCATCACCATGACATGCCCAGCACCGTACGTTATTTTCACTAACTGTTACTGCTGATCCCCGATTCAGGTCAAAATGAATGGTTTCTGATTCGTTCATAGCATGTACATCTATCCAGTACTCTTCACGAACTTCAATTGTTGTATTAAGGTCATGGCAGCCCAGGCAATCTTTTCCAGCGCCTGGAGTCATATTTATTTCATGGAATGTAAATGGCAGAACAACATCGCTTTTAAAGAAGTGACATGGGTAGCAGTTGTTGTTGTTAGTGATATTCAGGAAAGTGTGGTTGATCTTACTGGAAGTGTTTGGATTTATGGGTTTGCCCCATGATACATTTTCACTATTTTCATAATGACACCACATACATTCAGTGGTGTTATTTGTTGTTGTCATTAAATGGGCGGTATCGAGATAATGAGATACAAAGTTTCTTGCCGTATTATGTGTGACATTTGAAGTTGGAACTGGAATAGATAATGAATTGTTATGGCAGAATGAACAACTGGTTGAAGTGTCAGTCCGGACATCCTCGCCAAGGGGCTGATGTTCAGGTATTTGTATCGGACCTTTTCGTAAATTATTACTGTTCAGTGGCATGTCAGCATCGTGGCAATCTTCACATAAAGGTAGTTGGGAGTAAATATTCGAATGAAAGGGATTGGTCTGTTGGTCAGAATAATTTGCATGGCATCCCCAGCAGACTTTTGAAATCTCTGTATAGTTGCTGCTGTTAAAGTCTCCTGTAATGTTATAATGAACACTATTGAAAAAACCTGTTTTGCTGATTATGGAACCATTCCTGTTCAGGGCTGTATAGTTGCCGCCTTCCATGTGGCAATCCGTACAATTATTTCCATGATTTATTTCTTCTGGTAGGTGACAGACCAGGCAGTCCTCGGTTTTAAGTTCATCCTCTGGTTTAGTGGAATGGCATTTAGTGCAGTCACTATTCGCATTTAACTGCCAATGGTGTATGTTTGACAAGCTAGGACCATGACAAAACCTGCAGTCGTCTTCTACCAGTGCCTGGGAATTGTCAATATTGGCTGTAAATAATATCAGCAGGAAAGCCAGGACTATGAAAATATTACTTCGCATCGATATTGATTTGCTTATGTTTTTGCAAAATCCCTTGTTTATTTGGATTTTCTTGAGCATGAAAATTGAGGTTATACATTTTTTTATAAAAAAAAGGTAGGGGTCTGGTGTCAGATCCCTACATTATTCTTCAGCAATACCCTGAGTGAGTTATCCTGGTATTGTTACCATTTCGATTTGCACGTCAGGTATGACGGCTAATGTAACTTTATTGCTACTCATATCCCCGGCCTTTACTACCCTTAAATCATATATACCTGATTCGAGTGTCCCTGGGATTGTCACTTCGATTACGGTAGAAGTATTGGAATCCGGTTCTAGTTCTATTGTTACTGTGCCGTTATCCAGGGTAACATTGGAAGTATAGATTGTTCCATTACATTCATTTATGAAGCTAGTACCATAAATTGTTATGACCGTGTCCTGACCCACTGTTATTTCATTAGGAATAACTTCGTCAACTGACGGAACAGTAGCTTCACCTGGATATCCTCCTTCAGAGCTTGACCCTTCTGAATCATCCAGCGAACTTAGGGCGTTTGACTCTTGGAATCCATGGCATCCCCAACAGTCCCAACTGTTACCAATGTGACCATATCCAAGTTCTCCAGAGATATCATCATTCTCATACTGGATACTATGTAGTGACTTGATACCATGACATCTTTCACAATATCTGATATCAAGGACTGCACCTCCTTCTCCTGGCGTTCCTGTTGTGCCATCGGATGAGTGGCAAAGATTACAATTGTACGCTGTAAATCCGCTCAGGTTGTGGTGGGTATTTGAGTTTGATCCAATCTGTGGATCAACTGTCGAATCTGGTTCATGACAGGCTTCACAGCCACCAATTTTCACTCCGGAATCATCTATGTACTTATAGCTGGAATCAGGTGTAATTATGGTTTTAGCATAGGTTGGTATTACATGTCCATCATTATAGTCATCAACGAAACTACCATGGCACTCACTGCAATTGAAATTCTGAGCATCATCTGTCAAATGGTGTGGAGAGATTGAATGACAATCCGAGCAGTTCCTGAAAGCTTCGAAAGCGCCATTGGTTAATGCATGGCAGTCCAAACAATTATAGCCTTCGTTCGCTATAAGAAAGTGATGTCTGTTTGGAAGATTCTCATCACCGTGGCATTCTATGTTCTTGCATTCTTCTGTAGTAAAACCAGTAAATACAGTGTCATATAATCCTAGATTTTGATTCGCTGATGGTGGCGGGACAATAGCCATAGCTAAACTAACCAACAGCAAAATCATAAGAGTTGTCGTTAAATAAATAAGTCCTTTTCTTACCAATGTATTTTCCTCCATTAATATTAATATTTTGGACCGCAGCATTTTGTATTAGCAGAATAATTATTTGCCACTGGTTACATTTTCCAACACACTTGACGGTTTTGGACAATAGCTAACCTATTGACCATTTTGCAAAACCTAATTTTTCTAAGATGAAATATATTATTCTCAAATACTACCAATTACGACGATCGTTGTATTATTTTTTAATAAGGATTTTTTATATTAAAGGTTTTCGAATTTGTTCGCATCTTTTTTTTTGAAAAAATATTTGAAAAATGTTCGAAAAAATAAGGAAATAATAGGGCATAAATACTGCCCTACTATTTTTTCCTGCGCAATAACTGCACTACAACCAGCATGATGGTAATACCAGTCAGTAGACTAAAACCCGGGATGCCTGTATCTTTCTCGTCTGATGTTTGCTCAGTTACAGGATCTTTCCTTTCTACGACAACTGTTGGCTCTACGACAACTTCCTCTTCACTACTTTGGGCATCAACAGAGGCTTCGGTGCCAGTTACCGCAAATTGGGAAAAACCTGGTGTTTTTGACTTGAAATACAAGGTATTCTGGTCTTCATCTGTCAGATTGGTTTCCAAAGGATACCATTTTCCATCAATGTAACGGTTAAGCGTAATTGTGGAAATACCGATATTATTTTCATTTACCCACGATTTATGCACAATAAAACTGATGGTGGGATTGGCAATATTATTTGGGCCTGCCCAGCCAAGATTTCCTACATAGATACCCATGTTCTTGAATACTTTACCAGGGGGGGCATGTTCTACCAACGTGGAAGTGTTTTTCAATGTATCAATTTTTGCTGCAATCCTTCCAGAGCTTGTTTTACCAGTGAAGTTAATATATCTGATTATGTTGCCTTCCAGATCAAAACTGTAGCTTACTTTTGAATCTTTATTAACATATTCTCTTTCGGTCTCTGAGACCAATATATTCTTAAAGTCTTCACCAGAGGTGCCGCCACCGCCACCGCCGCTGCTACTGCTACTACTACTACTACTACTACTACCACCATTATCAACAGCATTTCGTGTTACTGTTATTGAATCGTATTCTTTCAGGCCTGCTGCATCAGTTACATTTGCATTTATCGTATTATTCCCGATCGATAAGGAAATAGACACTGAAAAAGTCCCGGCATAACCATCTGTCAATTTAACATGTGCAAGTTTATTATTTACAGTTACCGTTGGAGTTGAACCAGTTCCATTAACATCACCACTGATAGTAACAGAATCGGAAGTAGTGGAGTGTTCATCATCAGGATATGTAATGTTGATAGTTGGCTGTACATTTTGAACTGTAATGCTTACCTGATCGCTTATCTCATTACCTGAAGTATCATTTGCAAATATAGTATAGTATCCTGAAGCAGAGGTGTTGATCGGCACCTTAAGTTCGTCTCCGTCTTCATATGATTTGGGAGAAACAACTTCTATGCTGTTGTTCCTTAATACCCAGTACTTATCTGGATATGTTTCAGTTACAACCCATGTAATGTTTCCTGTAGCATTTTGTTCGATCTGAATATCATGGGGCTGGTCTATAACCGGTTGTGTGGTATCTTGAACTGTTTCAGACACCTGAGTGAAATTTTCAAATGTCCAGATGTTATCTGTGCCATTATCATCCAATATTGTTTCGCCATTAACTGTAATTTCTATATTATCAACATAGAATCCGTCCTTAATAGTACCAGAGTCATCTGTTTCATAATAAAAACCAATGTATAATACATTGCTAAAAGGATCTAAATCATAGCTCTTTGTTGTCCAATCCGTCTGGGTTCCATTCAATTTCCATCCAAATAGCTGTTTGAGGTTTGGATCATATGATATGAATGCCATAGCAAAATCTCCCGTTTCTTCTATATCATATTTAGTTAAAAAACTAAGAGTTGCTGTGTCATCATCTTGTAAAACCAGATCCATATACATATAATTCGCAAGATCGTTACCCTGGTTGGAATAGTAATAGTAATTAGTTAAATCGGCAGCACATATACCAGTCACTAATAACATACTTGTCCCGACAAACAAACAAAATATCAAAGCCACAAAATGATTTATTGATTTCATATTATTACACCCTTAATTTTATCAAATGAACAGTTTTACTCAAGTTACAATCATATATCCATTACCTGAAATGGATATCCCTATCAACTTTTATTGAGTGTTGCCATAACAATCTGAACAATGACCTTCATAATTGATCATGCAACGAAAGCAAGTTTTATACAGACAATCCCAACTCTCTTTACTGGCTGGTGAATCCCGCGTTTAGATTGGAATTTGCCTGATACTTATCCCTTTCTTGAACCTCAAACTTTATGTATACACTCACCGGTAATGTTTTTACTACTGAATTGAACTGGAATCCTCCTGACTAAACTTTATGAAAAATCCCTACAATTCGTGTCAACACCAATAGTATAAGTAATTTTATATATGTGTTTTTTTATAGTCCTATATAATCCTGTGTAGCCCCGAAACCTTTTTAGAATACCACTGCGCTATTTAGTCCCTTACGATCATGAGTAATATAACTTACCACACATTTGAGACTGCAACCAGGATATTAAAAGAAGGCCCCATATGCAATCACTGCATGGGCCGCATGTTCGCCAAACTCTCCACAGGCCTAACCAACGACCAGAGGGGTGCTGCCGTGAAACTGGCACTTGCCATGGAAGCCGACAACTCGTGCAGGGAAACTTCTGACGATTCCCTATTGCAGGACCTGGCACCCAGCAGCGTCCACGCACGTAAGAGCCTGGGTCAGGACGTACTTCAGGGCAGGTGCTGGGTCTGCAACGGCCTTTTTGAGCAGCTTGACCACTGGGTCGGACTGGTAGTTGATACCCTGGCAGGATACGAGTTTGATACATTCCTCATCGGCACACGCCCTTCGGGACTGCTGCTTGAGAACGAAGAAATACTCTGGGCCGAATCAGGGACCCAGTGGGCCGAACCCCTGAAAACCGAAATGAACAGGGAAGTGGGCAGGCGGGTGGAGGAAAGGCTGGGTAAACGGGCCAACCTGAACCGCCCACATATCACTGCCCTGCTGGATATTGCAAAGGATAATGTAGAACTGGAAGTACGGTCACTGTACATATTTGGCAGGTACCGCAAAATCATAAGAGGTATTCCCCAGACCCGGTGGCCCTGCAGGGAGTGCAGGGGTAAAGGCTGCCCGCGCTGCAACTTTACCGGCCGCATGTACCTCGAATCAGTGGATGAACTGATCGGACCCGAAGTCATAAAGGCTGCGGATGCAAAAGATACCGTGTTCCACGGAGCGGGCAGGGAGGATATCGATGCCCTGATGCTGGGAGATGGCAGGCCTTTCATAGTAGAGGCTGTGCAACCACTCAAGCGGCGTATTGACCTAACCAGGCTGCAACACAGGATCAACCGTTATGCTGCCGGTAAAGTCGAAGTACTGGGGCTGAAATATGTTGAGCATCCGGCTGTAGAAGCCATCAAACAGGCAAAAGCAGATAAAGTTTATAGAGTAAGAGTGACATTCAGTGCAAAGATATCTGAGGAAAGTCTTATATCTGCTCTCGACATAATTGTCCGGGCACCGATAATGCAGAGCACGCCCACCAGGGTAGCCCATCGCAGGGCTGATCTGGTACGGGAACGAAAAGTGCATTATACCAAAATGGAAGAACTTTCACCAGACGGACTGTCAGCCACGATCGTAGTGGGCTGCCAGGGTGGATTGTATGTGAAAGAACTGGTGTCAGGAGACGAGGGTCGCACAAAACCCAACCTTGCAGATAACCTCAATGTAGAAGCAAAAGTTGCTGAACTTGACGTAATAAAAATTGAAGGAATAATCATTTAATATTTATCGGAGGATTGAAAATTGCCAACATCACACGGTGAGAGAAGGAAGACCAGGTACAAATTGAAGAAAAGCCCGCGAGAGAGAGGACTCAGCCCCATATCACGTGCCATCCAGGAATTTGAGATCGGACAGGCAGTCCATATAAAACTGGACCCCAGTGTACATAGGGGAATGGCAAACCCCAAGTTCCATGGCAAGACAGGAAAAGTTGTCGGGCAGCGTGGCAGGGCATACCTGGTAGCAGTCAGGGACGGAAATGCTATTAAACAGGTTATCCTGTACCCGGAGCACCTGCGACCGCAGGTATGAATAATTGAATATTGTAACCAGTATCCAGGGTATAATTTATGATAGTAAAAGGAATCATAAACGAGGAAATGATCACCCTTGCAGAGGCAAAGGGAATCCTACTCGATATCAAAGAGAAACGGGTAGAAGAAGATATGGAATTGGGATATGAACTGAGAAGGGCTATTAACCATGCCGAGTTATTTTCCAAGACCGATGCTTCCAAATCCAGGAAGCTGGTGGAAGAACTGTTAAAACTGGAAAAGATGAAGCCGGAAATTGCATATCGCCTGGCAGATATTATGCCTGACAGCTTTGATGAGATACGTTCAATATATGCAAAAGAGAGGTTTACCCTATCTGAAGAAGAACTCATTACTATTCTTGACAGCATTACCGATGCATATTGAAATGTGGCTTTCAACAATATAAAACTTTATATGTAATCGGCATTATATTATCTTGAAAAAAGGATGCATAGGGCTCCATTTTTAGTATTTTGGAAATATTAGATTATTAGGGTTGTGAGTGGAAAAGCATGGTAAGTGGAAAAAAACCTCAAAAGGAAGAGTGGGGATTGGTATTGGACTTTTTACCATATGGAAGTCCGGAAGATAACAGGCCTGTGTATCAAAAAAAACCACTTGTGCAGGCTGTAGGTGAATCCTATTTTGTAATAATGGAATTGATGCTTAAAGATGACATTGTTCCCCAGACGCAGGATAGAGTATACATTGGCGAAGGGGACCGGAATGTGATCGATCATGTCAAACGCAGGATCACTTATGATGAACTCACGCACGGTTCGCAGATGGAGCTACCATTCATCATGGAAAAGATCATACTTGAGAACGAGTCCAAATATATTGATTTCTTCAATGATGCATATCCCATTACCAACAGGCTTCACATGCTCGAACTCCTGCCCGGTATCGGCAAGAAATTGATGTGGGCGATCATAGATGAGCATAAAAAAGGCAAATTCCTGAACTTCAATAACCTTGTTGAGCGGGTCAAAGGTCTTCATACACCAGAGAAATTGATAGTTCACAGGATCATCGATGAGTTGAAGGATGAGAATATCAAATACCGCCTTTTCACAACACCTGCCAAAAGCCGACACCATAAATGAAGCCAAAATATGGACAGCATTTTCTTATAGACCAGCGGGTTCTTAACAGGATTATCGGATATGCAGGGTTAACTAAAGCTGATACCGCTCTTGAGATCGGCGGTGGAACAGGCAACCTGACATTAAAACTTAAGGAGGCAGCAGGCAAGGTCATAGTAATTGAACTTGACCGCCAACTGGCTGTAGGACTTACACAGATTACCAGGGACTCCAATGTTACGGTAATACAGGGGGATGCACTGGAAATTCCGCTTCCCGGTTTCAATAAAGTAGTGGCAAACCTTCCCTACCAGATATCATCAAAGATCACATTCAGGCTGTTGCGGCATTCTTTTGATCATGCAGTCCTTATGTACCAGCTTGAATTTGCAAACCGCATGCTTGCTTCACCCGGCACACCAGACTATAGCCGACTTTCTGTAATGGCCCAGTACTTTGCCGCAATCGAACTGCTGGAAACGGTACCACCTTCTGCTTTTAAGCCCCAGCCTGCCGTCAGGTCCGCAATATTGAAACTCACACCCAGGGAACCGCCGTACCATGTAAATAATATTGGTTTTTTCGAAAAGTTCCTGAAGGCCGTATTCGGACAGCGCAGGAAGATGTTGAGAAATTCCTTACGCTCGGCAACACCGATGCTGGGTATCGCACCCGAAAACCTACAAGAGGTAGATCAAAGGATACTGGAAATGCGCCCCGAATCCCTTACCCCAAAAGAACTGGCCGGACTGGCAAACCGGATTCAGGCAGGCACATGACTTCGATAACTTACAGGGATAAGACCATACAACTGGCGTCCCATGTCTATGAACCGGCAGAGGATAGTTTCCTGCTTGTTGATGCACTACTTGAAAATATTCGAAATGGTGACCGTGTACTTGAAGTGGGGTGCGGTTCAGGGATAGTATCTGTATTTGCCAGCGATATTGCTTCAATGGTAGTTGCCACTGACCGTAATCCCTATGCCGTGAGATGTGCAGCATGTAACGGGGTAACAGTGGTAAGGACCGACCTGTATGCAGGGTTGAAAGGCACCTTTGACCTGATAGTCTTCAACCCGCCCTACCTGCCCACATCCAAATACGAGCGCCTGGGTGGATGGGATGACCTTATGCTTGACGGTGGGCCGGACGGGAGGAGGACCATTGCACGCTTTCTAAACGGAATCCGGGAACTTTTATCCCAGAGCGGGCAGGTGCTCCTGCTGGTTTCATCGCTCACAGGTGTCAGTGAGGTTAGCAGATCGATGCAGGATGCCGGCCTGGCTGTGGAACCTGTGTCAGAGTCCAGGCACTTTTTTGAACAACTGATTGTACTAAAAGGGAGTAAATAGATATACTCAGACGTATGATATGATTTTATTATAAAATCTACATGCCTGTCAGTCTAAATATCCAAGGTCTTATGTGTATCAATATCAGTCCTGTGTCCCCACACGTTGCCAATCCTTATTTCAATATTGTTCATTGACATTAATGTTTTGGTTGTATTTGATAATGTGTTGAAATAAGAAACGGGAAGCTGGATCATTTTAATTTTTGGACAGGTACGGACAACATTGAATATCTCTTTTTCTGATGGTCTGAAACAGAAGTGGATATATTCCTCTTCAGGCTTCAGGCTGGCCATATCTTCTTCCGAACCGATTATACGAAATACTACTTCCATAATATGTAAGAGTATAGGATTCAACTATTTATAATTATTGATTATTGATGATAACAAATCAATTTATGTCAGGTAGGCCAATGATGTGGTTAATATTAGCAGTACCAGACTGCTGCACAAGATGAACTATCTATAGATATACCATCTTTGCATTCAATATACCTTTCACAGCCCTTATCTCATTCAATATCTCCTCATTCACCTCTGAATCCACATTGAGTGCCATAATGGCTGTCCCACCTGCTTTTATGCGCCCAACCTGCATGCCTGCAATATTGATATCATGATTGCCCAGCAACATACAACATGGGCCTATTATGTTCGGATGGTCCTCATGAAGGGCGATTATCATATGCCCTAAGGGCAGCACATCAATGCTGAACTCATCGATCTGTACGATCCTGGGATTTGTACCTACCATGGTACCTCCCACGGTCTTTACCTTTCCATTATTGAAAATATTCACCATGATCAGGTTGGAGTAGCTCTCTGTGGTCTTTGACTTGCTCTCTACCACTTTTATCTTACGCTCTTTGGCAATGACAGGAGCATTGACATAGTTCACGGATGATCCCATGGCGAACTCAAGCAGCCCCTTAAGGGCTGCTACGGTTACGGGTCCTGTATCCCAGTCAGCGATCTCACCGCTGTATGATACCTCTATCCTCTCATATTTTTCTTCCATGAGCTGGGCGGCAAGTTTGCCTATCTTCTCTGCCAGCGGCAGGTAGGGCTGCAGCACTTTCATTATCTCCTGTTTCACATATGGCATATTGATGGCGTTTTTTACAGGCAGCCCCTGGTTAAAGTTGATGATCTGCTCGGCCACGTCTACAGCCACATTTACCTGGGCTTCTTTTGTGGATGCTCCCAGATGTGGCGTGACTATAATATTATCCTGTTCCAGCAATGGTGAACCGGTTGGCGGCTCGCTGGTAAAAACATCAATGGCGGCGGCTGCCACTTTACCACTGGCCACGGCCTCAGCCAGAGCTTCCTCATTGATTATCCCGCCGCGGGCGCAGTTTATGATCCTGACCCCGGCTTTGGCTTTTTCGAATTCTTCCCTGTCGATGAGGTTTCTGGTGTCTTTTGTAAGGGGTGTATGCACAGTGATGTAATCCGCATTTAACACAATATCCTCCACAGTGGTAAGCTTGACACCCAGGTCCGCTGCTCGTTCTTCACTGATGAACGGGTCATATGCCATGATATTCATCTCCATTCCCTGTGCGCGCTTGGCCACTTCCGTACCTATCCGTCCAAGTCCTACCACACCCAGGGTCTTGCCCCTTACTTCAACACCCATGAAGAGTTTACGGTCCCATTTCCCTGCTCTCATAGACTGGTTTGCCTGTGGTATGTTCCTGGAGATGGCCATCATCATGGCTATGGTGTGCTCGGCAGCCGATATCATATTGCCTTCCGGGGCGTTGATAACAATAATACCCCTCTGGGTGGCTGCTTCAACATCGATATTATCCACACCCACACCGGCCCTGCCTATGATCTTAAGGTTTTCAGCAGCCTCGATGACTTCTTCGGTCACCTGGGTCTGGCTCCTGACTACCAGGGCATCGTATTCCCCTATACATGCCTTCAATTCTTCCGGGCTCATGCCCGTTCTTACATCAACTTCCGCTCCTTTTTCCAGTATTTCTATACCCTTTTCAGATAATGAATCGCTAACAAGAACTTTCATATCATATCCTCCGATGATTAATGGTATTCTATCTTGAATCTGGAAAGTAATATGAGTATTATAACTTCATTGTTTCGTTATGGGACAATGGTAAGCATGAAACTGCATATTCCGGAATTCGTATCAGGTGGTATATTCGGCATTGATCCGCACATAGTCGTAGGACAGATCGCATCCCCAAGCCGTAGCGCATTCGTTGCCCACTCCAAGGTCTGTGCTGATAATAACCTCTTCCGAACCCATGATCTCCTTAAGCGTATCTTCAGAGGTATTGACAATCCTGCCTTTTTCCACCAGCATTACCGATGAGTGATTGCTGGCAAATGTCAGGCTGATACGGTCCGGTTCCATTTCTGCATCTGAATATCCCACAGCAGCCACCACCCTGCCCCAGTTGGGGTCACGGCCAAATATTGCGGATTTGACCAGGGGTGATGTGATGACGGCCTTTGCAGCCAGTACGGCATCACTTTCGCTTGCTGCCCCCGTGACCCTTGCCTCGATCAGGCGTGTGGCACCTTCACCGTCCCTGGCGATCATCCTGGCAAGTGCTGTGCATACTGCTTTCAGACCCTGCCCGAACTCTTCCGGGTCAGTGTGGCCTATTGTGCGGCTCGCTTTGTGGCTCTTTGCGTGACCCACTGCGTGATCCATTTGTCCGGTGGCGGTTATCAATACCATATCATTTGTGCTGGTATCCCCGTCCACCACTACCATATTAAAACTCTTATCCACTGCCCGCTTAAGATGCTTTCCAAGCTCCCCGGCACCCATCGCAGCATCGGTATACAGGAAAGCCAGCATAGTACCCATATTCGGGGCGATCATGCCGCTACCTTTGGCTATCCCGCCTATGCGCGTGCCGTCAGGAAGCTCAACTGCCGCCTCCTTGGCAAAGGTGTCTGTGGTCATAATGGCACTGGCAGCAGCTGTACTGCCCTCTTCCGAATCAGTCAAACCCGCTGTCACCTCCCCTACCTGTGACCTGATAATATCAAGATCAAGCTTGTGACCGATAACACCTGTGGATGCCACTGCCACTGTCCTCTCATCCAGGCCGGGACCTTTAGCAGCCAATTTCGCCATAACCTTTGCATCCTCTATACCTTCTGGCCCTGTAAATGCATTGGCATTGCCGCTGTTGGCTATCACTGCAGATAACCTGCCCCTCTCAAGGTGCTTCCTTGTAAGTATCAGGGGTGCGGCTATGACCCGGTTGCGAGTGAACACACCTGCTGCACTGCCGTCTGCCTTTATAAGTGCCAGGCCGTACTTATCCTGCTTCACACCCCAGGCAGACACACCTTTCACAGCACAGATGCCGCCGTCTATGAACTTCAACTGCAACAGCAACAGCTCCTATCAAGCTGATAATGCCAGCCCGGCAATAATATTATGGCGCGTCACAATACCAACCAGTTCACTGTCCTTGATCACTGGCACCCTGACAACATTATGTTTAACCATTCTAGATGCCACAGTCTCCAGGCTTTCAGAAACATCTGCGGTGACCACGGGATAGCTCATTATATCGCTGACCTTCTTGTTGCCCACATCATCCAGTGCACGGCTGGCCTCTTCCCATCCGATAAGTTCCCTAAGCGGCACCTCAATGATCGCCAATCCCGGATGTTATCCGACCGGCGCAACCCTGGCAGCTGCACCACTGACAGCTGCCGGGCTGGTCGAACGGGTGGTCTTTGACTCCAAGAGCGGAATATCCGGTGCCGGTGCCGAACCAAGTGGGGTATCCCACTACCCGAACATGGCAGATAACGTGCAGGCGTACAAGCTTACTACCCACCGCCACGGTGTCGAGATGCAGCAGGAACTGGGACGGCTGGATAATAATACCAGGGTCAGTTTCACGC
>Ga0255425_1045_pt1 | contig 28377 bp, 25 predicted proteins | sample ANMaggSeSYBR02G4_FD_182640 | JGI IMG/M metagenome (GOLD analysis project Ga0255425, IMG submission 182640) | Sediment cell enrichment communities from methane seep in Santa Monica Basin, California, United Staets - ANME aggregate JGI... | ecosystem: Environmental > Aquatic > Marine > Cold seeps >... | reverse complement strand
AGTAAACTCAAATATCGAACATGTTGTTGATGCCCCGTTCTTCTGCCAGTTATTCCTCTTACTTTTTTCACCCGCCCAAGATCTGGATTCGGACTCCTTTAATCATAGCTATTCAGCCACAGATTCACACAGATGAACACAGATAGGTTTAACTACAGGTAAGTTCACGGCTCAAAGTTCAAGGTTAAACTGATTTAGCGGGGCATAACATATGACCCCCTGTGAAAACTTCGATTCTGAGTCCTATGCAGAATTTATTATTAGATTCTATGATACATCTCTTCCTGCCAGTGTGAGGCACGAGCAGGCAGGAAGCAGGATTGTACTGAACTTAAAAGAAAAAAAAGAAAAAATAATCTGCTGCAGATGGACGTAGATGGGCGCAGATTAATGGCCGCAAAAAGGCACAAAAAATGCAAAAAAAGAACATAAAGAAAGTATAATTTCCTATACAATAAAGAAAATCTCAAAGCGATTAACCTCTGAGACTTAAACGGTTACAGAATGATATCAGTGATGATCAGCGTATATCTGTGGCTGAATAGTTACCTTTAATCTTGATTTGGTTTTTTCTTTGATTGGCCATTTTAAATAGTTCTCTTGAACTTCAAATTTTCCTAAAAAATTCGCTGGTGTGGTCAGTCTCTACCGTTTTGTCATACTGGATATGCTTTCATACCAGCTTTCATTGCGCCTTCAATAGTCCCATCAACCAATTCACTTCCAGAAAAAAAACATTCATCAGGATCATATATTTCTGAACTCCATTTAAATATTGCAAACTCCCATTCGCTGATTTCTCTAAAATATTCCATACGGCTTACAGGCTCTTTTTTACCATATGCAATCCTGTCAAGATAAAGAAATCTTCCTTGAAATTTGGCAATATAACGAACGTCTGTGCCTTTAAGTTCCTGTTGGTTGAATTTTTCTACGATTGTGGAAACATTTTCTCGTATTTCATCAGGTATCAGTTTTTTTCCCATAATTAATCTTTTCCTTGAAGTATAATGTGATGTTATTTGTCTCAATGTTGGGTGTAGCTTGCGAGTGAGATTCCACAACATGCCTGAAAAGCGCTCAATAGCTGTTTCTTAAAAGTCGTAGAATTTTGGTTTGGGCGATAGCCTTTAGCTTACGCGCCTAAGACTACTTTCTGATGGGCCAGATCCAGGTGATTTACCATGGCCTTTATTTTCAAGCGGGCTTCACGATCACCTTTTTCTGCCAGGATTTTTGCCATCTCTTCCTGCATTTCGGTCTCCAGCGGTTTCCAGCCATATGCTTTGGCGTGGAAATGGATCAGTTTTTCAGACATGGTTTCCCATTCTTTGCTTGATAGATCGTGCAGGCGATAGATGTTTAAATTCTGCCAGGACTCAGCGTAATTTTCTTCAAAATAGGGTAATTCCTGTTCATTGCGAAGATATACACGCTCGTAGTCTTCACCATGAACCTGCATAAAGAAGTCGTTGGTAAAGGCGAAAATGGGATAGAGTCCGGGAAGGGGAGAGGCAGACGAAAAGAATTGATTCAAAATAGTGTAGCTTTTGCGGCGCACGTTGATGCGCAACTGGGCAATGGATTCACCTTCATCAAACAGCAGAACCCAGCCTTTAAACCCTGTTTTTTGAAACATGGCTGACAGGCCGCATATTGCCTTAAAATATGGTTCCCATCCTTTGCAAACCAGGGATGCGTCTTTGTAAAATGGAACCTGTCGGTACTTCATGGCATGACGGAGACGAAACACGGGCAAGCTGTTTCCGTTCAGGGCATTGGCAAGGAGCCAGGGAAACTCTCGGGGCCGGAATGTGGTATGCTTTTTTAAGCCTTTTTGCCGGTTGGAAAGCGGTATGTTATCCTGTGCCATGGCCGTTAAAATGGCTTTGAAAAAATGAGGCATGGATTCCGGGATGATGTCAAGCGGCCCGGCGCTGTTATTTTTCCAGGATATTTTTTGTTTGCCGCTCAGGTCTTTCCACCATTTTACCAGGGATGACTCGCTATCCGGAAAAGAAATTTGACTCACGAGAGCATGGTAAACCTGCCGGAAGTCATAAAACGGAATTTCCCTTGGATCAAGGTTGATCTGACTGGTAACGAACCCCTGTGCCAAAGCCCGTTGACGAATATAGGTGAGACTATGGGATTTACCCTGGCCATAGGCGCCGCAGACACAAAGGTGAGTGGATTCATTTTCCTCCAGGGTTTTAACGCCATGGTCAAATATACTGTTTAATTGCTCTTCATGGGCAGTTAACAGCCTGACACCAAAGGGATCGAAAAGCCCCTCCCGCAAGCGCTCCACCGCCCTTCTGAGTTTGAAATTGCCGGCGCTTTCCAGCAACTGGATAAAATTGGCCTTATCCATTGGTTACTTATCCCAACTGGGCTGCAGTTGTTCCATCTTCTCTTGTTCCATTTCCTGCTGACTGGAGACGATATGCTCGGTAAGATCAAGTGTTTCTGCCGGATTTTCGCCCTGTTCGGCCATATCCAGAATTCGAATAACCTGTTTGACAAAAAGCCGTACCTCGCTCAAGAGCCCCATCTTCTCCTGATTTTTACAGATATCCTCAAGAAGCTTGTCCGGCCCAGACTCTGCAGCGTTCCAACGATAAGATATCTCGTGAATACGACGCAATGACCGCCCCAGATCGACCAACTCGCCCGATTTCAACGGTGTTCGATGCAGATCGATCAAAACACCGCGATAATTCAGACGCTTCTGCTGACCGATGGAACGAACACGGCTCCATAACGCATCGTAGGATTTAAATCCCTTTTCAGACAGCAATACGTCCGGGATGATGGAAAAAAAGATATGGAAATACTCAGACTGTTCGGTATTATCTATCAGCAGCCGCACATTCTCGTAAGCTGCGTTGCGCACTGAGGCGGACTGGGCGATGACTGTCTCCAGTTCATCTAACAGCAGAATAAATCCTTTATAGTTCAGATAACGCAGGAAGGCATTCAGAGAGTTGAGCATCTGCTTGCTGTTGGCTTTGTTCACTACTTCAAAAATTCCGAAGGGCTTAAGTTCCCGTTTGGTTGCTTTGCCTGCCTCGAACCAGTGGAAGATGATCTCCCTGTTTGTGATGCGATCTTCTTTATGTTCTTCTTCCATCAATGGCAAAAAACGATTATGCGCCAGGGCCACAAGCGCATTGGCAAAATTTACGTTCATGCCCGGCAGATTGCGTAAGGTTTCGGCCAGATCAGCAATTTGTTCTGTTGAAGGAGGAGTGTCATTTTGAACCAGACTGTCCAGCCATTGGCTCAGGAGATTTCGAATTCCAATGCCCTCAAAACGACCGCGAAGCTGACGCGTAATAGATTGATAGACGGCTTCGAATTTGTGAATAGGTACTTCCCGCGTCAACACGACGAAAGAGACGGCAAACCCCTGTTGCAACGCAAGATGACGAATTATTGACATAAAATGAGTCTTGCCGTCACCATAATCACCACTGAGAAAGCGGACTTTGGCCCCGCCTTCGGCAATATAATTTTTCAGATCATCCTCAATAAAGGTGAGCCAGTTGTCGCGGCCAACAGTAAAAAAAGGCACATAATCGGCAGGCACGCTCCCTTTTCGAAGTTCTTCAATAATTGATCTGGCCTGAAATGGTTCTAACTGATCAATTTCTTCCATAGGTATCATGTTTCACCCTCCAGAAACGAAATTCCTGAAATCTGCCGACGTTCGCCATTGCTGTCAATAAGCCAGAGAGAATAATTACGCCCCGGATCCAGCCTCAACTTCGTGCCGTTCGAGGCCCCGCCGATACCGGCCTCGAAATAACGCCATAGATCCACGCCAAACTGTTCCAGACTGTAGCCCCGGAATTTGGCCTTATCCATATTGGTGAAAAACGTTTTGCTTTGCAGGGAAATCACATATTTTAGATAAAACCGTTGAATGGGAACCGGATTGCCTGGGGAAATATTATCCATTTTGCTGATTTCGGCATACGTCTCGTAGAGGCCGTCAATAAATTTTTGAGGATCAAAAGGCCGGTCATAGAGTTGTTTTTTTACACGAAGGGCGGCAGTAACGATACGACGGGGATCAATGGATTTCAGTATCTTCTTGTTGATGGTGGTAATACGTTTGCTGAAAACAATTTCCCCGTCAATGCCTTTAAGCACGCTGAAACGGGGAAAATCAATTTCAACAGGCAGCCCTGCTTCTTCTGCCAGCCGGTTAAGGTCTTCGATAAATTCCAGCCGGTATCTTTCCACCTGTTCCCTGGCGTATTCCCGCAAGCTGTCAAAGACAGGTTTACAGTCAGGCAATGCCTCTTCCTGTTCCACGTTTTCAGCCATTTTTGTACGAAGCAGTTCATCCAACTGGAGAAAATCATCTCGCATTGCACAGCGGATACACTGCTTTAAAAAATCGGCCAGGCGTTGACCGCGATTCAACTCCTGCTGGAATGGACGAAGTATCCCCTTCAATTCTTCCTCGGTGTTTTGTAAAAAAGATTCTTTATTCATTGTTTTTATAGCTCACTCAAAAATAAAAGGATGTAAAAAATTGATCTTTAGCCTTCAATTATTAACCACAGACCCACACGGACTTTCATTATTTTGTTTGTGCCTGTCTGTGTGGGTCTGTGGCTGAATATAGATAAATGGAAATTCCCATACTGCAAAATATATTTATCATATGAATCATCATGAAACAACTGAAAAATAAAACTAACAAAACCAGCAACGTCCCCCTCCGCTTCACCAATTGTTGAAAAGGTTTCCAAGATATTTAAAATAGCGGTCAAATATATATTGTCACCAGGCAAATACCCTAATCGGTATTAAAGCACACTGTGTTTTGGCTTATTGGTTTGTCAGGAAATTGGGTATTTCAGGATCCCATAGAGCGCGTATCTTTTATAGGAGAAAAATCCGAAATTGATTCCCTGAATGGCATCGGAACATCCTCGACGAGAGGAAAAGAAAGATCGAAAACGGTAAAACAAAATTTATTTCTCTTGAAGAGTTAAGAGCGAGTCGTAAATCATGAGAATTAAAGATGTCGTTACATTGAAAGAAGTTTGCTCTGTTTTTCTTAGTATAAATAATCAGATAGCGCACATCAACAGGATATGAAACGCATATTTTCATGGGCGTCCCGCTGGATGAACGCTGGATGAAAAGTTTCTCCCGAGGATTGTCACCATTTTACGCTTCACCCGCCTTTTTTAATGTTTGCTCAATTATTTTATCACCGATTCTGAACTTCTTTATCATGAGTTCATCAACGAGAGGCCGAACTTCATGAATTAGGCCAAGGTTCTTGGCCAAAATGAACAGGCCGAGCAATCCCATTATTTCAAAACCAGCGATGACGGCACTCTTTCTGGCCTTTTCCTCATCCAGTAATATCAAATCCGCCTCCAGTTCTCTGGCCAGAACAAGAACTTCAGCCTCCCCCTTTTCAAGACTCCCCAGCAGAAAAGCTACCTGTATTTTGTCCTTAACCGGCTTTGGCTCGATCCAGACGGCTTCTTTTATGACTTTAGATCCGGGTTTTCCTTTGCCCCTTTCCACTACTTCCTTAAAGACCTCTTCAGGGATATAAACCTTAGAAAAGGTTTCTTTGAGCAGGTCTAATTTCCCTATTTTTACCAACCCAATCAGGATTGTGGAATCACTGACAACAATCATTTTTTGAGCCTTTCGGAAAGCTTATCAGCGGTTTCAAACTCACGTTTCATTTCATCCTGATCATAATCAACAACCGGAACACCATTATCGCTAAGATACTCTATGAAATCCCATTTAGAAAGACCTGAGAGTTCAGACGCCCTCCCCAATGAAAGAACTTTTTCCTTGAAACATTTCAGTGCGAAAAGCTTTCTTGATTCTTTAGCTATTTTTTCCTTAGTCAACCCAGAGGCAGAAAGAGAAAGGTATAGCTTTTCCGGTAAATCTATAACGGCTTGGACATTTCCCATTTTTTTATCCCCACTTTACACAATTTTAGACGTCGCTGTGGTAAGGGACATTGTTATCTTCTGACCTTATTGCAAATATCCCCATAGTTTATTATTATTATTATTATCATACAGTATCCTATTCAAAAACCGTGGTAAAACTCATTTTCAATTTACAAAAAGGCTTTATTTACGCATAGTTATATTTCGGCAGACTGCCCATTGCCACGAAATTTGAATAGGATACAACTTTTTTTGCTTTAATCTAGGCGGAAAGCCGGCGCAACCGATTTCGTCTTTGTTTGTAGGCGCGCCGACGGTCAGTTGATCCCTGAACTCCCCGGCTAATTCTTTCTTGAGACGAATTGCCGTCTGATTATCCATGCCGCTATCGGCTCTTGAAAGCCTCATTACCTGCCGCAATTCATCCTGAGGCAATCTCTGCATTCCTACGAGAAGGCGGCAACAATGATCTTCCCCACCAGACCATGTTTCGATGTATGAATCTAATTCCTTCCGGCCGCGGAGGTTGAAATATCCCACACAAAAGTCCGCACGATCTGATAATTCAAGGGTTTTCTGGAGAGCGGGAAGAAGGCTTTTTTCTATGTTGTCGATGATGCGCGGCATTAGGGTATCCTTTTTGAAGAGTTCCTTACTTGCGTTTTTCCGAGGTCATCTATAAAACCTCATAAGGAACGGGGAGCGCCGGATATCTCTACTCCGCTTATCAGCTTACCAGACCACAACCGAACAAAATCAGCCGGCACTATAGGTCTTTTAAAGACCGCTAAATAAATATCATCCAGGGTCCCGCCAAAAAAGACTGCATTCGGAATCTCCCGGATACGTGACTTCAAAAAGGAATGCCATAGACCTGCCAATCTAATCGGATCATTGGACGATACACTGTCGAGCGGAACAAAAAATTCAGTCTTTTTTGTCAAGCTATCGACACTCTCTTTTATGCCTCTAAGATCCTGGTGAAATAAACTATTATTGGAAGAATACTCAAATTGGCTGCCTCTTTGATTTGTAAAGTCCGACCAGTTGGGATAAGGCGGCTTTATGATTCGGACTCCATCTTCCATTTGTTTAAAATCCAGGAATTTTTTTGTGGTTAGGTGCTCTATATTACTCCAGGTCTTTTCACAGGCAAGGGGTAAAAGGTCCCAGTGATCCTCCCATTTTTGCAGAGGACCGGTTCCGATAATCAGTAACGGGTATGAGCGGCCAAGACTGTCACTACTGTCCCTTCCGACACCACAAACAATGTTATCTTTCTCAGAGCCTCTGGCCCAAAAACGCCATGAATAGAGATTTGAAGAATAGTTGCGTTTTGAGCCTAACATATGATAACCTTTTTCAACCCAATCAGAAAACGCCTTCAAAAGTGGAGCTTGAGAACCAACTCTGAAATAGTCTCTGGCCACTGGATGCTTACCCCACGCGGCCCAGTTCCAGGAGCGCTTAGATTTTACTAATCCCAGCATTTTACGATATTCCTTGGCGCTCTTCCAGGAGCACTTGTGAGGAGTTTTATAATCGGTCGGTTACCATTAAACTGATAATTTATTTTGATATATCTGATTCCCAAACGTTTGAGGGCCGCCTTATGCCTGGGGAATTCTTTAGGATAAAAAGTCCGCTGCCCATCGATAAAATCTTTTAAAAACTTAGCGAATGCTCGATAACCTGTATACTTTTTGGTCAAAACGAGGTTTCCTACCTCAATCTGAAAAATGACATCCCTACAGGTCTCGGGTGACCAGTTAAAAGTCTTTCTTACAGGATAGTTGAGATTAATCAGCTTTTGGGCTTTGTCCGCGCACTGAAGCTCAAGACTGGTTGCATGGGGTCTTATTTGGGCTTCCGGATTGATATCAGTGGGTAGCCCTCTGATTGAGACGGTGTAATTGGCTTTCACAAGTTTTACGACCTTGGCCCCTTTCGTTAAGAAGGAAAAAAAGTAGGAATCGAAAAGTATCCTCCGGTCCAGCACCTGTTTTGCATAATAACCTTTTTGCGTACTTCTGCTGACGAATGGCGCGGCCGGCCCATTCACAAATTTTACAGCATAACCATCATGTCCTAAAAGGATCTGCTCTAAAGTCTTTTGATCAGACACTCCTTGAATTTCCACCAAAACTTCCTTTTCCCAAAGGTCCTGGAGATGGCAGGCAGTTTCCGAACAAACAAAGTTCCATAAATAATCGAGAGGGCCGATTACCAGTTTCCAGAAAATCTTGTCATTGCCGGTCGACTTGCCGGCCATAGAAGCACTGAGCTTGTCATATGCCATGCGGGCCACAAAAAAAGGAGACTTGCTGGTGACTGTATCTTCATTGAAAGCCTGGGCGGCCATATGGTAAGCCACTGTTTTTGAAGCAGCCGCCGGCATAACCTCGGCCAGAGCGTTTTGATATTCTCGAAATGCCTTTGCGGCTAATAACAGAGACTCCAAAGTTTTTTTGCCATCGACTTTGCCGATCTTTTTTTCTAATCTGGAAATAATGGTTTTTCCTTTGTCTGCAACCTTTGCCAAGCCCCCCTTGCTTCCGATCTCCAGCTTGGCCGCTTTGGCTTTAGTGGATTGAAACTCGTAAATACGCTCAACCCATGAAGGCACATCATGGTCTATTGTTAAAGGTTTCAGCTCAATCGCCATTTTGTTCAAAACAGCAAAATACGGACCTTGATTGATTGCCATTCTTGCCGCTAACTGACGCCGCTCTTCTCTCCCTTGAAGCCTTTTAACGCCTTCTGGAAAAACAAGCCCAAAATTGTGCCAGGCTTGAAAATAAGCCTTCCTGTACAAGGTTTGAAATTCAAGTTTTTGACCTGCTATAATAAGAGGATCGACAAGAGCGGATTCCATTTCATTAAGAAACGAATCAATTTGCTTTTTCCCTTTAAGGGTGAAGACAGGAGGTACACTCGTTTGACGTAAAGCTGATAAACTGCCTCCCCAGAAATCTTCCAGGGTCACATACGACAGAGATTCATTTGAGTTAACCCAGGTGGCAAACCACCCGAGATCGACGCCCTTTAAAGTCAATATATGCTTTAACCATGCATGCAAATTATTCATTTCCTGATTAAGGCTGCTCGAATCGGTTTGCCAGACCACATTATAAAGATACTGGTCGGCAAATTGCTTTCTTATCTCAGGTATAATCTTTTGATCTGTCATTAAGACGATAGGTTCATAAGAAGGCTGAGGCATGGATTTGAGTGTTTCAAGGCTTTCAGCTTGCAGACGGGTACGCAAAAGATTGATGCGCCTTACGAGGTAAACTATGTGTTGGCCGATAACTTCGTCAGGAGTTGAATCAGAAAAGTTTACTATCCTCTCTCCCATCTGTCTGTCAAAAGAGATCTGAAAGCCGTCTTTAAACTGTTTGCAATACTTCTCCTTGAGTCGAATCTCAACATTATTACTTTCATTCAACCCAAATCTGGGAATCCACCAGTTGCGATTCTCCTCTTCCACTTTCAGAAGCGCCTCTCTAAAGCGTTCCATAATAATGACATCCGTCAACACTTCTCCCTGTAATATAAGAGGTTTTGAAAACTCATGAGAAATCCCTCTCATGGTTCCAAGATTCTTTACAAATGAAAAGCTCAACAGACCACAAATGGCAACCGCCACAGCAACCCATGAAGCTATGCCAAGATTTCTGGTTAGCAGGCTCCATTCAAGTCTTCGCTGGGTAGGGGTAAACAGATTTCTGTCATTAGGTAGAATTTGCTCAAAAAAATCATGTAGAAACAAGCCATTATTCGTTCCAGGCAAGACATCTCTCTCTTCAATAAGCCCGAGAGACTTTAAGAAATGTGAGTACGGGCTCCCTTCCTGTTGTCCGCTGCTAAAGAAAAGACCTCTTAAAACTGGAGTCTCCTGGTAGGGATTTTCCCAAAAAGCCCCTTTAATAAAAGAATCAAAGCCGGATTTCATTTTTTCAAACTCTTCAGGAAAAAGAAGGAGGCCCGGATCAGCGCCTATGGACCCGGCCTTATGGAAAAGGAGGAGCCGGAGATCTCTTAAGCGCCCCCCGATTGTATGCATGGCACGGTTGACAAAGGCAACTACATCTGTTGACAGGTCATGATTCATGAGCCCCATGGCCTGTTCAAGGCTTTTATCCGGAAGATGATCACAAAATTGAGTCATACCTTGAATCAAGTCGCATTTGGTTACAAGAACGTATACCGGAAATTTTACACCGAGAACCCGCATCAATTCATCAATACGGCGCCGGATGTTTCGACCATCTTCTTCAAGAGCTTCGGGGCCGAAACCAAGTAACTTATCAGCCGCAATGGTAACAATGAGACCATTGAGAGATTCTCTTTTTCTGTATTTGACCAAAAGGTTGAGGAATTTTTGCCATTCCTCTTTATCACGGCCTTCATCGACAGGAATAGCATACCTGCCGGCTGTATCGATAATAATAGCCTGTTCAAAAAACCACCAATCACAATTCTTTGTCCCGGAAATGCCCGAAGTTCGGCTGACGTCCGCAAACGGTGAAGAAAGACCCGCGCTTTTAATTGCCGTGGTTTTTCCGGAACCACTTTCTCCGATTACCATATACCAAGGAAGCACATAAAGAGGGTTGCCATATTTTTTCAAGTGAGAAGACTTAAGAGACTCAATAGCCTCTTTCCAACTATCCTGAAGCTCTCTTAAACGCGCACTCTCTTTATCGTCCACGGTTTTCAGATAGGAGTCATCCTGCTCAATGATCTGGTCAACAAAATGCTGTTCCCGACGTTTAAGCCATAGCTTTCTTAGAAAAAGCAAACCCAGCCCTAAGCCTAAAATGCCCAGCAAAATGAAAAATCCTACCCACCATGCCCAATCAAGGCTCAGTACGATCCCAAAAACCAGAAGGATAGTCAGTAGAATTACTGCTATAATAAAAAAGACTTTAAGAATTTTAAAAAGAATCTGCTTCATTTACTTAATAAACTTTCTCCGATATTGTTTAGAATAAACCTGTAAATCAAATACAGAACCGAGTAAAGGAGAACGGGGGTTCCAAGACAAAGAAGCGTAAAAGTTGAGAAGCGTTTTTTTTCTTTAGGAGAGATCATCTCGCTCGACTCAACAGGATATGCTTCCGGAAAAAGCTCTCCTTTTTCAAGAGAAGGTAGTCCCACTGAACTTCCTGTAAGAAGTTTCAAATTTGATGTCTTTAGCTGTTCCAGGAGATATTCGTCTCCTTCATGGCAATAGCGTCCCATAAAACCTATAGATAGACAGAGATAATAAACCTCCCTCACATCTCTTTGATGGGGACCAAGAGTATTTAAGCGTTCAAAAAAAATCTCGCCGGCGTCGGCAGTCTGATAATAAAAGCGCTGGAGTTGTTCACCCTGCCACAGATGTTTTTCTTTCCACGAAGAGTTTAAAATAGCCTCATCAATCCAGGCAAAAATAGCAAAGCGCGCCAGGTCGTAGTCCTCCTGAGAGAAAGCGCCGTTATTGAGACTCTCTTGACTCTTCGAAATCAGACGTTGAATATCGGCCTTAACTTGATCAAAGGGTGGTTGTTTTTTGGCCACTGTTTTCAAAAAATATGCCGCGTAGGCAACGAGTTCTATAAAACAATCGGTCAATCGCATATCTAACTTTTCCCCACAACCATCAGTTCTATCTTTAAATCTTCAGGAGCTGCATCCCAATACAAAGCAATATTGTAATCTTTGTGCACACGGGCCCATTGATCACTGTGATGGTCAATCTGAAAATAAATAGAGTAAGTCCGACGGGGCAATTCTTGTGGCGGCGTTGGAAGGTGTTGCAGCTTTACTCCTGGAAGAGCACGGGCCATAAGAATAGGTAAAGATTCTCGTGAACTTATTTTTGCGATTGTTTCCAGAGACTTAAGCACGAAATCAGGATCCTTTTCGGTTTCAAAAACCAGGTAAAAACGGTTTCGTCCTTCAAAAATCGTTGGGGCCAGATCACACGCATAATAGGTTCCGTCGTATACGAGTTGAATCACATATTCCGGCCCGGCCGTAATTTCATCCAAAAGCTGGGTAACTATAGCCTGCGCGCCTGAAAAACATTTCCACAGGTTTTGATGATCATATCCGGATAGAAGACGGGTTCCGTCTTCCAGTTCTCCCATCACATTGACCTGCTCTGAAAAAGAAGAGAGTTCGCCGATCAACTCTCTTAAGAGGGCATACACCGTCCAAGGATGAACTTGTTGCGATTCAGTAAAATGAAAAAGGGAAGGAATGTAGCGATTAAGGGACCTTAAGGCTAAGAGATAAACCATATCTCTTGTCCCGAATTCGACTGTATGAATCCCCCTTTCACGTTTATACGATTCAAGCTGGTGGCCGCGAGATGCGATCTGGTCCCTGATTTCCTTGACAACCTTTACGAGAGGACCTGAACCGGAAATGGCAAGGGAGGGAGGAACAAACTCTTCGGAAAGCGTTATCTCTTCGCCTGATCTTTTCAGTTGAGCAAGAGGAACAAGTATATAGTCTCGGATTTGATCCTTTTCCGTTTCCCAAAATATTTTCAGGACATAGTAAAGCCTCTTAATCTGAGCCGGCGGCCCGCTTTGATGTAAGTCGGAAACCTCTTCAGGGTCGGTCGTTGTCACAAATCTGGTGGTCACTTCTGAAAGGTTTTCTAATTTGGAAAGCACGGTAACATTTTCTCCGGCATCATTCCATTTTTTCAGGCCGATAAAAACAGTAAAAGGTTTGTCCCCATCCACCCAGGCTTCATCAAAAGAACGGGCCTCGATAAGAGAATTGCCCGGGAAAATTAGATAGGTCATATCCGGAAACAAAAATTCACCTTTCAGGAGATTAAAAGAAAAATTTCCCAGAGCGGTTTTCTGGATCTCTAAATTCCCTACGCCCCATAGGTGGGGCTGAAGGAATTTATGAAAAGGTGTCAACAGAGACTGAAAATGAAGATCTTCCAGTTGAAAATGTTGTGGTTGTAAAAAAAGGCCTTGATGCCAAAAAAGAGGTCTTTCCATATTCTTTATCTTTTTTTTATAATGTTAGAGATGGGGAGAAGTTATTTCGCCTGCATCTATAGACTGTCACATATTAAATTGCACAAGGGTAGAGGAAGAAGGCTGTATTGTAATACGCCGACGACCGATAACGCAGTGAAATTTAATATGTGACGGTCTATATTATTGAATCTGTTTCGGGCCCAACGTAAGTTCTATATTTAAGGGGCCTGGTTTTAAAATTTTAGTCCGCTTAATCCACCCTTTTTTTTCTATAATCACCGGAATATCAAACAACCGTATAATTCTCTCTTTGTAAAGCGAATAGTAACCTGCCACAATGGCTATATATCTTGCGCCCTCGGCTCGGTTCAACCGAAAAGTCAAATCTTGCCCGGGATGAATAATTAATCTTTCTGAGCCGGCTACACTGCTGTCAAAAAGGCCGCATTCCAAAAGTTTGTAAAGCCCGTTATTATCGCCGGCAAGCTGATTGAAAGTATTCGGATTTCTGAGTTGATAAACACATATAAGGAGAGTGTGAGGCGTTCCCTCGTGGAGGTTTAATTGAAAATCGGCTTTTAAGTGAAGTTGAATAGTCTCTTTTTCGTATCTCCACTCCGGAGGAGCAAGAGGCAGGGATGCACATGAACAGACTCCGAAAGCAAGCAACCACAGGAACAGTATTTTAATATATTTTTTCACTTTGTTATCTCCTTATACCTGAGTTGAGCGATTTTTGAGCATTCTTTTCAAATTCTCTTAAGAATTTCTCCATGAAGCGTCCTGAGTCAAACCATTTTTTGCATTTATAAAACTTTTTTTCATATATTTCAAAAAATTCTGCTTTTTGGAACGGTCCGAACTTAAAACCTCCGCTACCGTCGGCTTTGATCTGATCAGGGTCCAATTCGTGTAGAATTTCGCCTATCTCGGTGTAGGCAGCCTCTTTAAAAGCTTGATGTGCAATCAGAAAGGCTTTTTCGATCTGCCCAAGATAGCTCTCAAGGGATCGGGCATGGCTTTCTCCACCTTCCAGATGAAAACCTATAACCTGCCTGATCGTTTCATCCCCGGTGCTTTCGCCAAGAAAGGTTGTATTAATCACACCCACCACTTGATTGAGGGCATCAAAGATAGTATTCAAGGATTCAGCCAATTTTTGTAAAAGTTCTGTGGAAGATAGATCGGCCTGAGAAATCCTTCTTCCTAATAACAATGAAAAAAGCCTCGGAAGAACCTCTTCATCTATGTTTAAACCGCTGTATCTGCTTGAAATTGCTATATTAAATTCAGCCGTCAGTTTCTCAAGCAACGTTAATTTTTCGCTATCTGAAAATTCTTTTAGTCTTTCTTCAAGATATGTTTCGATTAAAGTTTCAGCCTGCAAGCGATCTGACTTATAAATTTGTCTAATTTCATTTGTTATTTGTTCTGTCGATATTTGGTCGTTCATTCCCCTATCTCTTATTACCACCATTATCCGGATAAAGAATAACCGTCTCGGATATAAAATCGTTTTCCTCGGGTTCGTCTGCTCCCTTTGTTGCCGGAATATCGTCCTTATCTGCCTGAACAGACGGTGATTTTTCTTTTCTAAAATCATCAGGTGAAAGAATGACCGTCTCTTCTAACCCATACTCATCTTCTGAGACAACATTGGTATTGTCAAATCGCTCCCTGCCTGCTGTTGATATAGCAACCGTTTTTTCTAATTCATCCTTCTGTGCTTCCAGGCCAATACTCCATTTTTCCATGATCTTAGCGAGGATGTCAGAAATAGCCTTATTTTCCGGTGCAGGCTCTGCTTGTACAAAATTGAGCTCATGAGAAAACAATTTGTCTTTGACCTCTTTTCTGAGGTTTTCCAATTCTTGCTGGAATTTGTCCTTCGACCATTTAGAATTTTCCATCAAGCCGGTTCTCAACCCAATTTTCAATAAAGACCAGCCCAAACCGATAGATTTTTCCCAAAGGCTCACCCAGTCCTGACTAACACTCTTTCCATCAGGAATCCAGAAAATATTTTCAGGAGAAAAGGCGCTATCGGCTCCGTTCTTTAGAAAGTTTTCCAGGCTATCATCATCATTTGAGACTATTTTCTCAATTTTTTTTTCAAGAGTCACATATACTTCTGAAACATCTTGTTTTTTGTTGACCAGAAGCGTGTAAAACCAGATAATTCCCAGAAAATGGGGGCTGGAATATGGGAATAATTTCGGGAGAAACGGTGGCTTGACGGCATTTCCTCCTATGTCTATAAAGTTTAGTTTAAAGTTCCAGAAAAACGGCAACAGGCCACTCTGGTCTGCAAGGTTAATCCAGATTCTATCGATAGATAAATCAAGCCCTGGATCATCTATCCTGGAAAAGATAGTCTGAACAAGCTCGCCCAAAAAAGAAAGCTTTAAATACAAGACTTCCAGAAAATATTTTTTGTTTTTATCAAAGAAAAAAGGGGTTGTTGCCAGACTATTTCGTTTTAAAGCCTTCAGACAGTTTATTCTGCCGGATTCTTGTTTTTCGCTAAGCCTGCTTTCCAGATCGTCAAATGAGGCACCTGAAATTAGAGACAAAAAATCATAAACATTAACAGATCCGGCTTCAAAAATTAACATGTAAAAAGGATAAAAAGAGATTGGAACAATTCTTGAGACGGCTAAACAGTCTGATCCATAGCACTCCTGCCGGCTGGAGCAATCGATACAAGGAAACCGATTCAAGCGGTTTCTCACTTCTGTGAGGCGACCGAAGTCTTTGATCAAATCCCACCTGTCTTTAAGTGCGGAATGGTCGGAACTCTCCAATGAAAAAACGTAAAAATCAGACTTGCCTGTTGAACCAAAACATGACGGACAAAACAGATAGCGTTTAAGTGAGGCAGAATAACGCTGAAACCCCAAGCTGGTCAAGATGTCGTCATCATAGCATTGTTGAAGAGGCAGCCCACACACCGGACACGGAGGGTGAAAAAAGATCCGTTTTGATTTGCAAAAAAATAAAGACTGTAAAGATATCAACCCACCATCTTCTCCGATTTGATCAGCCAGGATGATGGCGGAACCATCCTGATTTTTTCTCGAATAAAACAAAAATGCCTTCTGCCAGCATTGATCAATATCCTGGTTGTTGAAAGGCCGTAACTCATCCCGTGTTAGATGATATTCATCTTTTTGCAACAAAAGGAATACTCGTTTAATTTCACTTCCGGCATCGGTGACAAACCGAGCTTCAATGAGCCTGGCAAAAGGGTCTGACTCACTGATAATTAGAAATGGAAAAGGAGATTTTTCCAGAATGGAACCATCTTGAGAGATCAAAGGAAAATTCAATCGGAACTTCGTATCGGTAAACTCAAGATAAGGTAGCAAAGATGGCATTTTGATATTATTCACTCTAAATTTCTCCATGAATTGCTGCTATTTCTTGAAGTGCTTCTCCATAAAGTCTGCAAGATCTGACCTGTCATAAGTGATGTTTAATTTCGTTTTGAGGTGTATTAAATCCTCATGAAGTTCCCGTGCGCTTTGATATCTTAATTTTTTGTCTTTCTCCAGGCATTTCATCACAATTCTATTTAACTCGTCAGGGATATCCGGTCTTAATTTTATTATAGGAGCTATTTCTTTTTCCGGAATAAACCTGATGGCTTCTATCTCACTACCAAATTGATATAATTTTTTTCCTGATAATATTTCATAAAAGACAATACCCAACGCATATATGTCAGCTCTATGATCGACAGATTGCCCCAATGCCTGTTCCGGAGACATGTAGGAAAGTTTACCTTTAATGACACCAGCCAGAGTTAAACTTGGCTCAGATCTGGCTTTTGAGATTCCGAAATCGCTTATCTTGACCTCTCCTTGAAATGAGATAAGGATATTCTGAGGACTAATATCTCGATGAACAATGTTCAGAGGTTTTCCGGTCTTGTCGTCTAGTTTAGAATGCGAGTACTGCAAACCTCTACTGATCTGTGAAACAATAAAAACCGACTGATCAACAGGGAGGCCTTTTTTTGCCACTGCCGTGATTTCTGCCAGATTTTTGCCGCGGACATATTCCATAGCGATAAAGTAAATATTCTGAAACTTGCCAAAATCATTTATCTGAACAATGTTTGGGTGTTGTAATAATGCGGCTAGTCTGGCCTCTCGGATAAACATTCTAATAAACTCTGAATTTTCAATAAGATGAGGCAGTATTTTTTTTATGGCTACAATCCTTCGAAAACCATCCTCGCGCACATAGTCTGCCACAAATAACTCGGCCATTCCTCCTTGCGCTATTTTCCTTTGCAATATATAAGGGCCGATCCGAGTCATACCTTCAGATTCTTTTTGAATCTTTAATGCTTTTGTCTTAGAAATACGATCTATCACCGCCATAATCGCTGAAAACAATAAAACACTAAAGAGTATCGCATAGACAAAGAGAGCTTTGTATTTACTTATGGAGCTGTATAATTGGGTTGAAGAAAATATCAAATACACTTTGCCGATATTTGTTCCGGAAAAGGTGATATTTGTTGAAAAGCCGACAATTTTTTCATTGTCGGGTAAAGACTTTGCTTCGATAGAAATCCCTTTAATGGTATCTATATATCTTCCATTCTTTATGGGAATAGATATCTTATTTATCATATCAGAATCGCTATGAGCCACCAACTTGTTTTCATGATTCAGAATCGATACGAATATAAAGTTATTACTACCTTCAACCTCGCCAATTGCCACATTCAGAGACAACATATTCTTTTCTAAAAGAGACGGGCCAATCTTAGAGGCAAGCTTTTGGGTCACCGATAATCCGTATTGATAAAAATCATTATTCAGACGTTTTACACTGCTATTTAAAATTAAATAGCCGGTTACAGAGGCTATGAGCCAAATGATAAGACATATAACTATGCTATTTCTATTACGTCGAACAAATTCTATCTCAAGTAATTTACTAGTAGTCTTCTTGAAAATGTTCGTTGGTAACTCTTTCACCCATAACATGGTTGATGAGGCAATTTCGCGAACAGACGACATGGGAACCTCTCTCTATCAAAGGCTAAGCAGCCAGTTTCTTAATAATTTCTATGCACCGGACAATTACTTGACGTTTCAACCAACCCAGGTCTTTTCTTTTAGCGATTTCCGATAAGAAGATATCTTTAGATTTATCAAACCCTCCCGGCTTTAGTTCACTATTTGTTGACCGGATAATCCTAAATCTGTTCAGGTTTATACAATTAAAAATTTCTTGGGAAAAAGGTTTGTTTGTTCCACACAGAGGGCATGTAATACAGGTTGTTCCCGCAAAAACACCCCTGCTCCCTGCTTGTGATCTATAAGCAGCTCTCAGTTTGCTAACTATAGACCTAAGCTCTTTAAAATATAACATAATTATCACAAGCAACATTATAGTAAAGCTCGAAAGTGCAACAAAACCAAAGCGCTTTTCAAATTTGTCAATTTCAGCGGCTGAAATGGCCAGATATATTTCGCCAATCTTTGTCCCTGCATAAGTCGCATCTGAAAAAAAGTTAACAATCCTTTTGTAGTCGGATGAATTCCCTTCCCAAAAAGAAACTTGATCAACAGTGCGAGCCCTTTCATTCGTTGTAGACATTATCAATTCAACATTGGTGTAAGCTATAATATTGTTTTTATGATCAATAATAGCTGCATAAACTATATCCGAATTGCCGGTAGCTTCACTAAGCAATGCACTCAGAGTCGGCATGTCCAGTTCTAACAAAGGTAAACCGGCACGACTGGAAAACCCTCTGGCCATTTTTACTCCAGATTGATTGATAGTCTTCCTTACCAGGCTGATCTTGATTGAAGTAATCATATAAAAAACAGCAATACATATCCACCAGACTACAAGACACAAGATTAAACGGTTTTTGTTTTTCTGAAGCAACTTCATTTCAAGAATCTTGTCCACTATAATATTTGCTGAATTAACTAAGTTGAACGATTTTTTGCGAAGAAATGTGCTAAGATCTTGATGCAGTCCCGCACAGGCTGGACGAAAAGCGTAGTCATACCAATGAATATGTCGAGACTTTTCACAAGTTCTTGATGCGCAAGAGATTGGTGCAAATCGAGTAAAAAAACGCTCGATTTAGGTTATAAAAATCAGATAATAGTTAAGACACTAAGTACTTTAAATAAAATTATTGTAATAATGAAAAATTGTCAAGTATCTTCTTTTCTTATGTATCATCAATGCAAGGAATGAGACGAAAACCATTCTTCTTGATTTTTTTTTTATATTATTATAGTGCTTAAATGAAAATAGGGGGATTGCTTCGACGACTCATAACCATGGGTTTTCGTTCAGGCATTATATCTGTTTTTGAATTTTTAGAAAAATATATTTTCATGAAAATGATAATTAACCTATGTTAAACCAAATATTTAACAGATTTAAACATTTAACAATCACTCTGCTTATAATTGCAGGAGGATTCTTTTTCCTTTCCTCTTGCGCAACCCCTCTCTTCGATAGAAAAGCTATGCTTTTTCGATCGGAAGAATATGTTGTTTACAGACTTAAAAAGAAAAAAACACCTACTATGCTGGCTGAGATGTTTTTGGGGGATAAAAAAAGGTCGTGGGTGATAGAAGACGCTAATGAAAACGTTGCTTTTAAAAAAGGCGAGGTCATTGTTATTCCTCTCAAAGAGAAAAATAAGGGGGGGCTTACAGTTGACGGATTCCAGGTGGTGCCTATTCTTTCATATCATCGTTTTGCTGATAATTGCGACTCTCCCCTTTGCCTCCCTGCCCACGTTTTCGATCAACAAATGAAGTATTTAAAGGAAAATGGTTATAGAGTTATCAGCCTGGGAGAGCTTCTTGAATTTTTAGAATATCGCAATTCCCTTCCAAAAAAGTCTGTGGTCATTAGCATCGATGACGGCTATAGATCGGTTTATAATATTGCCTGGCCTATCCTGAAAAAATATGACTTCAGAGCAACCCTTTTCATATATACCGATTTTGTTGGTGTCTCAAAAAACGCCATAACATGGGATCAACTCAGAGAGATGAAAAAAAGTGGTTTTGAAATAGGTGCTCACACGATGTCTCACTGCGATCTTACCAGACAGAATAAAGGAGAAGATACTGAGGCGTATATGTCCAGGATCGAAAAAGAACTTAGCATGTCAAAACAGATCATTGATAAAAAGCTGAACCAGAATACTGTTTTTTTAGCTTTTCCCTATGGACGTTATGATCAGAGTGTATTGGATATGTGTAAACGCTTAGGTTATAAAATTGCAGTATCTGTGAAAAGAGGGAGCAACCCATTTTTTGCTGATCCCCTTGCTCTGAGGAGAAGCCAGATATTGAAAAGAGATATAAAGAGTTTTATTTCCAGACTCAAAACCTTTAATAAACTTTCATTAGAGTAACAGCATCATGAAAAAAAATATAGCGCTTATCTGGATTGTCATTCTATTAACAATGGTCAGCGGCTGTGCCGAACATTTTAAAAAATTCTCCCAAAAAATCCATGAACGTAAGAAGGAAAATTTGGTTCAGTCATACCTGCAAACCGGCAACGAGTATGAAAACAAAGGAAATCTGGCAGAGGCATATAAACAGTATAAACTGGCTCTTACTGTAAGCCCTCAAAATCAGGAAGCTGTTAAGGGCATTGACCGGCTGGAAGAAGAGTTGCTCAAATGGGCAGAAAAATATTATCAGGAAGGCATGAACTTCTATAATCAGGGGAAATATCGCCCGGCCCGTCGTAAATTTTTAACAGCTTTGAATTTTTGGCCGGATCATTCCAAAGCGCTTAAAATGCTCACTCCTCGCAAACACATCAAATATAAAAAGTATATTGAGCATATAATCAAACCGGGTGAAAGCCTTTCAAAGATAGCAATGATTTATTATGGGGATTATCGCAAGTTTCTTGTTTTAGCTGAATACAATAACATAGCCGATGCCTCACTGACGCATGTCGGGCAGAAAATCAGAGTTCCTGAAATAGAGGGGGTGCCATTTTTAACAGAAAAACAGGATATCAAGCCTGAAGAGGCAAGGACTCCTGATTTGGCCCCTCTTGATCGAAAGATCAAAAAAGAGGAGGAAAAGCCTGTAGATGAGGAAATAAAAGAAGAACTTGAAGAGACTGTAGATGAGGAAGTAGAAGAAGAACCTGAAGAGACTGTAGATAAGGTGGAGATCTATAGAGATCAGGGCGTCGAATTCTTTAACCAAATGAAATACCAGGAAGCTATTACTGAATTCAACAAAGTTATAAATGCAAATCCCGATGATGCAATTAGCCTTGAATACCTTGCCAGGTCGCACTTTCAATTGGCCAAGGGTTTGTTTGAAAAAAAGGATTACTTGAAAGCAAAAAAGGAATTCGAAGTATCTCTCCAATACAATAAAAACTGCCCAACATGCCAGGAATACATCAAAAAAAGTGAAGAAACATACATGGAAATCCATTACAAACTGGGTGTCGCGCACTTTGGAAAAGAACAATTGATCGAGGCCATTATGGAGTGGGAAGTGGTCCGGGCTATTGATTCCAACTATAAAGAGGTAGCAAACAATATCAAAAAGGCAAAAATTCTTTTGAAAAGACTAGAGGAAATAAAAAAGTCTCAGAAGGCCAAATAGTGCCTGTTCTAAAAGTATTTTTTTTAACACTGGCAATAGTTTCAGTTTATTTGCCGATGTGAAGATTTGTGTAAAAGCCATTAGCTATTAGCTATTAGCCATTAGCCATTAGCTATTAGCTGAATGTGTTATCTGTTTGATTTTTTAAGCCGAAGGCTAATTGCTAAAAGCTAACTGTATTTTACGAGGTCTGTACTTTACATATGAAAGCGCCTGTTATTGTTGTTCAACTAGTTCATATCTATGGGCCTTTGAAAGGTGAAATTCAGGAGTTTTCTGAATCAACGATCTTGATTGGCCGCCATCCTTCTTGCCATGTGCTATTCCCGAAAGACGTTGCAATCGTCTCTCGAAGACATGCTCAAATCTTCAGAGAAGGGAATCGTTTTAAATTAATTGATCAGAGTACCAACGGAACGTTTGTAAACGGGAAAAAAGTAAAAGAAGCATATCTAAAAGATGGAGATGTTTTGATTTTTGCTGAAGGCGGACCCAAGGTGAGTTTTTTGACCAAAATGGTGGAACGTCAAGATGAAATCAAAGACACCCCTTTGCCAGGCTTGCCGCAAAAACCGGAAATAGCCGAGGTTGAGAAGCCATCTATTGCTCAGGCTCAATCCGAATCGAACCTGGCGGAAGAGATTTCGATACAGGAGGTTCAGGTTCCGCTAATCATTCAATTTGGCCCCACCATACGCTCTTTTAAAAAACTTCCTGTGACCATCGGAAAAAATCCAGATTGTGATTTAAGTATAAACCATCCAGCGGTCCTTGACCGTCATGCCCGGATCTTTTTCAGTCAGAATCAATACTGGATAAAGGATCTCACTGGGCAGATGTTGATATCGATCAATGGGCAGCCCGTTAATTTTCAGGGTCCCTTAACTCCCGAAGACCTTGTGGCATTAACTCCTCAGGGACCAACTTTTCGATTTCTGAATGGTGGGCGTTTAGCAGAAATTGAAAAATCCGATTCTGAAGAACGTGTGAACGCGCTTCAGAAAAAAGAAGAAACATGTCCGCCGGACAAGCATCAAGAAGGATACATCAAAAGGGCCAAGTCCATAATCAACAAATTTTTAAGTTAAGGACTCGGTCAAAAATAAGTTGGTAGAATTTGTGGAAAAATATGCCTGAAATAAACCTTGTCGGCAAATCGGATAGCGGTCTTAAACGCACAAATAACGAGGATCGCTTTATGGTAAGGAGCGAACTGGGCTTTTGTCTTGTGGCTGACGGCATGGGTGGCGCTGCGGCTGGAGAAATAGCCAGCCGTATCTTTACTGAAACTACATTAGAGCTTTTTTCAAGCTCTGCCGGCAGATCTGAAAAAGAGACAATCGAATTAGTCCAAAGGGCTTTTAACTTTGCTAATGAAAGAATCTTGAGTCATGTAAAGAAAAATCCTCATCACAAGGGAATGGGATGCACAGCAGAACTGATGGCCTTTTCCGATAAGGGTTTTGTTATCGGCCATATAGGAGACAGCCGAACTTATTGTTTAAGAGATGGACAACTCAAACAACTTACTCAGGATCACTCACTTGTCCAAAATCAGATAGAGCAGGGTCTGATTACTCCTGCCGAAGCCAGAAACCATCCTCTTCGAAACGTCATTCTTCGGGCAGTCGGTATCAAAAAGAAGTTAGCTCTTGATTTGGTAAGAGGTATTACGTTTTCCGGCGATCTGTTTCTTCTATGCTCAGACGGCCTTTCGGATATGATCGATGATAACCAGATCCGGAACATCCTCTTTTCTACAGCCCCTTTGCTTCAAAAAGTAGAAAAACTCATTGAATCAGCTAACGAGGCTGGAGGTTACGACAATATTACCGTTGTTCTTGCAAACATTTAGATATAGACTTTCAGATAATTAATTTCACAAGGCCAGAAGGAGGAAGGCGTATTAGTTATACGTCGACGACTGATAACACAGTGAAATTATTTATCTGAAAGTCTATACGTGGCTCCCAGGAAATTTACAGCCCTTACCCTCCCATGGAAATATTAAGCGAACTTAAAAAATATTTTGATCTCTCCTCATTTCGCCCCGGCCAGGAAGAAGTGGTTAGAACGGTTCTGGAGGGGAGAGATGCCCTGGTGGTCATGCCGACCGGAGGAGGAAAATCGCTGTGCTACCAGCTCCCTGCTTTAATCCGTGATGGAACGGCCCTTGTGGTTTCTCCTCTTATCGCTTTGATGAAGGATCAGGTGGATGTCCTTCAAAAAAGAGGGATTGCCGCATTATTCATCAATTCCACCCTTTCACTGGTGGAACAAAGACAGGTACTTAAAAGACTTGAGGCAGGAGAGTTAAAGCTTTTGTATGTCGCTCCGGAACGGTTTCGCCAGAAGGAGTTTCTGCATACCCTTTCCCGCTCCAGGATCAGTTTTGTGGCGATAGATGAAGCCCATTGTATTTCCCAGTGGGGGCACGACTTTCGTCCCGATTACCTGCGGCTTGGAAGAATCTTGAAAAGTATAGGGCCATATCAGATCCTCGGCGCTACCGCCACTGCCACTGAATCCGTCATATCCGATATTATCTCCAGCCTTCATCTTAAGAATTGTCGACAGTTTGTAACAGGATTTTATCGAAACAACCTGCAGTTGAGAGTACTTCACTGTGCAAATAAAAAAGATAAGCAAGACGCCCTTATGTCCGCTCTTACTGAAGAAAAGTTTCCTGCAATTGTATATTGCGCCACGAGAAAAGGCGTGGATGAAGTGGTAACCCTGTTGAAAGATCAAGGGCATCCTGCATCAGGATACCATGCCGGCATGGACGATGAAACACGAAATCGTGTGCAGGAACGATTCATGACAGGACGCAGCGAAATAATTGTGGCAACCAATGCCTTTGGGATGGGAATTGATAAATTAGACATACGTCAGGTCATCCATTACCAGTTTCCCGGTTCTATAGAATCGTATTATCAGGAGATAGGAAGAGCGGGAAGAGATGGGAAAAAATCAATATGCTCGCTCCTTTTTTCTATGGGGGATAACTATATCCAGGAATTCTTTATTGACATGAACTACCCTTCGCAGGAAGCAGTCCATGATGTCTTTGAGTTCTTAAAGAGTGATGGGAGGGATTATCTGAGCGTTGGAAATAATGAAATTTCTGAAATGACCAGCTCCGTCCAGAGCGACGGACAGGCAGGGATCATCATAAAAATGCTGGAACAGGCCGGTTATCTGGAAAGGCTATATTCAGGGAGGCGGCTCTGTTTTGTTGCGGCCAGCACAGGAAAACCAAGAGGACCTGTCCGAAAAAAGATATTTGACGCTGTGTCAAGAATTGCAGGATCTAAAGGAAAAAAAGTTTCAATTGACATCCTGGCAAAGGCCGCGGGTATCGAAAAACCAGCGCTTCTTAGAGGCCTTAGACCGCTTTCAGCAGACGGATTGATTACATACATACCCCCAACCGCCGGTCGTGACATCAAAATAGTACGGCCCCAGACAACCTTTAAGGAGTTGGAAATAAACTTTGAACTCCTTGAGAAAAGAAAACAGAATGATCTGGAAAAACTCAAAGAAGTGGTAGCTTACGGATATTTTGGAGGGTGCAGATGGGATTTTCTCCTTTCTTATTTTGGGGACGACAGCGCAACAGACCAGTGCGGTTCCTGCGACAACTGCATTCAAAGAAAACTAAAAAGGACCGATACAAACAAAAAAGAAGAAAAAACAACAATCCTTAAAATATTGAGCTGTGTGGCGCGCATGCAGGGTCGGTTTGGCCGGGCACGTGTTGCCCAGGTACTTACCGGCGCTTCAAGAAAATGGATAACCTCACAGGGAATGAATCGACTGTCCACTTATGGCTTGCTGTCCAATTTTATCCAGGAAGATGTCCTTGATCTTATTAACCAGTTAGATCGGCAGGGATGTTTTGTTCGCCAGGGAGATCATCTTTACCCGACTATAGCCCTCAGTGAAAAAGGGATTGGGGTGATGAAAAAAGAGGAGGAGGCGTTTCTGAATCTGCCGGAAATCAAAAAACCGGCCAGGACCACCGCAGAGGTAGCCACTGATTTTTCTCCGGAGCTCTACGAGCTATTGCGTCAAAAAAGAGAAAAGTTCGGAACGGCAGCAGGACTTCCCTTGTTTATGATAGTCTCAAACCGGACACTGAAAGAGATGGCAGCGTCAGTACCAAAAAACATGACGGAACTTCTCCGGGTACACGGAATCGGACCAGCTAAAATGGAAAAATATGGACAAGGGTTTTTAGACGTGATTTTGGAATATTGTGATAAATCAAACCAAACCAGACCAGACCCACAGTAAAGGAGGCAGTTATGCAATTAATTGAATGGGAAGTAAAGGAAAACAATAGCACTTAAAGCCTGATTTTGCGTGGATGCTGCAACTCTTCTTTTTACCGCGAGATAGGTCAGGAAGTCGCTGATCTCATTTTCACCCATCTCGGCAGGATATAGTTTGCCATGATAAAAGATAAATTTCCTTATCCATTCGATATAAGCCTGCTCTGTTCGAATACTATAGTGTTTGCAACGAATCCTGTTTCGAACCTGGTCCAATAGCTTTGGTTGCTTTGTGTCGGAGCTGTAAAATGCTTTTCTTTCCTCATAATATTTTGGTTTTGCACGCGATTTCCTTGAATTGTTCACGATTCAGCATTCCCCCTTATTGTTTTCCGAATAATAATTTCGTTGACTTTATCTCACATGAAAGTTAAAAAAGTTATCATTACGTGGACGAAAATTTATTTTGTATGATCATTTGTTCATGTACCGATATAATACTAAAATCAAAATTTTTATCAAGCAAAAAAGTCGTCTAATCCACAAATAGATCGTTTTATACGACCAAACAGCCGTATAAAACAATTTAGTACGTAGATTAGCCGTATTATAAGACGACTATTCGGCAGTCTACTATATGTTATGCAAAATAACACCATGAAAAATAGCCTCGCAGAACAGATTAAGACCTTTTTTGAGTGGAGTGATCTATTCGATTATTTGGTCACTAGGCAGCTTTCTCATATACGGATTAACTGGGAGTTGACCTGGGATCATGATGAAAAGAATTATGAGCCTGAAGAAGATAGTTACGCAGGTGATATAAATAATTTAATTATTGAGTTGAGCAAGATCAATCCTCCAGCTAAATACCATGATAATGAGGATCGTTTGGCAGAGTACTGTATTTCTAGATTAGGTTGGGATATCAAGAAAATTAAGGGGCGCTGGGTTGGATCTGACTATGCGTCTGTACTAGAACAGGGTGGATTCGACGATATTGATCAGAATAATCTATTGAAGGCCGCATGTGGAAGAGTAAAAGCGGCTTTAGAACGGGAGCAATTGCATTTTGATGATATGGAGAAATTTCACCAAATGATGCTGGCAAATGTTCTTGCAGTTATTCTATATCACCGAAGCTAATGCCATAACACGGCGCTACACCTGCTGCCCAAAGCGGCACCGCTCGTGCCTCGCTCTGCCACTTTGGGCAGCAGGTGAGCTAAGCGTTATAAGGTCAGGATTCAAAAAACTGTAATGCGAAAGAGGCGAATTAAAATGTACAAAATATCCTTTCCTGCATACCAAAACCCTGTTAAGGTTTTTACCTCAAAACCCGACAACATTAAATATGCGGAAATTGGATGGGTTTCATCCTCTGGTGGAATGGTACATGAATGGACCCACTTGATTGAGGCAATGCAGAAAAAAGCGGCATCAAAAGGAGCAAACGCAATAATTATTGTAGCTGGGGAAAGACCAAATACAGGAATGGCTACATATACTCCACAATATGGCCTATTAGCAAACCAAGGTACTCAAAAATCTATGACAGCCATCGCTATTAGAATTTTGGATTAAGTTACTGGTAGGCCTTATAATCTGTCACTGGTGCGGGACTGGGCAAAAGCGTGCAGTTTTTGAATGGTTTTTCTATTTGTAAATTTATCACGTTAGCCAAGAATTTCAGTAACTGTTGCTTGGCCCTTAAATTCGCGTTATGAGGCAAAAATGAAAAAAATAACTGGCAGTCAACTGGTATCAGAATTCGTTCGATGCTCGAAAGAGCTTCAGAATTACAGTGTGACGAGTTCGAGTATTTCAAGAAATGTTTTTAATTTTTCAGGTAATTTTGAATTTCTTATATATGTAAAAGGAAGAGCAGCAAAACCACATAGATGGGGTGTAACAAAGAATGTTGTCAAACGGCTGGAGGATCAAAACATACATTGGTTTGTAATTTTATTATTTGATACTCCGGAAACTGGATATTTACTTTCTCAAGGTGATGTCAAATATTACATTTCTTCAGTTTGGCCTTTGGGAGCTGATGGTGACTATAAGCCAGCAACAGGTTCTTACTTATCGAACAATTCTCCATTTAATTCAATAGATATGTTTGTAGATCAAATTGAAGCACTTATGACCTTATAACAACGCCATTCACTCAGATGGGCAGGGTCATGCGGTTTGAAGTTTTTACCAAGTTTTGTGTTTAATTGCCTTTTACAAATGGCCCATTACCCTGCCCACTGGTGATGCAATGTCATCCAATTTTATTTTTTCTCTAATTATCTTTCTGGAATCATTATCTAAATTTTTTGCTTAACTTTTTTACTTTGCCATGGGAACCTAACAATACGCTACTGTCCCTATGCGAAAAAAATGACAAAGGTTTAAGAAATGGCAAATATTATATCAGAAATAGATTCTGTTAAGATGCAGGAGATCATTACTTATACAGAATACTTCCCAAATTTATCACGCAGAAATCTTGCGAATACTA
>Ga0255425_1041_pt1 | contig 30037 bp, 34 predicted proteins | sample ANMaggSeSYBR02G4_FD_182640 | JGI IMG/M metagenome (GOLD analysis project Ga0255425, IMG submission 182640) | Sediment cell enrichment communities from methane seep in Santa Monica Basin, California, United Staets - ANME aggregate JGI... | ecosystem: Environmental > Aquatic > Marine > Cold seeps >... | reverse complement strand
TTCTATAGAAAAGTATTAGTTCCATACGAAGCGATTAAATCTCAGGAAATCACAATGGATTTATCATTAAATATTATCGAAAGGTATGGTTGGACATGGCATGATTTTGTATTTCTCCGTCCAAAACGGTTTTACGATTTACACAATCGACAACCAGATCAGCACCTACCACCGATTCAATTTTTGGCGGTTACTCTTATTCTCTTTTTCGCAATATCGATTACATCAATCGAACTTGTAACGTCTTTCTTTAGCACTGCAGACTCGCCTATTCAACAATCGATTGAAGTACGACTTGATCCTAATATGCTTATTAAAGCTTATATGATATTGATTATATCCCTTTCCCTCCTAGAATTACATATCGGAAAAAAATATGCAGAGGTTGTTGGCCAAAGAGCTACAACAGAATGCATTTTCATTGCAAAATGTTATTCGTCATCACTTCTACTTATCTTACCTGCAGTTCAAACAATAATAAATCTTTATTATGTGCTTTTATATTCAATTGGTATCGAGCTAAAAGTCCAGTTTCTAGGGATAATTGGAATGCTTTGTGGCACATCATTTTTCATTATATTTACGGGATATAATTTGGCAGCAATGGCAGCCTTCAATAAGATTCCATTTCGTACCTATGTAAAGGGTTATTTACGTTTAATGAGTGCCGGCATTGTCTTCCTTTTCATCATCTTTTTGGCTCTTCGCTAATTCATGTGGGAAGATTGGATTGGGATATCCTTTCAAAGATATTTCATAACGATGAAGTCTTGAAGATTTCGCTATCTACGGAAACTTTTATGTTTAATATGCTCCTCTTATGAATTGTTTCTTTTGTATCGCATATATTATATTCCCCATACTAAACAGCGGAGAGCCATCTTTTTTGTAATTAATATCCTATGACTAGCCTAGCGGACTTTTTAAAATATCATATTTTAATGGTTGTTTTTATAAGATATAAATACAAGAACCCATTCGTTAATTCACAGAATAGGAAAAAGGAAGGGGTCGAAACAACAGTTAAAAAAGGATGAATGTACCTCAGTAAGTAAATCATAACATAATAATATTTAGGAAGCAAAAACAGAGCATGGTAAAGATGCCCTGGTCATTCCAAACCAGGGTCGTTGACGAGTTATTTCTAAAGGATTGTAAGTTTCAAAATTTCATCTCGGTAAGCGTAAAACCGTTCACGAATCTCATCAAGTTCCTCTGGTTCTACGCTCCATACATTAGCAACCTCAATGTTATCACCATCAAGCATTATGGTTTTAAACCATTTTATTTTTTCAATTTGATCATCATCTATTTTACGAGCCATGACCTTTGATAAATCCCTGGAGGCTCCCCATAAGCGATACCTATTTTCCCGAGCAACCGCATTAAAAACAAGCTGTCCCGTTGTCCAATCAGTTGATCCGAACTTTGATCCCGAATCAAAAAACATTTTTGAAAAATATTTCATTAAATAATTTCTCATGCTTTTTATTGATTCTTCGATAGGTTTAACTGAAAAGTTCACGCCGTGTTCAAATGACCCAGCATTATATTTTTCAGACCATAATTTTTTTATTCGGTTTTGATCTACTTCGGTGAATTCTGTAAATAAAATAGCGTGAAGATGAGGATATCCGGTATTGTGTCTTGTGTGTGGTTCCAGGACCCAAACAAATGAAACCCCTGGCCTGATCCGGGTACGAATAAGGTTAATTAGTTTTTTCCAGTTTTCGTTAAGGATTTCAAAAGATTCTGATATTGTAACCGGATGCCCTTTTTGTTGTATGCTAAAATCACCTGCCTGATATGTCGTTAAGGTGAGCATGGTCAAAGGTGTAGGATTATTTTCAAGATATTTTTCGAGTTGATAGAACTTTGCTAATATTGAATTTCGATAGGGGGAAGTCCACCGATGTATATAAGGGACTACCCTTTCAGTTAGACTACCGTCTTCGCATTGACCCTTTACTAGAAATTTCAAGAAAAAAGTCTCATGAATGTAATTTACAAACTTCTGGCATATTTCATAATATTGTACTTTATCAGGCTCATATTTGATCTGGTTTGCCAGTAAAAAAATATTTTTTCTTTTTTTTGTGTGAATTATTCTATATGAGCTTAACCTCAATCTCTTCAGGATTTCCTAGAGTCGGGCGACTTTCCGTTTTTTCAGTCATTTCCACCGCCCTCCTGCCCTACGAAAATGCAAATTCTTGCCAGTCGCCCAATTTCGCCTGACATTTCTGCAATCTTTTCTAATTGCGGTGCGCTAGTCCTGTATAGTTCTGTAAGATCACTTATTGCGCCAGGTGACAAATGCAGAATGTCTAAGTCAGAATAAGTGCAACTAGCCATTTGCCACCACCATGGCGTGTGTGGCTCCCTGCGGTGCTGTGATGGTCTGGACAACTACAACAGCACCGCTACCAATATTCAGAGGTCGATACGCAAGGCAACCGTGGCTTACAAACACTTCAAAATAATCAATACCTGTAAAATGTTTGCGAAGCTCTGCAGGAATATTCAACGCTTTTTTACCTTTCATTTAAAATAGGTAAAAATTTATACTATTTATAACTTTTTTTTGCTAAAGTATGCTACATATTTATCATACTTTATCATATTTTATTCTAAAACGTATTTATTCAGAAATGATAATATTTTTTTCGATAGCTGGCAATACTTTTGTAATTTTTAGCGTTATTGCCATTTTTTTAACTGCAGAAATATGCCTTCTAAAAATAGTTATTATATCCCATGGGCATCTTTTAACTTTAAAAGCTGTTGAATAGTCGCCATTTGCTCTTTTAACTCTTCCATTTCTGATAATTTTTGTTTCGTCTCTATAAGTTCGGCTTGCATCTTGTGAAACTTCTCGGATTCCTCAATAGATACCTGTTTTACTTCGGTTTCAACCATTATGGCATCAAGATGTTTGATATAATTCTCTTTCATCTTATGCTCATCTTCAATGAAATACGCCTTATCCAATGGGCTTAATTCGTGCCCCATCTGGCTTTCGACCTGCCACACTGGTAAACCGTGATTTTGCAGTTGGGTTTTAAAAAATTTTCGAAAATTGTGACCCCGAAGAGCATTAAAAGTTCCTTTCTCTGTTTCAAATTCTTTGCCCATTTTCTTTGCAAGGTCTATGAAGGTCATATTATAGGCAAATCCATCAAGTTGTTTAATTTCACCCTTGTAGACACTCACGAACAAATACGGTACATCGTCAGTAATTCCTAACCTTTCTGTGCGCTCTTTCCGGTCTTTGAGGTATTCCCTTATTGCCTGTGTGGCTTCCATTGATAAGAAAGTTGTGTATTTCGTGTTTGTTTTTTCACGGATAAGTCGCACTGTTGTAATTCCTTGTGCGTCTATGTCTTGAGTATCTGAAATTTTCAAATTCAATATTTCATTTTTCGCAAACCCCCCGGATATAACACATAATAAAATCGCTCTATTTCGGCTGTTAAGATGTTTTAAGCAATTTCTTACAACATCCTTACCGAAGCCCTTCCAGTCATTTTTTATCAGTGTTTGAACTTTATTACGTCTTTTCGCAAGTGGGAGCGGTATTTCAAAATAGTGGTAAAACGATTTAACACCACTTGTATAGATAGCCTTTGTTGATTGGCTTCTACTTTCAGAAAGGAATTTCTGGTATTGTACAAGTCGTTTTTTTATCGTGTATTGCCGTGGGAGTTTATCGCTTTGTAAATCGCTTTCTGCCTCTTCGATAAGCTCCGTGGGCGTCATCTTGTGCAATTCGCAATATATTTTAACAGCATATTTGTAGTTTTTCGCTGTTTTCTCTGCAAGTTCTGTGTTCTCAAGCCATTCGTCGACAAATTCGTCAACCATAAAATTTTTCGTGTTGTAAGTCATAATTAAGTCTATTATGTTGTCTGTAATTATAAGCTTTATGACAAAAGTTAAGAAATATCGTTTACATAATTCAAAGTAGTTAAAAGTAGTGATAAGTAATATTCTTAGATAGTGATTTTCATGGACCCAAAATTCATAAAAAGACATCCGGAATCTGAAACATTCATAATTAAAAAATTCTCATTTTTTGAAAATGAAGTGAACCTACCGGGAAATGCCGTGGTGGGCATGGGGTGCGACTTCTGGGGAGACCTTGTGGTAAAAGGTAACCTTGTACTGGGCAAAGGCTCAAAGGTAAAGGGTGATGTTATTGCTGAGAAAGCAACAATAGGTGCCGATTGCGATATAAAGGGCAACATCAAGGTTGTCTGCAATCTTACCCTGCTGGACAGGACAAAGGTCGGTGGATTGGCCTATGCCGGTGGCAATATGATCATACGACCCATGGTTTCAGCAAGGGCTGCCGAGTGCACGGGTGATATCCACGTAACAGGCAGGACTGATATTAAAAGCATCCAGTCAGGCCGTAAGCTGGTCGTCAGAACAGGGTGAACTGCTTCTACGTTTAAATGATTCTTGAGTTTCATGAGCCTTTTTCCTGGCCACTGCATATGAAAACATGAATAATTCATTCAACAATATTGTGCTGTTTTTCAGTAACTCAGATTCAAAAGTACCTTTGGATAGAAAATCCAGTACATATATTGAGGCTATGCATGCCTGGCTGAATTCATCTAACTCCTCGAAAATATTATTTACGTGATAGTACGCTGACAACCATGGTTTTTTTAACAGACCAGTAACAGTGAAACTAAATGGACCTACCGGACGAATAGCATTGATCTCCATGAGATCATCACGTACGCTCTTCACCTTTTCCTCATCCCATTTCTCTAAGGGTGAGGTCGATGAATCATATTCTTTCCATATAGATGCTAATATTTCAAATAGAAATTCCTTTTTCTCTTCAAGATGGATTATATGGTAATCTTTCTGAAATTTAGGTGTACTAAATAGATAACCTCTTAAGAGCGACCTCAACTTCTGAGAAGAATCTCCTTCAATATCATCTAGTTTTTCAAGTATCTGATATTCCCTATCACTTAGCTGTACGACAACCCATTTAACCATGCAATCTCCTTGAAAATACCAATGTGAATTACTTTATTGGTGGTCAGCCTATAAATAAACACAACATATTGATTGGTTCTCATGCAATAAAAAGATAGTATATGGCATAATATATGACATAAACTACTTTTTTTCATAAACCTGCAGTCCGCATAATTTCCCTGATCCTCATACCAATACCTATAAACACTGCAATCAGCACAAGAGCGATTACTGCATAGACCGAAAGATAAGGAATTACCACATATATCAGATATGCGAATAAAAAGAGCGTCCCGAGCAGTACCGAAACTCCTATCGGGTCTCTGCGGACAGGCTCTCCCGGATAATTTTTCCGACGATCATCGATCATATCTTCTGCGGTCTGAGCCGCTGTAGATGTACCCTGTGATATATTCAATAACAAGAGGCATATCCTATCAATGATAATACTTAGCGCTTCAGCCGGATTCTTGCTGAACCATGCGGCAAAGTTCTTAACTACGATCGCTGCATCAGCAGGCCACTGCGCACCTCTTGCAAGTGGATTGTTGATGAACCATGTAAAAAGTACACTACCTTTGCGGTAGAACCAATCAGTATCAAGACTGATAGTATTTTCCGGATGGAGTTTATTTTTCAACAACAGAAAACCTGCATATGTAAACAACATCAATTGAAGCGTTCCAATCAGGTGTCCTGATGCATATGGTGCATAATCAGCAACAGCCGATGGATAAGGCAAAATATTATATAATAGGGACGGATAAACGCCCAGCAAGATGCACAGAAATGCAGCGATTCCCATACCAATTAACATATTCATAGGTGGATCCTTTGCCTTTATACCGGCATCCTTACCAAAGAATGCAAAGTAAGGAAGTTTCAGACCGACAGAAAGAAATGTCCCGACCGCAGCAACTTCCAGCATAAGGAAGATCAACATATTATGGTCCATCGCAGCTGCATGTATAATTATAGATTTACTTATAAAACCGTTAAATAGCGGCGCACCAGAGATAGATAAAGCAGCGATCATATAGAAGATCATTGTAAGGGGCATGACCTTATAGAGACCGCCAAGTTCAGTAAGTTTGCTTTTCCCTGTCATATAAATGATAGCACCGGCGCCCATGAACAGCAGTCCTTTGTAAAGGATATGACAAAAGGCATGCGCAACCGTACCATCAATAGCCATTTCGCTTACTACGCCGATGGTACTTGCGGCAATCCCGACACCACAGACCATATAACCTACCTGACTTACTATATGGTAGGCAAGAAGTCTTCGTATATTATTTTCAAGTATTGCATAAATAACACCATATAGCGCCATGATAGCACCAAGATACATAAGGATTGCAACGCCATCTATAGTAAAGTCAGAAAAACTTCTTACAAGCACATATACAGCAGTCTTTGTGGTAAATGCAGTCATAAAGACAGCACCTGTGATCGTAGCCTCAGGATATGCATCTGGCAGCCAGGCATGGAGTGGCGGGACTGCAGCATTGATAATAAAACCCAGAAGGATCAATATTGTTGCAGGAGATGCATAATCGAAACCATTAAAAGCAATCGATCCGCCGCTTTCCTGCATATATAGAATGATACCACCGAGCAGCAGCACACCGCCAACGACATGTACTATTAGATACCTGAATCCTGCATCGATCGACGCCTTTTTGCGCCTGTACCATACTAAAAAGACTGATGCCCATGCCATAACCTCCCAAAAGATAAATACGCTGAAAAGATCACCAGCAAATACCACACCCAGTGCGCTGCCTATATACAGAAACGCAGCAATGTGTTCACCTGTCTCCTTTACATGCAGTGCATAGAATGTCATGGCAAGAGCAACGATCACGAACACGTATCCAAAACACTTGCTCAGCAGATCGACCCTGCCTAAGATCAGTTCGTATTCCATGAAGGGATGGTACCAGTAGGTACCGTGTTGCATGAAATAGACATCGATAATAGCAATGATCGGTATCAACAGGAGATATGCCTGACGTACCCGCCCTTTAAAAAGCGGTATCAGGAGTGCGCCGATAATAAATATCGCAGCAGGCGGTATAGTAATGAGGTCACCTGTCATAATAATCCTCCTCCTTCATGACTATATTATGTCCATACGCCTTTGCCCCCAGACCGAGTATTACACACATTATTAATCCGAATATCGCATTGAAAATAGGTATCTTTTCAAATACGAACGGAGTATGTTCTGTATGTTCTTCAACAGCTTCATGTTCTGTATGTTCTTCAATAGCTTCATGTTCTGTATGTTCTTCAATAGCTTCATGTTCTGTATGTTCTTCAATAGCTTCATGTTCTGTATGTTCTTCAATAGCTTCATGTTCCGTATGTGCCTCATCTACTTCATGCTCTGCTGAAGGTGCAAACTGATTAACAACTCCCATAAGACATACAATAATTAAACTTAAGTAAAGCAAATATACCAATTTTTTTACTGTTTTTGGATTCTCCAGCCATCTTTCTAAGAACCACATATTAGATCACTGCTCCTGTTACATTCGCAACTGCAATATTTACGATATCAAGGAACATACCCGGCGCATCAGGCCAGATACCTATGATTATCGATATGATCGCTGTCAATATAAGAGGAATAAGCATGGTCAGCGGCGCTTCATTATATGTCAGCTCTTTATCGGGTTTTTTGAAGAATGCAACATATATGACAGGGAAGAAGTATGCGGCATTCAGTACGGCACTTATAAGAAGCACGCCTATCAGGATCATGTTATCCAGTTCGGCCGCGCCGAGCAGCAGGTACCATTTAGTGATATACCCGCCGACAGGCGGCATCCCGATCATTCCTAGCGCTCCAACAGTAAATGCAAGCATGGTGATGGGCATTTGTCTGGCAATCCCGTTCATATCACTGATATTCTCCTTCTTTGCTGTCACTATCAAGGCTCCGGCACACATGAACAGCGTGATCTTCATAAATGCATGGTACGGGATATGGAGCATCCCTCCTGTAATGCCGTGCTGCGTGATCAGCACTGCTCCCAATACTACATATGATAACTGACTTACTGTGGAATACGCAAGTCTCTTTTTAAGATTATCCTGCGTCATTGCAAATATTGAGGCAAGAATGATAGTTATCGAGACAAAATATGCCATATACAACCACAGACCACTTATTTCCATCAGGTCAATTCCAAACACATAGAGTATTACCCGTATAGCAGTAAACACACCTGCTTTCACCACAGCTACAGCATGCAGTAGAGCACTTACAGGAGTCGGAGCGACCATGGCTGCAGGCAGCCAGGCATGCAACGGCATGAACGCAGCCTTTGCGCATCCGACCATGAATGTAATAAACAGTATAAAGAGCATTGTTCTCGGTAGAGTTTCCAGCCCGGCAATACCGCTGAATGAAAATTCTGTCGTGCCTGTATAATGGTAAACCACTACGATCGAGAACAGCAGAGATATGCCTCCTATCATCAGGTATGTCAGGTATTTCCTGCCTGAACTGATAGCCTCAGAAGTTTCTGTATGTGCAACAAGCGGATATGTAGATATCGTGAGCAGCTCATAGAATAAAAAGAGCGTGACCAGATTAGCTGAGAAGGCTATCCCTATTGCCGATGAAAGCGCTATCGCAAAACAGAAGTAATATCGTGTCTGCGCATGTTCCTTAAGTGTGCGCATGTATCCTATGGAATAGGATGACACGAAAATCCATAAAAATGATGATGTTATTGCAAACAGTATTCCGAATGCATCGACCTTGAACGCAATAGGTAGATTAGGTAGCATCTCAATTACTGTATAAGTGATTACTTTACCCTCAAGTATCAACGGTAGCATAGAGATCACCAAGGAGAACTTAATAAAAGCTGCCACAAATGTCCAGCCTTCCCTGATATTCGGGTATTTACCAAATGCAAGGATCAACACTGATGCTACCATCGAAACAAGCACTGCAAGTGCGGGAGTTATTGAATGAACTGTTTCTATTGCCATTATTTATCACCTCACGGAAGTACTCCTATTCCAAGCAGTGCATTTGACAGCGGTTCAAGTACATAGTGCAGCGGATAATATGCAAATAGTCCGAAGAATATGCACAGTACGGCAAGTATTACCATCGGTATCAGCATAGAAAGCGGTGCCTCATCTCGTTTTATATGCTCAACTTCATGCGGGTGGCCGAACCAGATATTATCAAATACCCGCCAGAAATATACTATATTGAGCAGGCTTGAGATCAGGATAACGATCACAAATATCCACTGCCCTGCATTTATCGACCCGAGTGCAAGATACCATTTACTCGTAAAACCTACGGTACCTGGTACGCCAATCATTGAAAGACCTGCTATCAGGAACACTGTGGTCGTTACCGGCATCTTCTTGCCAAGTCCCTGGAACTGATGCAGGTTTCTAATACCAGTCTTGTAAAAGATGGCACCCGCAACCAGAAATAGAGCACATTTCATTAGTGAATGGTTTAGTATGTGCAGCAGTCCACCCTGCATTCCGATCACGTTCGCAAGCCCGACACCGAGCAATATATACCCGATCTGGCTTATACTTGAATATGCAAGCATACGCTTGATATCGCTTTGAGCTATTGCAAGTACCGATCCTACAATTATCGCCAGCGCAGCAGCCCAGGTGAGGATTTCAGCCATCCTGGTTATATCTATCACAAATTCCGGTGTGAAGACACTGAACATGAACCTGATCATTGCATATGCTCCGACTTTTGTCATAAGTCCTGCTATCAATGCACTGGCTGCTGACGGTGCATGTGTATAAGCATCAGGCAACCAGGCATGCAGCGGGAACAGACCGACCTTAATGCTGAACCCTACCATAAAGAAGGCAAGTGCGGCAAGTACCACCTTATTATCATAGATACTTGGTAGAAGACCCTGCATGTCAGCGATGTTCAGCGAACCAGTGACAGCATAGAGATATCCAATTCCAAGAAGGATGAAAGATGCTGCTACCGTTCCCATTATCAGGTAATTAAAACTTGCTACTACTCCGTCTCCACGGTCACCCATTGCTATCAGTGCATAAGCTGTCAGTGATGAGATCTCAAGAAATACATAGAAGTTGAAAATATCACCTGTGATGGTCATGCCCATAAGTCCTGTGATCAGCAATAGGAAGATGGAATAGAACGGGATAATCTTATTCGGAAGTTCTTTTTTAATACTTTCGATAGAATATATGCCCACCATCAATCCGATAAATGCAATGATCAAACACACAAAACCGTTTAGCAGGTCGATTACGTATTCTATACCTATCGGCGGAGTCCAGCCCCCTAGGTGATAATGTATCGTACCGCTGGTGATCACAGTATAGAGGTTGCTTGACGTCATAAGAAGTACAGCAAACATGGTCAGCATTACCCAGTACCAGCAAAGTCTGCGGTCGATCCACCCGATCATGGGTGTTAAAAAGCCAGCTATAAGAGGAATTACAACAGTGAGTACAGGCAGGTGGTCAGTTATCAAATCAAATCCAATCACTGTTCACCCTCCTGTTTTTGCCTTGCATACTCTGAAAACTCAGGCTGCAGTTGCCGCCTGTATGCGAGGATCACATCTTCCTCGAGAGATCCGTACTCCTGGTAGATCTTGATGATCAAAGCTAGCGCTACTGCTGTTGTACTTACGGCAACCACGATTGCGGTCAGTATCAGTACATGCGGCAGTGGGTTCACATATATCACTTCATTCACTGCTCCATGTGCCACATCAGCACCCTCGTGACCGTGGAGCAGGATAGGGGCTGTGCCGCCTTTAACCTCTGCAAGTGATATATAGAACAAAAAGATCGCTGTCTGGAATATATTTGCTCCGATGACCTTTTTAACAAGGTTCTTTTTTGCGATCATTGCATAAAACCCGATCATCATCAGTGTAACATATATCCAGTAATTAAATTCAGCACTGATTATCTCGATAATTCCGCTCATTGTCCTGCCTCCTCTGAAGCTACAAGTTCTTCCTCTTCCGTTTCAGGAGGTGAGATATCAAAAAAGAGCGATATCATCACAGCAAGCACTGTTATACCTATACCAATCTCTACCACATCAATAAGGAGTCTGGAAACCTGAGCCGGGTCATCCGGTAGCAGCGGGACCACGCCATACTGGAGGAACATTCCTCCAAAGACCAGGCATAATATCCCAGTTAGTGCAAAAATGGCAACTCCGGAACTGGAAAGTATCCTGCTGAGTTTATCAGACATCCTCTTTTTCCCTTCCTTATGGCCGTAGATCATAGTATAGAGGATAATGCTGGCACCAAATATCACACCTCCCTGGAAACCACCGCCGGGTCCGCTTGATCCGTGCATGATAACATACAGGGCAAATATTTGAATGAACGGCACCATGATCCGGACAACTGTGCGTATGATCACGCTTTCTTGTATCCCGCTCATATCTCACGCCTCCGAAGAAGCAGGATGACAGTCATTCCCGCAGTAAAGATCACAGTGACCTCACCGAGAGTATCATAACCTCGATAATTTGCCAGTAAAGCAGTTACAATATTTCCCACACCAGATTCGGTCTCAGAATTGGTTATGTAATGATCTATTATCGGATGCTGGTAAGCCGGCGACCCCGGATCACCGAATGCTGGCAGATCCTGCCCTGCATAAATAAGCATCCCGCCTGCCAGTATCACAACCAAAAGTGCAGCTAATTTCAATCTTCACTCCTCCCTTCGGTTCTGGCAAGTGTTGCAATAAAAAGCACTGTAGTAATACCGGCTCCTACTGCGGCTTCAGTGAACCCTACATCGACCGAATGCATCTCTACCCAGACTATAGCCATGATCAGGCTATATGCCGATAAGATGATCACTGCTGAGAGCAGGTCTTTTATTGATATGGCAGCGATTGCGCAGACTACAAGAAACAGCAGCAGGGTAATATCAAGCACCCATATCATTTTGTCTCACCTCCATTGATAGCTTCATCAGTCCCAAAATCCTGATCATAGATCCATTCTGTCTCATCTGTTTTTTTCCAGGGTTGCAGTCCTACATCATGTGCAGCCTTCGCAATTGCATGGGTAGAGGTGGGATTTGCCAGTAAAATGAAAAGTATTAGAAGTATAATCTTGATGCTAACGAATGATGCATGTTGAAGATCACCTTTGAATAAACCTTCATATCCAGTCTCATAAATAATTAATGCGAACAGCATCAACCCTTCACCGAGCGTATCACACTTGCCTGTTGCATGCATCCTGGAATAGAAATCGGGAAAGCGTACGAATCCTATTGTGCCAGCCAGCATAAAGAATAGACCAATCAATAAAAGTAAAACCACTATGATGATTATAATCGAGTCAAACATACTTATCATCCTCTCGTTTTAGTATCTCGTCGCTGCTATCGTCATAATGAAATTAAGGATGGCATATACCAGTGCTATGTCAAAAAAATCCGGTCTTTCGTAGATAAAACCTATAAGTACTAACAATACGATCGTTTTAGTACCGATCACATTTACTGCAATGATCCTGTTGAAAATACCCGGACCTTCTATTCCGCGATATAATGATACAAAACTTGCAATAACTATGATAACCGCTACTGATAAGAAGATATCCTGCATCTGTATTATCCCGGTCATGGTCAGTCCTCCATAAAGATATGAGCAATTTTACGCTCCATCGTCCCCTCAAGAAGATCGTCAGCAGGCTCTTTAGCAATGGCATGTACATAGAAAATATCATCAACTATATCAACGGTCACTGTACCTGGTGTGAGTGTTATCGAATTTGCAAAAGCGGTACGAGCGACCTCGCTTTTAAGTTTTGTCCTGAAAGAAACGATCTGCGGATCTATCGGCATACTAGGGGAAAGTGCCCGTTTTGCTACATCAATATTTGCAAGTACGATCTGATATATGAGCCAGGGCAGGTAAGCAGTGAAACGTACGGTCTTTGTCAAGCGGTGATTCCCTGTATCCTGAAAAAGGAGGTCATGTGATGCAAAAGCAATTATGGCACAACAAATAATACCTGAACCAATGTGGAATAGATCGAAATGTGCCGAAAGTAAGACCCAGAAAGTGAATAAAATAATAAAAGTTGTAATAATGTCTTTAATATTCATGATGAATCACCTTTCTTCCTCTTTCCCAGCCTATAATATTTATAAATTTTGGTGAATATATGGACTATATAAATATATGGTTAATATGTTTCGATGGAAAATAAAAAAAAATCCAATGTAGAATTAATTTATACTAAAATTTATAATAACAATTATTTTTTATAATTATATTCAAGTTATTTTTTATATTTATTGAAAATATGACAGTTGCAATTTAATAGTATGGGATTATATTGACATCTGTTTAACAGATTTTTATATAGTTATACAGATTTGATTTTATAATACTGATCAGCTATGAACAGACATAAGGAACATAAAAAATCCCTGAAACCAAAGATTTAATAACTCTGAACTCTTATGATATTGCAATATTCCTCTTCTAATAAACGAAAGGAACTGCAATTAATACAAGATTACAAAGGAAGGTATTATGATGGTAAAATTAAAAAAAGCATCAACAAAAGAGACAGAACCTGAGCGAGTTGCCGCTTTGGAAGTACGTATCTCAAATATCTATACGCAGTACCGGCAGCTTCTACCGACTGATTATAAATGGGAGGATGAGCACTCCCGCTGGAATGAACTTGTCTACTGCATATTTGCAGAACTTACACAACATTCGTATTTAGATGCGCGTTCTCTGTCTGACAATATTTCAGAATTGAACCTACTGGATATCGAGGACCTGGCAAATGTTAAAATAATGGACAACGGTATGGCCGATCCTGACAATAAGCGCATAATGACTATCACTGATATTCTTCATTCAAATGATGTTACTGAGGCTGACATTAATAAGACCTTATCGGCAATATGCAAGGTAGCCCAGGCTATTATGGAAAATTATGATGGAAAGATACAGAAGTTCCTTCGCAAATACGGTCAGGAGATAGTTGATGAATTCGACTCGAATGTCTCGTTCAGTGAAGTAGATAAGGGTACACAGTCCCGTATCCTGGTAAAATGGATCCAGAATACACTTGCAATGCCTCTTGCATTCTCAAATATCTATACAGCCAAATTCTGTGAGATCGAAGGAGTTACTTATCATGAACTGGCAGAAGCCGCTGACAACCTCGGGCTCAATGGTGCGGTACTGGATGACCTTCTTGAGGTTTTTGTCGTAGATGCTCAAAACCAGATGAAAAATTAGCTTTTTCAAGTAAGTGCACTTTTTAAAAAAAATCTGAGGTTAACAGAGTTTTAAATTCTCTGTGAACCTCTGTCGTTTTTTGTTTTTTACAGCATATCTGGCTGGATATCTGCGAATCAAGTTACTTTTCTTACTGCAAACACAGAAGTATCAACCTTGCGGGCAATGGATTCCGGTGCGGTTTTATGCATAAGCCGTTTGACTAGGTTCTCTCTATTTGACCCTAACATCAGAAGGTCGAACTGCTGCTGCCTGGAAAATTTCGCTAACTCATCATCCCTTTTACCAATCAGCACTTTTGTTTCAACATCTACTCCTCTATCATGCGCAACATCTGCTACTGCATCTACCATAGCCTGACCTCTTCTTATTCCACTCTCTTTCATTTTAGTAAGTAGTGTTTCTGATGTCTTTACAGTATCACCAAGTCGTCTGCGCGGCATTCCAGGTGCCGGTGAAGACACTTCAGATAGATAAACAGGCCGCTCCTTGACCAGCCCCTCTTCAAGGTCTACTACCTTAACAGCTGTGAGCTTTGCTTTATAACTTCCAGCAAAATCAGCAGTATAATCAGAGATGTCAAACGGGCTGTCTGCAGAAACAAGGATATTCTGGAAATCGTTTGCATCATGTTGCGGGTCTTTGACTAAAAGCAGGTTGTGCTTTGAATATTTGAACAATTCTGATGCACGATCACTTAACCCTACTCTTCTTGCACTATCAACCGCACTTGTTACAACCACATTCGGGTGGATGTGGCCTGCAACTTTCAGGATATCCTTTGACTGATCTACAACAGCTTTACTACCTTTATCATCGTAAATTTCGACGCCTCTGTCTGCCGCAAGGTCACTGATCCTTTCAAGTTTGCGCCCGAATAATATCTTCGCTTTTTCGCTTTTCCTGTAGGAATCAAATCTACGCGTATCTCTTATCTCAGTCGCTACAATCACCGCATCAAGATGGCTGGCCATACTAACAGCTCGCATGGCTGTAACATCTGAATCCGGAGAACTGTCAACCAATAGCTGAATTTTTTTTACCATTTTAGTTCATCCTTCTTTGAGTTTTATCTGCTTGCTATATAAATCAATCGTCTTTTTCATATTCAATTGAGCTTAATCATGATGCTCTGTTTACTATCATTACGGAACATGAAGCATTTCTGGCAACTTTTTCAGGGATACTTCCCAATAAAAGTTGCGATATTTTACTTCTTGATGTGTGTTCCATGACTATCAGATCAAAATCCCCTTCTTCTGCATACTTAATGATCTCTTCAGCAGGTTTGCCCTTAAGGATCACTGAATTTACATCAACACCTGCATACTTTGCAATCCTTGCCACAGTATCTATTACTCTATATCCTTCATTTGTCTGATCTGTGTTCAGTTTATCAAGCAACGTTGGTGAGATTGGAACTTTTTCACCAAGTGCTCTGTGAGGCATACGGGCAATATTGCAGTTTGAAGCCTCCTGAAGATATACAATCCTGTCTCTGATCATTGCCTGCTCCACATCAACAACGTAGCAAGCTGTGAGTTCTGCGTTGTATCGCTTAGCCATGTTTGCTGCATATAATGGTGCCTTTTCCAGCTTTATATCATTAGTAAGTACAAGTATTTTGCTAAGATCTCCAATTGCCGGATCACTTCTAACCAGCAAGAGGTTGCATTTTGCTTTTCGAATTAATTTCCCAGGCACACTACCTTGAGGACTGTTCGCTCCGGCACCTATGATCAAAAGGTCTGCCTGGTTGAACTTTGTTTCTTTTAAGATATCATTTGTAGGACCCCCGACCAGAACCGTCGATGTGATTAAATTGATCTTCATGTTTGAAGCTGTCTCTTTTATGGTCATAAGTTGTTTCTTACCTGTCCTGACCATAGCTTTGATAACATTCGGGGTCTTATGCATATGCGTATTCACTACATATAGTGAAGAAAGCTCGGCGTTAAGTTCTTTTGCCATTTTTACAGCTTGATCTGCAGCATTTTTAGAGTTTGCAGATCTATCGACCACCAGTTGAATTCGTTTTGCTATATCCATTGTTATAGCCTCTCTGAATGTACATTATTTATCATGTCATATATCCTATTTAATGGGATAGATAAATATATGATTGTCAATTTATATTGCTTTTTGTGATTATATTTTAAAATCTGGTATAGTATATGTAAATATCTAAGGTTACATCATTATTTGATAAAATACTTCATAATCTGCAAAAATTGTTCATTCAATCGAATATTCATTCAACTCATTATATTTTTAATCACAAATCCCCACAAGATATTTATATATAAGGAAACAATGGAAATACAATATTCTTATTAATTATAGTTTGTTAAGGCACAATAGTTTGTTATGGTACAGAGAAAACATATTGCATTAGAACCTGAACATGTAAGTAAATTGCAGCCCTTGATCGATAAACATCATGGCAATCTTAGTGCAGCAATTCGTGAAGCTATTGACTTAACAGCGATTGCACTTCAATATTATGATACGATGGAAGATGCAAAATCATTAATTACCAATTTAAAAGAAATTGGAGAAGATCAGGTCATCATACAAACCCCTGTATTCCATTGGTTGTTGAAAAAAGATAAGGGCTTGATCATTGATAAACAGACACTTGACTACATGATCGATCCTTTCAGTATTACTACTATCCCAGAACTGCAGGATTATATAAATAATATGTGCAGGGATTTCGGATGGAATGTTGATGTGATGATCGATTCTGATGATAATGATAATCCTACATATGCCACTATTACATTGAACAGCAGCTACAAAGAAAGGATTTATTTTTTAGGGATCATATTGAGTAAATATCTGGCAATATACAAGAACCTGGGTATTATTTCAGTCCACCCACAACTGGATGAGATTGAGATTGAACTGGAACAAAAGAAATCTAATGATGAAGCTTTGCAGAATCTGATAGATAACCTGGGATACATGGTAAATATAGAAAAGGAACTTACAGCTCATCCGAATTTCTGGCATTGCCTCATTAATGAGCACAGTGCCTCCAACTATAACCTGGTTACTATTCACCGAAATTTTTATGAAGATCTGTTGATCGGTAAGATACCAAAAGCTATACTGACAATTGAAAGTGAGAATATACGTCCGCTGGAAAAAATGCCATTCGCTGCGTTTTTACATACAATCAAGACTGTTGCTGAGACATCACGAATGGTCGATAAGATATATATTGAAGGAAATAATCTTAAAATCAGGCACGGATTCAGGAATATGAAAGCTGTGAGGAATATTAAGGATATTTTCCTCAGTATTCTTGAAAAAAGCGGATATAATTATGATTCAGAGATCACCAGTTCATATATATATCTGACACATCATCCGGAAATTGACAACAAGATCAGTGAGTTGTTCGTAAAATTATCCGAAAATATAGATGAAGTACCAAAGATAATATCGGAGTTTGTGAATTTTATCAAACGTCTTGATAAAATTGATTTCCTGGAACAACTGCAGGTCTTTGGACGAAGGTTAGGTAGACAGATCATAATCTATCATGAAAAGAAATACGGATCAAAGCATTGGGACCTGACTACTTTTGCAAACGCCTTTAAAGTGGTTGATACGCAGATAAAGTCTCAATGGGAGATACGTACAAACTCAATGGAGTACACAGTACATGAATGTTCTTATGCAGACGATTTCAATAAATGCCATATGCACAGGGAGATATTCAAAGGAGCAATTGAATATGCATTTGGGACACTGGCAGAAGTTGAAATAATCAAACTACTCGGTCATGGTGATGACTACTGCGATGTATATATTACTGTGAAATAATCTGTATTAAACCAGTAGCAATCCGGACTATTATACTGCTACCGCTTCTACAACTAATTCCCTCATCATGATAGACTTTTGTGGGCAGTTCTCAATACACTGTCCGCAGTTGGTACATTTCTCCTGATCGATCTCAGCCAGGAAATTAGTTACTGTAATAGCATCAGCCGGGCAGTTCTTTACGCATATCTTGCATCCTATACAGCCAAACTCACACACTGACTTTACAACTTTACCTTTATCATATGACCTGCAGAGTACATGCACTTGTTCAGTATCGTTTGCCATAACAAGTATATCATTCGGACATGCTTCAACACATATCCCGCAACTCTTACACAGATTTTTAATAACATGCGGTAACCGATCATCCGCCATCTCCAGTGCATTGAACGGACATGCACGCACACATGTTCCCCTGCCTATACATCCGTAACTGCATCCTTTTTCGCCATCTGAAAGCATCATGACCGCTTTACAGTCTTCAATACCATCGTAATCGATCTTATCTGTGCAGTTTATACCTCCATTGCACCTGACAAAGGGATAGATACTTTCGGCCTCTTTTACTTCCTGTCCCAGCAGCCCTCCGATGACTTTCGCTACATCAAATCCTCCTACGGGACAGCCATCAATCGGTGCCACCTGGTCCACTACCTTTTCAGCGAAATCAGCACACCCTGCATATCCGCATGCTCCACAGTTAGCACCAGGCAGTGCTTCATTGACTTCTTCTACAAGAGGATTGACCTCAACTGCAAATTTTTCAGAGGCCCATATCAGTATAATACCAACTAAGAACCCTATACTTCCGATCACAAGTGCAGATCCAGCGATAATAGCTACAGGATTCATGTTGGTATCACTCCGAAGTAGCTGACAAATGCCATTGAAAGCAATGTAGTAATAAAGAATGCATGTGGCAGTCCTTCAATAGCTTCCGGAACCTTCAACGAACTGGCCTTCTCACGGATAGCTGCCATAAACAGCATAACCATAGAATATCCCAGACCGGCTGAAATACCATAGAAAAGACTCTGTGTAAAGTTGTAATCAAGCCTTGCATTAAGTATCACAACACCAAGAATAGCGCAGTTGGTGGTTATCAAAGGTAGGAATATACCCAGCGACCTGTACAAAGGAGGACTGAATTTACGAATAATGAACTCAACAAGCTGCACAAGAAAAGCTATCACAATAATAAAGCTGATTGTTGTTAAGAAGGTCAGCCCAAAGGGTAGAAGGAGATAAGTATATATCAAAAATGAAGCTACCGATGCCATTATCATGACAAATAACACCGCAGCCGACATGCCTGCGGCACTCTTAGTCTCCTTTGACACACCCACGAATGAACACAGCCCGAGGAACTGTACAAGCAGGAAGTTTTTTACAAATATCCCGTTAATTGCAATTGAGAATAAACTATCCTCCATTTACTGTCCCCCCTTTCTTGCTTTTCTTATGCGGTTATAATTTACCATTGCCATTAATACACCAATAGTCATGAACGCCCCTCCCGGCAATATCATAAACGTAGAAGGCGTTATGGGTATACTGATCAATTTAAATCCGAAGGGTACAATTGCTCCAGTTCCTAACAGCTCCCTGATAGCTCCTATGAGCACCAATACGAGAAGGAACCCAGTACCAATACCCAATGCATCAACAATAGAATATTTAACAGTGTTCTTGCTGGCATAGGCTTCGGCCCGCCCAATAATAATACAGTTGACCACGATCAATGGGATGAATATTCCCAGAGACTTATATAACGGTGGTGTGTACGCTTCCATTAACATATCAATCATGGTAACAAAAGTACAAATTATTATAATGAACATCGGAATACGGGTGATCGGTGGTATTTGTTTTCTCAGTGCAGAGACTATAACATTTGATCCTAACAGGACAAACAAAGCCGCTCCCGCCATACCTATAGCATTCTCTACGGATGTGGTGACCGCAAGTACAGGACACAGTCCAAGTACGAGACTGAAAATAGGGTTATCTTTTACAATTCCTCTAAAATACTCACCTGAAATTGTCATATCTGCCATAATATATCCCTCTCAATAATCATTAATTTGCTTTAATCTCACCAATTTTTACATGTATTCCGTCTATCACTGCCTGTGAAGAGACTGTAGCACCTGTAATTGAATCTATTGCACCGTCATTTTTAGAAAGCATCAGATCACTCACTGCAACTCCCTTGAACTGATCAGTAAAAAACGATTCAGTTATCTTTGCACCAAGACCCGGGGTTTCGGCATGTGTCATGATCTTTACTCCGGTTACCGTATATTCAGTATCAACTCCACCCGCCAATGTGATCGTACCCTGCGAGCCTGGTTGATCATGGAAAAAACAATATCCTACAAGATTATTGCTTGCATCAAATGCCTGGTAAAATAATGTTTCTTCACCTGATTTAACAGGTTCAAAATGGTCGGCTACAGGAAGTACATCTACCAGGGCAAGCTGTCTTTGCTCCTCCTGATATATTTTTAGTTGCTCCTGTGTGGGTATATACAGGCCCCCTAATATTACAGCAGCAATTACTGACATTAGTACCATTTTCACCATAACCATAATATATTCTTTTTTCATTTTGGCACCTCATTAACAGGCTTGGGGAACGTATTTTTTTCAATGAAAGGCGCAACGGCATTAGCAAAGAATATTGTATATAGTACAGCTACGACATAATTATATGTGAGATATCCGTAGATCACGGTCATTATACCACATAATAATCCATAGATTATCCTGCCGTTCTTTGTGATCGGGGAAGTAGTGGGATCCGGAGCCAGTATGAACACTCCTAAAAATAGCATTCCTGTCAGAACATATGAGAGTTCCTCACCAAGTATAACTGCCATAATGATCGTACTTGAAAGATAAAATAAAGGGATTCGCCAGTCAATATATTTCTTATACATAAGATACAGTCCGCCAATGATCAGCACCACAGAGGACACTTCTGCCATTCTTCCTGCACCGAATTCCATTAAAAGATCAGTATATTCACCTATATGTGGTATGGATTTTGACCCTGTAAGTGCTCCCCATGACATGTTCATGAACACCCATGCAGCTATTGCAGGATTGAACAGAGTGGACCCAAGACCGCCGAACGCGTGCTTTACCAGAGCTACAGCAAAGAATGCTCCAACCACTGGTATCCATAATTTAATATCTGGCGGTAGTAGCAATGCAATTATCAATCCAATCAGTACAGCATCTCCGTCCTGAATAGTTAACTCCTGGTTTGTTAACTTCTGGATACCTGCTTCAGTAAGCACAGCAGCCAGAACACTTACCAGTAACAGTGCCAGCACTCCCAGGCCAAACACAGCTACTGAAGTTAGACTTAAGATCAATAAAATTACTATTTTGCTCCACATAATAGTCTTGATAGTAACTCCTTCCCTGATGTGTGATGGGTGTGAAACTGTTAGTTTCATAATATCCCTCCGTTTGAAATGAATGGTGTACTTGCAAGACATGGTGTTTCGCATATGAGACAGCCCGAAGATCCCAGTTCATCCTCATATTTCAATAACTGCTGCAGTACTGTCTTGGAATACTTGATCAACTGCAATATATGTCTGCTGGATGGGCACACATAAACACACAGACCGCATTCAACACAGCTGTTAACATGTAGTTTAAAGCATTCATCATGCATACCCATATCTGCAAAGGATGCAATCCTGCCAGGCAGGATATTAGCAGGACATACATCCACACATCTGGCACATTGGATGCATGGGCCCGGTATCTCATGCAGTACTTCATCACTGGACTGGACAATGATGTGGGAAGTAGATTTAATTACCGGAACTTCATCTGTAGACAGGGCTGTACCGCTAAAGATCCCATTCATTATGATCTTACCCGGCTCGCCTGAATAACCACCGCAGGAATCAATAACTTCCTTGATACTGGTTCCAATCCTCACATTTTTTACTCCAGGGTTGTGTACTGCTCCTGTGACTGTGACATTAACAGTGATCTGGGGTATACCCTCAAGCACAGCTTTGCGAACTGCCAGAGCACTACTAGCGCTTGATAGTAACACACCTGCATCCAGAGGTGTGCAAGTATTAGGAATTTGCATACCTGTTATTTCATACGTAAGAAGGTTTGCCATAGATGGTGAATAATTCTGCTCGACAGTGAATATTTCAATATCTGCTTCTTCAAACAACCCGGATTCAATCGCTGATATAAGCTGTCTATCATCCTTTTGAATAACGAAGGCTCCTTGCTGTGCATCAGAAGCTTTGATGAGCAGATTCATCCCTTCGATGATACTTGTTATATTTTCCGGAGCACAATTACTGCTCACATCACCCGAAAAAGAAAGATTTATTAAAACCGTATCGATCAGTTTTTCAGATGTGAGCATATTATAAAGGGAGTACCCGTTAAGTTCAACCACTCCCGAATCCTTCAGTGCACTGATGATATATTCCTTTGAGGGATTTTTACTGGTTTTAAATTCAATAGTATCGTTTGTTTCGTTTGATTCAATAATGACACTCGGTACGCTGCCGCAAATAGGATGGGGCCGTTCTTCAATAGCAACAACATGTCCTGCAGTACTGGAGTGGACCGGGACACTGAACTCATCATTCCCCTCTCCAATCTTTTGGCCGACGAGCACGTCCGTTTTTTTATCCACTATCGGTTCGCAAACAGTACCTATGTGCTGCAACAATGGAATAACTACCTGCTTTCGAACCTCTTTATCCTTAACCTTTTTCACGTCCTCTGTTGTCATTTAACCACCTCTACCGGTTTTGGTCTTTCCGGAATTACCTCTACGGTGATTTCATAAGTGGTAAAATCAGTTGGCGGATCTGTCTGGGCAGGGTCTGCTTCATATCCTAATAGTGTCCAGTCTATCCTGGAAGTATTGCCGTGACAGTCAGCACACCACAGTGCACTTTTTCCCAGGGCACTTTCTTCTCCCACAATATTATGGCTTACCAGGTAATATGCATCCATTTGCCTCAATACTGCATTAGGATAATCAGGGATCTTGTCATAATTAAAATCAAATGTTCGCATTCTATTTGTGCTCTCTTCAATATCAGTTGAAATACCAATAGCTCTCACATGAGACAGGACAATGGGACTGCCCCTGTGCGTACTTGTGTTAGGATTATTACGAATGTCAACATCATTTCCTTCATCCCACCATGATATGGTTATCACATTAAAAGGTTTAATTACCGCACCAGGGTCATCTTTATCACAAGAATGAGGTACACCTTCTTCTGAACCATTGAACCAGGCCAATACAGGATTAAAATCCTGCCATTCATTTGTGACCTTTCTATAACCGTTCGAATAATCTATTGAAGATATCGGCATACCGCCCGGTAACTCTCCACCTGGTAGTACAGGTATATGGCATGCTTCACATCCCACCGTCTTAATATGAGCATCTACGACCATTCCATGTGTGACTTCTGAATGACAGTCAATACATGATTTCATGGGATAGAAATTGTCCTGAACCGTTTCTGAAAAAACCGGCATGCTGTCCCTGCCGATCTGATGGTCATTCGTCACATGACAATCCAGGCATCCAACACCAGCACTTGCATGAACGTCATATGATGCAAAATCATTACTTCCCCACATCTCGGCACTGATCGCAACATCGGACAGATGGCACTTATTGGCACAAGTGTTAGCAGAAGGACTGGTCCAGTAAAGTATTTCACTATCATTGTTCGTGTCATCCAAATGGCATGTTGCACAATCAGTTGTTATACTACTTCCAATAATTCCATCAGCATCATGAATTGTATATACCGACTCATCTTTTATATGACAGTTAGTACATTCTACTTGCATTGCAGCAGTAGCAATACTTGAAGTGTGTGTAGGAATACCCTGTGTATGACACTGGTCGCACCCTCTTACCAATTTATTAGTCCCTTCCCGGTTAACAAGATTTAAAAACAGCAGATCCCATTGTTCATCTATAGACTTCCTGCTGACTTGTTGTACATGATACGAGTTGACTAAATCTTCATTTGCATCATGATGACAGCCTTTGCATTTACTATCTTCCCATGGACCTGTACTAATATAATGAGTGGCTTTAGCCTGGTTTCCATTATAATTAAGGTTGCCGTAAGAGATTGTAATAAGAGCTATTAATGTGATAATTAGAAGTACTGTGATTGTTTTTTTCAATTTAATCCCACATTTATTGTCATTTATTTTTCGTATAGCAATGATACATTATTTCTTTTGTGCATGTGTAGACGCTTCCCTGGCTGGTGAATAAAGCGGATGGCGCCGCGTTTTATTCAATATTTTCAGCGATTTGGAAAAACCATATAACAGTGCTAAGATCTGTGTCAATACCAGAGCAAGGGCTAAATTCAGACCAACAGTAATAATAGTACCAGAGGTCATTATATTTGTTTCAACAAGGACAATTGTCAGCATTGCAAACAATACCAGTGGAAAACCAATTTTTTCAATCATGAGTCTCACCTGTAACCTCTCTGTACCATTTCGGATATTCTTCTCTTGCTTCTTCTTCGGAAATTGTCCCTGTAAACATATTTTTTGACATCGGGAACTTAAATTGGCTCAAATGGACTAAATAGAAATGTGGCAGAATGACGCAAAGGCTCAATATAGCGAAACTGGCATGTACTAACTTTATGGTCATCAAATACGACAATGGAAGAATAGATGCAAATGACCATGGTGCAAAAAGGATAATGCCTGTTATACCCATGATGATACAGTCTACTATAATAACACTCCAGATCAGGCCTTTTTCAAGCCAGCTGTATTTATCGTAATCAATTCTTTGTTGCTGCATACCCAGTATTGACAGGTTATCATTCACATAATCAATTATATCAGCAGACGTAGGGAATAGAATCTTGCTATAATATTCTCTACCATTAATTATTACTGAAAAAATGGAATATATAAGATAATACACAGCTACCGACACCAGTCCAAACCCGGCCAGTCTGTGAATGAACATCGCTTTTGACAGTCCGACAAGATCCAGTATCCATCCGAGATGTTCAGGATATAACTGTGGAATCCCTGTAATATATAATACCAGCAGAGAAAGAGCTGCAATAAAATGAACAATAATCTGGTTTGAAGTAAATCTTTCTATCTCCAAAATAATCACCCTCTATAAAAACCTTTCATTCTTGTAAATATAATATGCATCAGGATCAGATTGATTGTGAGGCCGACAACACTGAAGATAACATAGAACTTTATCAAATAATCAATCCATAATACGTCCTGCAAATCATCTATAATTTGTTTTTCAGGATAATATGTCAGGTTGAAAAACAGTAATAAACCTGATATTATAATAAAAGTTAATAATAGTGATATTATTCCGAAATTATTTGTTTTATCTTTCATTTTATCCACTCTAAAATAACAGCGGCCACCTTTTTTATATTAATATGTTTACTAAAGATACGGTTGCAATTGTGTGTATGAGTTATTGTTGTGACTTATATCTTTCTATTTTCTATGAGATTTTGTGATTAATTATGAACAATTGCAAACGGTTTTATCATCATTTTGATTGTATAATTATATCACAATAATATAACCTGAAGTAATTATATCCGATGTACAATTAAAATACGTATCATTATAATATAATTATTCAGGCACCACTATCTCTATCCTGGAACCTCTTACTACAAGTACTGAGCACCTGGCAGTGGATGCTATCTTTTCTGATACACTACCAAGTAGCATCTTTGAGATTGAACCCTTTCCATGGCTGCCCAATACGATAAGGTCTATATCCTTGGTTTTAGCAATTTTTAGTATCTCAAGTGCGGTATTTCCATCTTTTACAATGGTTTTTGCAGTTACACCCTTCTTATCTGCGATATTTCTTACACCATCTGCGATCTTTTCAGCATCTTTAAGCAGGTGTTCCCGCATCCGCTTGATTATGGCCTCGGAAAAGTTTATCGATTCTCCTAATACCCTTCCTTTTCCGGTTTCACCAAATGTCGTGATATGTCTTTCAAGTATTTTGTTCCTGGAATCTACAATGTTACATGCATATACTTCCGCATTGTATCTTTTTGCAATGCTCATACCAAAATGAGCAGCATACTCAGCATCCTTTGACCCGTCTGTTGAGATCAATATATTCTTGTAATGCTCTTTGTTCTCAGTACTGCGTACAACTAAAACATGAGAATGGGACTGTCTTAATACGCGATTTGCAATAACACCGATAGATGGTCCTTTTGATTCTACTCCTCCCTTCGATGCCAGTACGATTACATTCGCATCTATTGCTTTTGCTTCATTTACAATCGTTTCAACCGGGATTCCGGTAAGTACTTTTGCTGATTTGACTGTTACTCCACTATCCTCCGCTATTTTTTGTATCTGACCAACATATTCTTCACCTGCACTATGTATGATCTTGAGGATTTCAGGCAGTATATATCTATGAGAATCTACTACAAATATTATGGATATTTCCGCACCGTATTTTGCGGCCAATTCTACAGCATGCTTTCCAGCATTCATTGAATTCTCAGAACCGTCAACAGGAACTAGAAATTGGAATCGTGTCATTTTTTACACCTTTTTTATTTTGGAATTGTATATATTCTTTCTGTCCTTATGCTTTTCACCACAAAAACAGAACACGTTGCCGAATGAATAACTTTTTCCGAGATACTTCCATGTACAAACCTGGAAACTTTACCACGACCTGAATATCCCAGAACCACCAGGTTAAAGGATTTATCGTAAATTATGTTTAGAATCTCATCGGCTGTTTTTCCTTCCCCTATTAAAGATTCAACTTGAATTCCTTTTGATTTTGCAATATCTAATACCGGTTTAGTTATTTTATTACTCTCATCCTCCTTTATCTTATGTGGAAAAATGTGACAGGCCGTCAGATTCGAATGAGAGCGATGTGCAATGCTGGCTGCAAATTTTCCAGCATACTTGGCATCTTTTGTACTATCCACCGGAACAAGAATGTTGCTGAATAGCTCATCACCAGCAGTATTTTCACGGGCTATCAGCACATGACACTTAACATCTTTTATGAGCTTCTCAGCTATTTTCCCGAGTTTATTTTTAGATGCACCTAAAATAATTAAACTGGCATCGATCTCCTCTTGCATCTTAATAATTTCAAATACTGGTGATCCTGTTACCACAGTAACATTCTTTATAGTTATTCCATTATTTTCACAGATATGTTTGTATTTATCAACCAGTGTCTGGCCCAATTCAGTTTGGATCCCAATTTCTTCTTCTTTGAACAAATTGTTATCTACTACATTTATGATGGAAATTTCAGCATTATACATCTCAGCTAACTTCAGAGCATTGTCTGCTGCTATTTTTGCATACACCGGTTCATTTAATGTTAATATATATTGAAATTTTACCATATTTCGAACCCTATATATGGGTTTACACTGCCTTATTTAAATTTATCGAATTGTTTTTTACCTGCACCATAAATAACAAAACATAGATATAACATCCAATAATGTGTGATTAAATATGGACGACCACCACAAAAGGACAATCATATATTTATTTGCGCTGATAGTAATGACAGTAGCCCTGTTTACGATCTATACCCATTTTCCGGTCGGTACTGATAATGGAGGTAGCGACAATCTCATTGCAGAAAGTAATGTGAACAGCAATGATGTCATTGCAGAAAGCCAGCAATTGATGGGGACTATTGTTACTATAGAGATAGTCAGCACAAAAACCAATGCAGAAACCACAATAAATAGTGCTTTTAACGAAATTGACCGCATTGAAAAATTAATGACCACTTTTGATTCCAACAGCGAAATAGGTATATTGAACGCTGAGGGGCAGGTGGATAACGTATCCTATGACCTCATTTATGTAATCGAACAGTCAATATACTACGGTAATATAAGTGACGGAGCCTTTGATGTCACAATAAAGCCCATACTTGACCTGTGGAAAACAAAAATAATCGCAGGGGAATATCCCACAGGGCAGGAAATTAATGAAACCCTGACCCTTGTGAACTATAGTAATATTACGTTAGAGAACAAAACTATTTACTTCAATGCAGAAGGTATGTCTATTACCGTGGATGGCATAGCCAAAGGGTATGCTGTAGACCAGGCAGTTAAAGTGTTAAAAAATAACGGATATGTAAGTGGTTTTGTAAATGCCGGAGGCGACGGCATGTATTTTGGTACCAGACCGGACGGTTCTTACTGGAAGGTGGGACTTCGAAATCCGGAGAATAAAAGCCAGTCTATTGTTGTCATGGAGATATCAGACAAGGCAGTGGCCACCAGCGGAAATTATGAGCGCTATTTTAATGAATCTGCCCGGCTCTCCCATATCAGTGACCCAAGGACAGGATACTCATCACAAAGTCTTTTGAGTGCAACAATAATAGCAGGTTCGGCCATGGAAGCGGACACACTGGCTACCACTGTTTTCGTACTGGGACCAGACAAAGGTCTAGAACTTATTGAGAATATACAAAATACAGAGTGTATACTTATAACCCCTGAAAATGATATACGTAAATCATCAGGTTTTGATACATACCTGTCAAATACCTAAACAAACTCCGCATCGTCGTCTACTGGAGTTTCAAGGATATGACCGTCATAGGCATTTATGTCAATAGTATTTTGCTTTCCCTGAATTTCCCACACAGGAATATATACTATATTTATTGCAAGATCAATCTCATTTTCCAGAGGTGACAGCGTCTTGCTTTCTGAAATTATGGTATCACCTTTGACCTCGTCCACTTTCATCTTATTAGAATGCTTCCGGATAATCTCATCCAATACTTTTTCCTTAGCCTCCCCGTCACTTATCGTTGGTTCTTTTATCTGGTAATTCTCTGTTATGATCTCAGCATATTCCAGTATGTCCGGGGAACGGGTGAAGGTGTGCTCACCTGTAATGGCATTTACCATGCCCTCACCCTGGCCATTAAGGTCAATTATCTTTGACCTGAACTTCCTCTTCGTATCAAATTCATATTTATAAATATAATTGGGTATGAATTTTAAAAGTAAGTCCTGGACCTCCCCTATCTTTGCCTGGCTTATCTTGATGGCACTGGTCTTTGCCATGTTTATGGGCAGGGAGGGGAGGGGTATCCGTACTATCTCTTCTTCCTGATCCACACCAAATGCCCCGGTTCCTATACTTTCCGGGTAGGTCTGCCCGGGAGGTGTGCCAAGTCCGGGCCATTTAAAAGCAGGTTCATGAACTGGTTCAGGAACCGGAACCGGAACTGGAGCAAGTTCAGGTTCAGGTTCAGGTTTTGATGCAGGTGATTCGGCGAACATTCCGAAGATGCTGTCGTCCCTGGATCCTGCTACCGGGGTCGGTTCAGGTCTTTCTACAATCCTTTGGCTATCGTGCGGGGATATATCCAGTTTCATTGGAAGACCTTCCGTATTTGCCAGGATGGCCTTACCAATCTGGCTTTCCAGATCATGCTTATCCCAGAATATAATATCCTGCTGGGAGGCAAAACCGGCAACTTCACCCGGTGTTCTGTTATTCAGGATATATAACCCGGTACCTTCGGTGTTCTTTATGGAGTCAGCAAACCTGCGCATTGAGCTATAATCCACGTCACTATCAAGTTTGATGTAAATGTGGTCTGAGACTCCTTTAGATGCCACCATATCCGAAATATATGATGAATCAATATTATATCCATATGCCTGGAAAATATCTTTTAGTATATTGAGTACAGGTTGCTTGTTCATTTTAAATCCCGATATAGAAAGGTTATTTGCATTAAAAAAGTTTCGGGTTTGCTTTTCTATTTTAGATGGAAGTGAAATAACTGGTATGATTG
>Ga0255425_1039_pt1 | contig 30274 bp, 29 predicted proteins | sample ANMaggSeSYBR02G4_FD_182640 | JGI IMG/M metagenome (GOLD analysis project Ga0255425, IMG submission 182640) | Sediment cell enrichment communities from methane seep in Santa Monica Basin, California, United Staets - ANME aggregate JGI... | ecosystem: Environmental > Aquatic > Marine > Cold seeps >... | reverse complement strand
CCTTAAATGTTTGCGCTCAGTTTCCATGATTTTGCTTAGAATAAGATCTTTCAGTGATAGCTTTTCAGGTACTTCTCATGTTTACCAGTATCATACTTTATGCAAGGCAATATGTTCGATATTTTAGTTGCTTCAGATTCAAAGTTTATGATTTTACTCATGAACTAAGAAAAGACATTGAAAATTTTTAATTCAGAAGGTTTTCATAAAAATCATTGCCCTTATCATCTATTATTATAAACGCAGGAAAATCCCTGACGGTAATCAAAAAAACAGCCTCCATGCCAAGCTCAGGATATTCAATGGTTTCAATATCAGTTATACACTCTTTGCCCAGTCTGGCTGCAGTTCCACCAATACAGCCAAGGTAAAATCCTCCGTGTTTTTTACAGGATTCTGTCACAATTCCGGAACGGTTTCCTTTTGCCAGCATAATCAAAGAACCCCCATGCTCCTGAAAAAGCGGCACATAGGAATCCATACGCCCCGATGTAGTAGGCCCAAAGGAACCGGAAGGATAGCTTTCAGGAGTCTTTGCTGGACCTGCATAATAAATAATATGTTTCTTGAAATATTCAGGAAGGCCCTGACCTGTTTCAATTTGTTCCTTGATTTTTGCATGGGCTATATCCCTTGCAACAACAAGCTTACCTGTAAGCAAAAGACGCGTTGAAACAGGATATCCGTTTAAAATGCCGCATATCTCATCCATTGATTTATTCAAATCAATATTAACCGCATTATGGTCTGTGCAGGTGGGCTTCGGCAAATATCTTTCCGGATCAGTCTCAAGTCTTTCCAGAAAAATTCCTCCTTTTGTAATTTTCGCCTTAATGTTTCTGTCAGCGCTGCAGCTAACGCCGAGACCAATCGGGCAGGATGCTCCGTGACGCGGAAGGCGTATCACCCTTATGTCATGACAAAAATATTTACCTCCGAATTGTGCGCCTATTCCAAGTTTTCGTGATATGCCAAGCAACTCAGCTTCAAGTTCATGATCTCTGAATGCCCGCCCAAATTCGTTCCCTGTGCAAGGAAGACTGTCAAGATATCCTGCTGAAGCAAGTTTCACTGTCTTCAGGTTCGCTTCAGCAGAAGTTCCCCCCACTACAAAAACAAGATGATAAGGCGGACATGCTGAAGTGCCCACCGACTTTATTTTGCTTTTCATAAAGGTTATAAGCTCACCCTGTTTCAAAACAGCTTTTGTTTCCTGGTAAAGATAAGTCTTATTGGCGGAGCCTCCTCCTTTTGCAATAAAAAGAAAATCATATTCATCTCCCTGTGTTGCATACAGTTCAATCTGGGCGGGAAGATTGCAACCTGTATTTTTTTCATCATACATTGTTAAGGGAGCTAATTGTGAATAACGAAGATTGTTTTTTGTATAAGCATTAAAAACACCCCTTGATAGAGACTCTTCATCGGAAAAGCTTGTCCAGACCTGCTGCCCCTTTTTACCTGTTATAATAGCTGTTCCTGTGTCCTGGCACATGGGGAATACGCCTTCGGCAGAGATAACCGCATTTTTCAGCATCTCAACCGCAACATATCTGTCATTATCGGAACTTTCAGGGTCATCAAGAATATTTGCCAGCAGTTTAAGATGTGACGGCCTCAGCAGAAAGGATATATCTCTAAACGCCTGCTCGGCAAGAAGAGTAAGCCCCTCTGGGTCAATTTTTACTATATCCAATCCTTCAAAGGATTTTGTGACAACATGCTCCTGAGTTAACAGGCGATATTCCGTATAATCATCTCCAACAGGAAACATATCCTGATATGAAAATTCTGCCATTAAAAGACCTTTTTTAATAATACGTAACCGTTCACGGAACATTGAAATTGGAAATTGGAAATTTGGCCTTCATGCTTTTGCACTGTTCTTCCCAATTTCCAATTTCTATTTTATCTCTCCCAAATTTCTACTTTCCAATTTCAAGTTTCAAGCCGTGAACGGCTACCTTATTGTTTACAATTTTCAGTGAAACTCTGTGTCGTTCCGTGGTAAAGGGCTCGGTCAAAAATAACTTGACATTTTTGCATCCCAACTTCACCATATCTTTAACCGATCTTCATTCGCAAAAGTCCTCGAAATAGCTCGCTATTCCTGCGGTTTTGTTCAATCAGATTGATTAAATCTACGGCAAATTTGGGCGCAAATTCTACCAAGTAATTTTTGACCGAGCCCTAACTCATACAATTAATGATTCTTCAATTTCGTCAAGAAATCTGCTTCGGAGGTTTGATTGTCCCTTTCGGTAGCCGGCATGACTTAAAAACAAATAGTGCTCCGCTCTTGTCATCGCTACGTACATAAGGCGGCGCTCCTCGTAAAGACCCATTTCTGTGTCCATGGCTTTCCAGTGAGGGAAAAGCTGTTCTTCACATGCAACCACAAAAACCACCCTGTATTCCAGCCCCTTGGAAGCATGTATAGTTGACATAATTACTCCGCTTTTTTTATCTTCTTCTTCTTCATCTTCTTCATCTTCTTCATCTTCTTTGTCCTCCTTAATTAGAGCGGCTTCTTCAAGATATTCTACAATTGTATCTTTCAGTGAAGCTGAATAAATAAGCTGGTCAATATTCTCCTCTCTTGAGGTATAATCCATGGAATTGGCTTTGGAATAATGCTTAATATAATCCATATAGTTAACTTTTGACAATATAGCGTTGATTGCAGCATCAGGTTTCATGTCCTTAATATCATCAAGCAACCTGATTACCTCACTGAGAGAATTATATATTTGGGGAGCCATAAGCTTTTCTCTAAGAGCATTGCGCGCTGCATCCTGAAGGCTCATTTCCTCTGTTTTTATCTGAGCGATCTTATTGATAGCGGCCGGGCCGATCCCACGTTTGGGAATATTTACAATCCGCTCAAAGGATGCATCATCTTTTTCAAAAACCGCTGCAGCAAGATAACAGTTTATATCCATAATCTCTTTACGTTCAAAAAATCCCTTTCCACCTAACATTTGGTAGGGAATTCCAAAAGATCTGAATGCCTTCTCAAAGGAAAGAGAGCAAAATTTAGTCCGATATAAAACAGCCATTTTACTATAGGCAAGACCCATTTCGCGAAGCGATTTAATCTTTCCCGCAACCCAATCAGCCTCTTCTTTTTCATTGAAAAAATCATAAAGCTCAACCAGTCCCCCGTGCTTGTCGGAAAAGCACTTTTTTTCCATTTTGCAGTCGTTATGCCCGATCAGATCATTTGCCGTCCGAACAATCTCATCCGCAGAACGATAGTTCTGTTCCAGCCTGAAAACCCGTGCCTCTTTGTACTTTTCAGGAAACGACAGGAAATGATTCATATTGCTTCCTCTGAATGAATAAATAGCCTGCCAGTCATCACCTACACAAAAGAGGTTGCCGTTTCGAAGCAACAGCCCTGTAAGATCCTCCTGAAGATTATTGCTGTCCTGATATTCATCCACAAGAATAAACTGGAAAATTTTTCTGTACTGCTTGCGCACATTTTTGTGATCCCGAAGCAAATTGCGTGTCAAAAGCAAAATATTATCAAAATCAACCGCATTATTTGATTTCAGTTCCTTTTCGTAAAGATTAAAAACATCAAGCAATCTGATACGGAAAGCGTAAAGCTTATTGTCAAGATAATCAAAAGGATTGCCGGAGTTTTTTGCTCTGGAAAGCTGAGATAGAACAGGTTGGACATACTTTTTGTCAAAATTCAACTTCCCGACAATAATATCCTTGAGTATCTTTTGCTGCTGGTATCCTGCGTAGATCTGTAGAGGAGTGTTATATCCAAGCAGGGAGCAATGTTTTTTCAAGATTTTAAAACATGCTGAGTGAAATGTTCTAACCCAGGGGAAACGGTTTGACGGGATTTTTGTCATACGAACAAGACGGCTTTTCATCTCACCGGCAGCCTTATTAGTAAATGTAATTGCAAGAATGCGCTCAGGCTCATAGCCGTTTGACATAAGATGAACAATTTTAGCAGTCAACGTACGTGTTTTCCCTGAGCCGGCGCCGGCTACAACCAGAGCAGGAGTCCCGATATATTCTACAGCATCTCTTTGTTGATCTGACAGTTGCATAATTTTCCTATTGGGTATTTTATTTTGAGAATGCTATGATGGTAATTTCTAATGAGGAAGTTATTTCTGTTCGTGTCCTTAGGGTTCGCTAAAGTAGCGCCAGATGAATTTTTGTGGCTTTTTCGATCTTGCTCATCTCTTTCTTTCCTATTGTCCCGATTAATTTCACGATCCTGCTTTTGTCGAGAGTGCGGATTTGGTCTGTCTTAACCTTTGAGGCCTTTGGAAGTTTTCCGGTTCCTTTGGGTAAAAGTACCTCAAAAGGATAGATATTTTGGAGATTCTTAGAAGTAACGGGCAAGATGGTTACCGTTGCAGAAAATTCGTTGTTTTTGTTATTGGATACAATAACGACCGGGCGGGTCTTTGAAATCTCTTTTCCCACAACAGGATCCAGAGCGACAAGATATATTTGCCCCCTCTTAATATTCATCCCATCCCTCCAGATCACCGGGCTCAAATTCCTTTGTTATGGCAAGGCTCTCTGCTTTCCTGGCCTTATAGCCTTTTTCCATGAGCCTCTGCATTTGCTCATTTTGAATTTTTTCAATCCGTTGTCTCAAGGTTTCACTAATGAAACTACTCTTTTTTCTGGGGCCCACTAATTCGTTTAACTGGTGAGACAGATCTGCCGGAAGGGTGATGTTTAACCGAACCATATCCATAATACACCTCCGTAAGGACATTATTACAAACATTCATAATACATATTATAAGGAGCCGTCAAGGGAAAAAATACGCAGTCTGCCTCGGATGAACGGGAAATGTGCTCGTTTTTGAAGACTGACACCGTTCTTCCCTAAATGAGGTCATATGTCAACCTTTCCGCCTGCGGATTAGGCTAAAGATTCTTTATTTTTTCAAATAATCTCTAATGCTACATAAGACCTTCAGAAAGCCGGTTTTAAAATTTTCTGACATAAAAGCTTCACCTTTCAAAGAGCTGTTTCAGGCGTTTTTCATATATGTGTTCAGCCTGTTCTAAACCACGAATAGGATAGTTATAAAGGTCAAGATAAAGTTGAATGTCTGAAACAACCCAAGATTCTTTTACTTTTTGCTTTTTATAAAAAACTGAATGCTTGTAATAAGGAATTAAGAAAATAACATTTTCTCCTTGCTGGACTTTGCTTAGTTTCAACTTTTCCTTGAAAAACTCGATACTCTCCAAGTCTTGTATATAAACATGAATCTCATTAAACACAGCATATGGTGAAATGATATTAGCACCGGCATGAAGACTAAATGCGTGATTAATTTTGTTTGGAACATTCAGGCTGCGTATTTTTTTTATTATCTCGTTCGGGTCTTTTGCCATACAGAAATATTTAGCTTCTTGATTTTTTTTGTAATTATATTCACGAGTCCAGTCTTCCAAAATATATTTTGGATCTTTTACTCTTATTTTCGAATTCAGCCGCAGAGCATAATTCCTGCTTTCTAGTTCACGTGCCATTCTTGATACAAAACCAGGATCGAGTTTTACTGATTGGGCAAGTTCCCGAACACCCCACAGTTTTTCTTTATCAGATAGTATAGCCCGAAGAATAAGCGAAGCTTTATCGGAGAAAGGGCTTCTACTTTTCCTTATTTCAGGAAAACTATTCGGAAAACCCACACGTTCGATATATAAACTCCCATGCTCTAAAAAAACATTTCCAGAAAGGTCTAAAAAATTTATACCTGCCTTTTTTAATTCTGTTCTTCTGTCCTGGCTTAAATATCGCGCTATAATAACTGGTTCGAAACCATGATTTTGCTCAACATAGGACTTCAACTGTAATATTTTATCCCTAAAAATCGGCAAATTTTTCTGCAATATCACTTCGCCGGCTAATTTAAACTTTTGGTTTTTAAAACAAACCTGCGCTATAAAATCAGGATCCCCCGGTTCATTAGAAAAAGGCATTTTCTCTATATAAAGATTTAGGCCCCTGACAGGAATCAAATCTTTTATGCGTTTTCTGAGTTGTTCAATTATTTCGGATTCAATTTTCATCGTTGTCTATATTTAACATGTTGTCCAGTTGGTCAACATTTACATTATAAGCAACATAAGATCAAGAGGATTATAACTAAGTTGAGCGATTTTTTGCGAAGAAATGTGCCGAGATCTTGATGCAGCAAGGTTTGCGAAAAGCGTAGGCATACCAATGGACCGGTTAGAGTTGCCGGCAAATCATTTCTTTCACTGCTTAGGAACGGGGACGAAATAACTTTCCCAAGTAGGCGTATAGATTTGGGTCAAATTTGTTCGATCTCAAATCACAAAAGTTGATGGAATAGCGGGCTATTTTGATATTTTTGTGATTTGAGATCGGGCAAAGGTGGCCTGAAGCTGTGATGCATAGTTGGGGAAGTTATTTCGTCCCCGTTCCTTATCTGAGTGGTAAGGAAATTCTATATTATCAAGTCCGTTTTCTGACATTTTAAAAATACAAGACCCGCCCAGTCTTTCTCGCATTTTTGCCATTTACATTCAAAGTATTTTCCCGTGTACAAATCAATTAGGGCTGAAACCTCATCCTGTTTTATCCCGGAAAGAATAACCGCCCCCTTTTTTTCAGTTATTTCTACGACCTTTTGATATATATTCATTAATGTCGGATATCTTAAATTTGCAGTTATCAATGTAAACTTAGTATTTAAATCCTCTAAGGACATATTTTTAATTACAAATTTATCTTCAAGTTTGTTAATTTTTGCATTATCCTTGGCTTCTTTTATGGAACATGGATCAATATCAACACCAACAGCATCTTTAATTCCCATCATTAATGCCGTTATTCCCAAAACACCGGAGCCTGTTCCAATATCAAGAACGCTTGTTTTATCTTTTGCTTTTAATAAATTTGTTTTATTTAAAGCATACTCTATACCTCTTATTGCCAGCCTGGTTGTTGGATGTTGACCATTGCCGAATGAAACGCCCTGCCCTATCTCAATTACCACATCATCTGCTTTGGGTTTATAATAGAATCCCGGCGGTTTCAGAATGACATGCTTTGATATGCGAACAGGTTTGTTGAAAGATTTCTCTATAAATGTCCGGCCATAATGATTTGTATATGTCAGGAAGTTTTCTGTTACCAAGCCCCTTATAAGTGATCTTATTTCTTTTTTTTCTAAAGAATATTTCCTGGATAATGCTTTTTCCAGTTCTCCGGGCGTGACCTTTCTTCGGCTATTTTCTATTATATCAAGCAATTCCTTTTTAATCGCCTTTTCATCGGCCTGTAAATACAATCTTTATAATCCTCCAGAAAATGTTCACCTAAATTGACTCTGTATCATCCATTATTCCCAGCCTCGTCAATGCAAAATCATACTTTCGGCGCTTAGAGGCCTAAAATTCTCCATCAACGATGTTCATGAAATTAAGGCGTATCAGCTCCGCAGATTTTTGACTCAGTTTGCGTGTCAATTGCTTCTGCTCTTTTTTTTCAAGTCCATTATATTCCTCGAGGTAGTCTTTGAAAAAGTCATCAAGTATATCTTTTGAAAAAAGTTGTATGAGTTTGCCGAATTCCTTTTGTCCAATCGGCCCGGTTTTTGATAATACGTTACAAAGTCGGTTTTCTGTGATAAGGCTCTCCATCTCGTTAAATAGTTCCTCGCTTTTTTCAGACAACGTCATCTTAGGCTTTTTGGGCCTATCCCTTGCCTTTGCTTTTTCCGCCCATTTCTCATTCTTGTTTTTAAGAATTACTCTTGTTTTATCACTAAGAAATTTGGGAATTGCCGGTTTTATCACAACACCTTCACATATGTTATCTTCGAGTTCGGGAAGACCCAGCCATACGGAAATCTGAGAAGGAAAGCTGTTTGAATATTTCAAGCATTCTTCAAACGTACCCCTGAAAATAGTTTTTGCATACAGAAAACCGGCCTTCTCCATGACATGGTTGAACTTATCTACATCGATCAATTGGCCGTCTATCGCCACATCAATGGCATAAAACTCGTTGTGCGCTGTGTAAAAAATACCTTTCTGAATTCTTGTGGCAGAAGTATCCTTTTCCACATCCTTGTGAGGATATGTTCCACCAACTAATTCACCATATACACCCAACTCGGTAAAATCGCAGCCTTCTTTCTTTAAAATCGCATAGAGCTTTTTAACTCTTTCCCTGTTTTTGTCTTCAACCGGCATATAGTCATAAAAGTTATCTTGTATAAAACTGCTCCTCTTGGCGGATTTCAGATCCTTTCCGTCATACCAGAAAGAAAGATTGGCGCCATGCGCCTTTTCCTGAACAACAAATTCGCCTTGGTCTAACTTTTCCACAGCAAGACTTTTAAGAAACTTTTTGCGATAACTATTTTCAATGTCGAAATATTTTCTAAATCTCATAGTTTCTGTCCTCACTTACTCCCATATCCAAAACAATTTTCCGTTTTGCCTTTCTGATGTCATTTATAAACTCGTAAAGTGAAAAAATCAATGAGTCTAATTGGAACAAAGTTGAAAGAGGAATTTTGCCCCCGCCTCAAGGTGATGAAAAACTCGACGCGAAAAGCCTACTGCTGAAGAAATAGAAAAGCTGATCGAAAAGATCAGAGGAGAAGGTTGATGGCTTCGGCCACTTTCTCCGGAACATCTTCTTTGGACAAAATACCCAGCTTAACCGCTCTGCAGACGAGAAAATTGTCTTCCATGGAAGAATAGGTTTTGCATACTGATGTGCGTCCCGCAAGTCCGCCCTACGGTAAAAAGGCTATTCTCCACGCGTAATTTCTTCCGCTATCAATTCAGCTTGTTTCAAAACTGTTTCAGTTGCCAATTTCTGCATATCCGGTGGATAGCCATACTGCCGTAATGTTCTTTTTACAATGACCTTTAATTTTGCCTTTACGCTTTCCTTGATTGTCCAGTCGATGGAAGCATTGGCCCTTACTTTTTCAAACAACACAACTGCCAATTCCCTCAGTTTATCTTTTTCCATTAACTCACGAGCGCTGTCGTTATTGGCAATGGCCGTATAAAAAGCATATTCAAAATCAGACAGCCCCATTTCCTGAGGCTCTTTGTCCATCTTCTGAATTTCTTTGCTCAATTCAATTAATTCTTCAATGACTTCTGCTGCTGTTAAAATCTTGATGTGATATTTCTTAATGGAATTTTCCAGCATTTCCATGAGGGATTTGCTTTGTATCAGGTTCTTTTTGGTTCTGGTTTTTATTTCGTCATTCAGCAGTTTTTTCAAAACTTCCAGAGCAATGTTTTTATGCTCCATGTTTTTGACTTCCAAAAGGAATTCTTCTGAAAGTATTGAAATATCAGGTTTGTTGATTCCGGCGGCATCGAAAACATCTACAACCTTCTCGGTTACCAATGCTTTGTCAATCACCTGTCTGATGGCTGTTTCAATCTCTTCGTCTGTTTTACCTGAGCCGGTGCTGTCGAATTTGGCCAATCGGAATTTTACCGCCTGAAAAAACGAGACTTCATCTTTAACATCCATGGCCTGTTCGTGGGGGATAGCAATGGAAAAAGCCCGGGACAGGGCGGTTACTTGGTTAATGTACCGCTTTTTCCCGTTTTCCAAGCCCAGAATATGTTCTTCCGCAGCGAGTATCAGTGATAGCTTTTTCCCTGTGTCAGCCCCGAAATATTCTTCATAGGCAAACCCATGAAACATCTGGGAAACGACTTCCAGTTTCTCCAGCATCAGTTGCACCGCTTTTTCCTGTGCAATGGTTGGGTCGCCCTTACCGCCGCTGTCGGAATAAAACGACAATGCTTTTTTAAGGTCTGATGCAATACCAAGGTAATCCACAACAAGCCCGCCGGGTTTATCCTTATAAACACGGTTCACCCGCGCAATGGCCTGCATCAGATTATGACCTTTCATGGGCTTGTCTATGTAAAGGGTGTGCATGGAAGGCAGATCAAAACCGGTCAGCCACATATCCCGGACAATCACCAGTTTAAGTTCATCTTCCGGGTCTTTCATTCTATCGGCTAATGCTCTGCGCTGCTCTTTGGTGGTGTGGTGTCTGGAAATTTCAGGGCCGTCAGAGGATGCGGATGTCATCACCACCTTAATGACACCTTTTTTCAGGTCATCATTGTGCCATTGCGGTTTGATATTGATGATTTCCTTGTATAAATCAGAGGCAATCCTGCGGGACATGGCAACAATCATGGCTTTGCCTTCAAAAACTTCCTGCCGCTGCTCAAAATGATTGATAATATCCTGAGCAACTTGTTTTATCCGGTCTTCACTGCCGATGAGCGCTTCCAGTTGCGTCCATTTGGCTTTGGCTTTCTGGGTTACTGTGAGTTCGCCCACTTCCAATTCATCATCTAAATCGGAAACAAGTTTTTTGCCCTCTTCACTGAGGTTAATCTTCGCCAGTCTGCTTTCGTAATAAATCCTGACCGTTGCCCCATCATCAACCGCTTGCAGTATGTCGTAAACATCAACATAGTTGCCAAATACAGCAGGCGTGTTGACATCGGTGCTTTCAATGGGTGTTCCGGTAAATCCAAGATACGTGGCATTGGGCAACGCATCCCGCAAATACTTGGCAAAACCGTACACAATTTTTTTGCCGACAACATTGCCGTTTTCATCTTTGGCATCGATGGTCTTGGCTTTAAAACCATACTGTGTCCGGTGGGCTTCATCGGCAATGACAATGATGTTTCTTCTTTCCGAAAGGGTTTCATAAACATTGCCTTCATCGGGTTGGAATTTTTGGATGGTGGTAAACACCACACCGCCCGATGCGACTTTGAGCAGCTCCTTCAAGTGGCCTCTGTCTTCCGCCTGCACAGGTTCCTGCCGTAGCAATTGCTTTGATGCGGCGAAGGTATCAAACAACTGGTCGTCCAGATCGTTTCTGTCGGTAATGACCAAAACCGTGGGGTTATCCATTGCCAGGACAATCTTTCCCGTATAAAAAACCATGGAAAGCGATTTACCGCTTCCCTGGGTGTGCCATACCACGCCGCCTTTCCGATCTCCTGAAGGCTGTTTCTTTACACCCGGCAGGCCATAACTTGCAGGGGATTCCGCAATCATTTCCGATTGCGCTTTCTTCTGCTCAGGCAAATATTCAGCGGCTCTTAACGTAGATTCAACAGCTCTGTTTACAGCATAATATTGATGATAGGCAGCCAGTTTTTTTTCTGTCTGGATGGTAATGATGCCTGTATCTTTAGGGCAGGCACTGGGACCTGCCCCTACAGATTTCGATTTCTCAAAGACAATGAAATGACGGATCAGATCCAGCAGGGTTTTCTTATTAAGCATCCCTTTTATCAAGGTTTCCAATTCGGAAATCCGTAGGGGCAATCCCTTGTGGTTGCCCTGTTTGTGGTTGCCAATATTTTGGGTACCCACAAGGAGTACCCCTACACCGTCCGATGTTTTCCATGCCATAAAACGGGTAAATTCTGCAGAGATGGAACCGGCTTTTGCTTCCAGCCCATCGGAAATAATCATAAAACCGTTATAGGTAAACAGTCCGGGGATTTCCTGTTTATATGTTTGCAGTTGTTTGAATGCCGATCTTATTGTTGCGTTTTCATCCGCCGGGTTTTTCAGCTCAATGGCCACCAGAGGCAGGCCATTAACAAAAAGAATCACATCCGGGCGTTTGTTGATATTGTTTTCAATAACGGTAAATTGGTTGGCAACCAAAAAATCGTTATTTTCCGGATTCTTGAAATCAATTAGCCAGACCAGATCCCCCCGGTTGTAGCCGTCCTTCTGATAGCCGACCCTTATTCCTTCGGTCAGCATCCGGTGGAAGGCCTCATTGTTGGCAATGAGTTCCGGGGAATTGAGCCTTTGGATCTGCTTGATAGCGTCTTCCCGGATATCCGCGGGAATAGACGGGTTAATCCTGCCGACGGCTGATTGCAATCGCTCCATGAGCAGCACATCTTCAAAGCTTTGTCTTTCCGGTGTGTCGCTGTCCGGGGCAATGGAAGTAGCATAGATGAATTGGTAGCCCTGCTTTTCAAGGAGTTCGATGGCAAATTTTTCTATTTCGGACTCGGTGATTTTATTTGTTGTCATCTTTTATTCCCTTTGATGCGCTGAATCTCTTTGTCAAAATCGGAGATGAAGTCTCTATCTTGTGTTACACGATATTCTTCGTATTCCTGCCCGGCTTTTAATTTCGCTTCCAATGCGGAGACTTTGCCTTTATCGTGTAGTATCGGGTAGTTTGATAGTTCTAGAAAACTATGGAGAAATTCAATCCAGTTAGCCATTTTCATCAAAATCTGCCGCTGTGCCCGGTTTTCCGCCAGATCAAGATAAGCAGAGATAATTTGATTCAGTTCCTTGATGTGGGCTTCGTTCAGGTAATTCTTTGCGATGGAAACATCGGATTTTAAAATCTTGCCGTCCGGAGCTTGTTTCCAGTTGGTCAGGCCCATGTGGATTTTAGTCGCATCTGCTGAATCGTAAATAATTTCGGCTGCTGTTTTTCCGGTGATCGCCCAATGGAGTTTGTTCTGAACAGTTGCAAAAAACTCAATTGTTACCGGCGCGTTTTTGTCATAATCTGCAGCAAGAGCATATATGTCGGTGATTTTCTGATAAAACCGCCGCTCACTGGCCCGGATCTCCCTGATACGTTCCAACAGCTCATCAAAATAATCTTTACCGAAAACCTGATTGCCCTGTTTGAGCCGTTCATCATCCAGAATAAACCCTTTGATGATGAATTCTTTCAGGGTTCTGGTAGCCCAGATGCGGAATTGGGTAGCCTGGTAGGAGTTTACACGGTAGCCGACTGAGATGATGGCATCGAGATTGTAGAATTTTGTTTTGTATTTTTTGCCATCGCCGGCAGTATGTTCCAAAATGGAACTAACTGAATCTTCCTGTAATTCACCGGAATCAAAGATATTTTTCAAATGCTTGGTGATGGCTGGACGCTGAACCCCATACAACTCCGATATTGCTTTCTGTGTCAGCCAGATGGTTTCATCCTGAAGAAATACTTCTATGTTCACCTTCCCATCGTTTCCGGTGTAGAGGAGAAAGTTTGACTGTTTAGCAGGCAAATTGTTTTTCATTGCACGATCCTTTCCGATGTCTCGCTGCCTGCCTGTACGTTGGACGCAGACAGGTCCGGGGCAATGGAAGTGGCGCAGATGTATTGGTAGCCCTGCTTTTCAAGGAGTTCGATGGCAAATTTTTCTATTTCGGATTCGGTGATTTTAGACATAATATTTATCATCCTGCCATTTCACGGGATTGGTTTGTACATATTCCGATATTTGATAACAGGATTTTTCATTACGGATAATGTGTTCGTAATAATTGCGTTGCCATAATTTTTTGTTAAACCATGGCCAATCATTATTTTTTACACCCCGAATATATTCATTGGTGGTCATTGTTTTAAACCATTGAATCATCGCATGTAGGGACGAACCTATGTGTTCGCCCGATTTTTCCGTACCCGTAGGGGCAATCCTGTGTGATTGCCCTTTTGTTTGTTGCCGTTGCCCGTTATAGAACCATTTTTCATATTTTCATCCTAACTTCACCGCTCATCAGTTTTGGCAAAAGTGTATCTCGGAGTTTTTTGAGAGTGCGGATTTGTCGATTGTTTTCCCAACACTTTTCATAAAATGGTTGAATACATACTAATGCTTGTTCCTGAATCTCTTTTGGCGGTAGGACCAACTTAAATTTTCGAAAATCTTTTAATACAATTCTTGGAATAACCGCACCTGTAACTATGTTCTCCAAACTCACTTTGGTAGACTCCAATTTAAGATAAGTTGCCAGCAAAAGAGGATGATATTTGCCGTTTGGTCTTAATACGGCAATCGATGACAAAATGACAACATCCATATCTTCTTCGACAACAAAAACATGCTTTAGATAACTACCATCTTTCGCAATCAAAATATCATTTTTCAATGGACGACAATCCGCTTTTGTTAATTCATTAAAGTCTTCTTGCGAAATATGCCTACAACTCTTAGTGTTGATTCCCCATTGATACATATCTTTAACAGAAGCCATAGGTAGACCAACTTCAACTGTTGGGGGACTTTTATGGGCACCATCGGTAATTCTTGTAGTTACGTCTTCAAGAGAAACTGCATCCCACCCCTCCTCCGCCTCCTCCACAAACCACTGCCTGAAAAGTGTTTCCGCCATGGCTTCGAGGGTTTTGTTCTGGCGGTGGAGCAGGTCTATTTTGTCGTCGAGGCTGGAAAGGACTGAGGCGATGGCTTTTTGTTCGGGGAGTGGGGGGAGAGAAATATCTAAATTTTCAATATCTGATGGTTTCAAAGATGGATATGCAGAGGTTGAGCCATCTGCAATAACATCTAATATTTCGACAATATCGGTAGAAGTTAGATAATAATATATGAATAATGGTTCTGCTAAATTCGTTTTGGTTTCGATCACGGAAAACCCAGTTGAAACCACAAGGTTTGAAGGTGGGTTCATAATAAAACCGTAATGCTTTTGAATCGGCCTAACGGTTGAATAGACAATGTCATTATGCTTTACGAGTCTTTTTGCCCTACTTGGCGCATCTTCTAATAATAGCTCTTGGAAAGAATCAACCTTGCCGCAGGTTATTGACCCTGTATCTAAATATTGAATGGTGTTATGGGGATAATCTTTATTTATACTTTGGACATTTGACGTAATTATAGCCCCAAGTTTAGATTCCTTCCAATCACCCATTAACTTTCACCTTCCCCAAATTCTCAACAATCACAGCATTTAATCTCGCTTCCTCTTTCAACTCCTCCTCAAACTCCGCTTCCAGCCATCTATCCTTCATCTTCAAACAAATCCTTAACAATAGCCAGTCGTTCTGCAATCACTTCCGGCGCAGGCAGATATTTGCTGTATTCTTCCGGAAGGTAAGGCGAGGTGCTGTAAGTTGCCACGCCAATCGGCTGAGTGGTTGTTTTGAGCGGATATTCTTTACCAGGGTCTGTTCCAGTTCATGCTCGCTGTGTTCTTCTGCCAGCTCCAGAAAATCGAAGGTGTAATGGTCTTTTACTGCCAGCTTTGCCTGATGTTTGTATTTTTCAGGCAGGGTCTGGTCAAAGTTGGTCTGATTCATCAGGTACTTTTCATAGGTTTTGTTTTCAATCTGATGAATCAGGACATCCTTGGTCCAGCCGAATTTCCTGACATGCAACATATAAAATTCCCTCTCCAGAGGGTCTTTGCATTTGGTCAGAATCAGGATATTTTTTGTCCAGCTAATTTCTGCAACCAATGGTTGCAGTTTTTTATTTTGCTGAATTTCAGAATAAAAAAATCTCATATTCCAGAGATTTCGGCCAGAAAACCCTTGAATTCCCGGATATTCCTCCTGAATATCTTTTGAAAGCTGCTCTACAACCGATTTTCCCCAGCCAAGCTCTTGCTGCTTATCGACAATCATCCGTCCAATATCCCAGTAAAGCTGTATTAATTCTTTGTTGACAGCTTTTAGGGCCTCATATTGGGAACGGCGTATCCGTTCCTTGACTTCAGTAAAAAAATTAATGTAATCATTATCGGGACTTAATGGCTTACCCATTTTTAACCTCAATTTTCATCAGATTTTCATATCTTTCTTTAATGACGTATCGCATTTTGCGATACCATTGCTTTTATCTTTTTTATTTAATTTTCACCTTCCCCAAATTCTCAGCAATCAGCACATTTAATCTCGCTTCCTCCTTCAACTGCTCCTCAAACTCTTGCTTAAGCTTACTAAACCGCTCATTAAAATCAAAATCATCATCATCATCCGGCAAGCCCACGTACCGGCCTGGTGTCACCACATAATCCAGTTTCCTGACTCGTTCAATGGCTGCGGAATTGCAGAACCCTTTGACATCTTCATAATCCCCGTCTGGATTACGCCAGTTGTGATAGGTTCCGGCGATGGCGGCAATATCTTCCGCTGAAAACTCCCGTGTTCTGCGGTTAATCAAATGCCCCATATTGCGAGCATCAATAAAGAGGATTTCATCGGTGCGGTTGCGAAATTTGCCATTGGCTTTATTGCGGCTCAAGAACCACAAGCTGGCGGGGATCTGGGTATTCAAAAACAGCTTGGCGGGCAGATTGACGATACAATCCACCAGGCGTGCTTCAATCAGTTCTTTACGGATATTTCCTTCACCGGATGTTTTGGAAGTCAAAGCGCCTTTTGCCAGAACAAACCCTGCCTGGCCGCTGGGGCTTAAGTGATAAAGGAAATGTTGTATCCAGGCATAATTAGCGTTACCGGTGGGCGGTGTGCCGTATTGCCATCTGCCGTCTTTTCTGAGGAGATCACCGCTCCAGTCACTGTCATTAAACGGAGGATTGGCGATCACATAATCGGCTTTTAAATCCTTGTGACGGTCATTCAAGAAAGAGCCTTCGTTGTTCCATTTCACCTGAGAACTGTCGATGCCCCGAATCGCCAGATTCATCTTTGCCAGCCGCCAGGTGGTCTGATTGCTCTCCTGTCCGAAAATGGAAATGTCGTTTACTCTGCCCTGATGGTCGGCCACAAACTTTTCCGACTGCACAAACATGCCGCCGGAACCGCAACAGGGGTCAAGCACTCTACCTTTGTATGGCTCCAGCATTTCCACCAGCAATTCAACAACGCTTCGCGGGGTATAGAACTGGCCGCCTTTTTTGCCCTCCGCCAGAGCAAATTCACCGAGGAAATATTCAAACACATGACCCAGCACATCAGCGCTTCGGGCTTTGGCATCACCAAGAGCAATGTTTCCAACAAGGTCAATCAAACCGCCAAGATTGGTGGGGTCAAGGTTGCCCCTAGCATAGACTTTCGGCAACACATCCCGAAGCGAAGGATTGTCCTTTTCAATGGCATCCATGGCACTGTCAACCCCTTTGCCGATTTCCGGCAATTTGGCTTTAGATTGCAGATAAGACCAGCGGGCAATTTCCGGCACAAAAAAGACATTCTCCGCCTTGTATTCGTCCTTGTCTTCCGGATCGGCTCCGGCATATTCGCCTTCACCTTTTTTGAGCTTGCTGAATAATTCTTCAAAGGCATCAGAAATATACTTCAGGAATATCAAACCCAAAACAATGTGTTTATATTCCGCGGCATCAATATTTTTCCTGAGCTTATCGGCAGCTTTCCAGAGCTGTTTTTCAATCGGCTCTTCGGTGTTGTTGTTCTTTTTGGCTTTTGCCATGTATTTCTCCAGTTGTTCATTCACTTTTTATGACCGTCAAGAAAGTCTTGCGCTCTTCCTGCATACTGGCAATCTGTTCATCGTTTAGGACAAGAACCAGTCCGAGCAATAACTGAAGCAAGCGTTTCAAAGAGTAGCCAGCAGCGCGGCAACACTTAGAGCATCCTGGCCTTTCTCCAAAAGCTTTTCCCGGGGGCGATCTCCTTCTAACCTTGTGAAATAAATTATCTGAAAGTCTATAGAAGCGATTTAATCTTCCAAAAAGATTAGATGATCAGCCACGACCTTTTCCTCTACCTCCACCACGCCTTCCCATACCTTTGTCTCTTCTTCTGCCTCTTCCTCCGCAACCGGCGCCTCTTTGCGATTGGTCCAAGCTCCCTTGCTCCATCCCAGTCTTTACATCTGTCACTACATTTTTAAATAATGAAGAAAGATAGGACCACAGGCTTAAAGCAATGCCTGTGCCCGCTTCAACCACAGCTTCTGTTTTATCATATGGTGCGGCATCTGGTTGGGCATTTTCCTGCTTTGGCTCCATCCGTTGTTCTGAGGACAGATAGGATTTCACTGTGTCATATGCTGCATTCACCTCTTTCAATTTCTCCTCAGCCCTTTGTCTCAGACGGGGATTGTTAGAAAACCGGTCAGGATGCCAAACAGTGACTATATCTTTATAGGACTGTTTGATCTCATCTGTCGATGCACCACGGTCCAATTCAAGTATCTCAAAAGATTGTTTAATATCCATTTTTATTTTCTCCAAGATTAATTATTCATTTTCCATTTTTGATGATATCGTAAAAAACTATATTATGCCGCTTCGCTGCACTGTAACCGAAAATAACTTGTCAATCATATCAAAAGGTTATGATTTAGTTATTTGAACATTTAAGTCCGCATAATCATATATAATTACCTCTGTTTTCATATCATGCAAACGATAAAATCGTCCGGCATGTTTCGTCTGTTAATAATGGATATATACCAATAGTATAATCCCGTTTAGACCTGCTATGTACATCAGTGTCCATAAGATGATTTCTTGTTATATCATCAGTTACCGGTATGAAGTCACGGTTTTCACAGTCAGCGCATTTTACCTTTGGTTTTTCGCAAATACCTCTTATCCATTCATTACGACAACACGGCTGATATCCACTTTTGCCTGTTTTTGTACTTTCAAATCTTTTTGGGAACACATCTTCTCGCCCCTTGCCTTTCCGATGTTATCTATAAACTCGTAAAGTGAAAAAATCAACAACCCGTTCTGTTTTGACGCGACCCGGGCCTTTTATCCCGTGGCACGGTCTTAAAATTCACGGCAGGCTGATTTGAAAACAGAAAGAAGACAGTTGATATAAGGAACGTGGACGAAATAACTTCCCCAACTATGCATCACAGCTTCAGGCCGCCTTTGTCCGGTCTCAAAGCACAAAAATATTGAAATAGCTCGCTATTCCTTCAACTTTTGTGATCTGAGATCGAACAAATTCGACCCAAATCTGTGCGCCTACTTGAGGAAGTTATTTCGTCCACGTTCCTAAAACACATTTTACTGTAAATATTTTGTTGAAATTTTGACTAAAAATCGATAGAAAGAAACCGTTTTTTTATAGACAAATCTCAATAAGGAGTAACCACAACGATAAATCTGAAAAACAAACTCTCACACCTGACTTACAGGCAGGCATGCAAGCTGCTTGGAGCAAAAGGTGAAAAACTCATCAGGCAGGGCGGAAAATACGAAATTGACATAAGTGAACAGGTTATCCTGAGAAGAAATATCTTTCAGCTCAATCTGGGAGAAGCAGTTATTACAATTCGCCTGGATCCTGAAAAAAATTAGAAGAACTCGATGTTCTTATTGATCACTTGATGAGTGAACAAGACCGGAAGATCGTTCTTTTCTCTGAATGGACTACAATGCTGAACCTGATCGAACCGTTATTGAACAAGCGCGATCTCGATTATGTCAGGCTGGATGGTTCTGTTCCCCAAAAAAAACGGCAGGGCCTGATACATCAGTTTCAAAAAGAGCAACTTAGGTATAAGATAAAATGCAAGAAAGATTTTGGACGATAATAAAGGCGCTGGTAATTGTATTGCTTCTTATGCCTACAACAGTTCACGCCTTTGAACGATATAACAGGGTAGTAAAATACGACAAATACTTTTCAAAATATTCAAAGAGATATTTTGGCCCTGGTTTTGACTGGCATTATTTCAAGGCTCAGGCTGTAGCTGAATCAAGGTTGCAGTCAGATGCCAGATCAAGAGTGGGAGCAGAGGGTGTTATGCAGATAATGCCAAGAACCTTTGAAGAAATTACAAGGAAAAATCCAGGCATTAAGGGCACAAGAAAACAGCCCCGCTGGAATATCGCAGCGGGTATTTATTACAACAGAATGATATGGAATTTATGGAAGGCGGAACGTTCACATATGGATCGGATAAATTTCATGTTTGGGTCTTACAATGCCGGCAAAGGAAATATTATTAAAGCCCAAAAAATAGCAAAGAACAAGGGGCTTAATCCCAACACGTGGGAATCCATACAATCAACTTTGCCTGATGTTACAGGCAAAAACAGTAAAGAAACCATCGGTTACGTTAATAAAATCGGTAAAATAAAGGGGGTGTTAAAGTTTAGTAAATGTAACCCATGAAATTCTGTTTCATTATAAACCCAAAATCAGGAAAAGAAAGGTTCAATCCGCGTATTAGAAGGCTTAAGGAGCTTCTTGAAAGGGACAGCCTTGCCTATGAATTCCAGATTACCACAAAACCCGGCCATGCTACAGCTCTCGCTGAAAAGGCCACAGCCTCCGGATTATTTGACCGGATCGTTGCCATAGGAGGTGATGGCACCATCAATGAAGTAGTAAATGGCATGATAAGGGTTTGCATGCAAGATAAAGATAGGCTTGGCAATTATCCGGCATTAGGGATTATACCTGCCGGCCTGGGAAATGATACTGCAAGGGGGCTCGGGATTCCACGTGGGCTAAAAGATGCCTATACTGTTCTGATACAAGGTTCGACTCGATACATAGATGCAGGGGAGGTAAATGGTAAATTCTTCATAAATGGAGTAGGTGTGGGGTACGATGGAGCAGTAATGTCAGAAATGTATGAAATTCGAAGGAAGGGGAAGATTCTAAGTGGATGGATCTATTTTAAATGCCTCATACGTCAGTTCCGGCAATTCACCCCTCTTCTGCTTCGCCTTGAGATTGATAATAATTCCTTGCCTCCTCGAAGGTACCTTATGGTGTTGACCGCCAATGGCACAGCCGTTGGAGGTATTTTTAACCTGACACCCAAAGCAAGCCTTGATGATGGCTTACTTGATATCCTGTTGGTGGAGGCTATTCCCAAACATACTTTTCTCCTCAATATTCCCCGGGCCATTATGGGGAAACACCTGAGCCTCAAACAGGTATCTTATTATATGTCCAAGAGAGTTACTATAAAATCAGACAATCCGGTTCCGTGCCATATTGATGGAGAATCTTATTATAATAATCAATTTTCTATCAGACTTCTTCCCAAGGCCTTAAAAATAGTAGCTCCTTACCCTAAGTCCCAAAAAATAGGAACAATATGAATCCGGCCTACAGCAGATCTAATCTTGGCATACATTTCCTTTTTGCCGCCTTTGTTGTTCTTGGGTTTATATTTATCTGGATCGGATATTTTACAAAACAGAAATTCGCGAGAAATGCAAAATTTCGTATCTGTCACATCTTGGTGATGGGCATTGTTCTCTGCGAATCTTTGATTGGCTTGATTTGCTCCAAATCAGGGCTTCATGCGGAAAATGGGTTATAGACTTTCAGATAAATAATTTCACTGTGTTATCAGTCGTCGAAGTATAACTAATACGCCTTCCTCCGTCTAGCCTTGTGAAATTAATTATCTGAAAGTCTATAGAATAGTTGTTGGTTCACAACGAATCCGTATTTAACAGGATCATTCGGGTCCACTACAAACTGCTGAATTCCAGTGATGTAAGCTTCTCCAGTAACGACTGGTTCCACCGCAATGAAATCACCCACTTGGACTTCTCTGACGAGTTTTCCCCTGAAGCGGGTTCCGATGATACTCTCGGTGGTGAATTCAATACCCAGCGGAAGTTCTCCTCTCCCATAAAGGGTGGCCATGGTGGCTGAGGTCCCTGTGACGCATGGACAACGATCCATCTGACCGTTTCCAAAGATCACCACGCTCTTCGAAAAGGGACTCGACGGTTCAGGTTTATCATAAATCTCGGTCAGTTCGACTGTGGTGATGTGTTGTTGCGTGGGATGCTTTATTTTGAGCTTTTCATTGACAGCCTTTTTTACCATCATTCCCAATCGGATCAGTTTTGAAATATTGTCGGGATGAACCGAAACACTCAAGTCTCTTGCCCGGATCACGGCGAAGAAATTCCCCCCGAATGACACATCCAGGGTAATTTTTCCAACATCGGGAAGATTGAGTTCTACATCCTTCGCATACAGAAAAGAGGAGACATTGGCCACTGACACATCAACCACCTGGTTTCCCTCGACTCTGGCATAACTCTTGATCAATCCGGCGGGTGTATCGAATACAACAGTGGTTTCCGGTTCTGTCGCCGGAATCATGCCGATCTCAATAAGAGCCGTGGTGACACTAATGATTCCATGACCACACATATCGATATAACCCGCATTATCCATGAACAGAACACCATACTGGCCTCGGTCTGTGGTTGGCGGCGTAATGATAACCCCGAACATATCACTGTGTCCTCTGGGTTCCTGCATGAGGAGAGTCCGAATCTGGTCGAGGTGTTGCATCATGTAGCACTTCTTTTCAGCCATTGTGGCCCCCGGGATGGGCGGCAGACCGCTCAGAACGATCCGGGTGGGTTCTCCCGCTGTATGGGCGTCAATGGCTGAAATGATATGGGCAAACCTCGCCATGTGCTAATCCTCCCCTAATTTCCAAGCTCGCTAACCGGCGACTCTGAATCCCATGTACCTCCCAATTCGACTTTTCTGTATGAAAAGCTGTGATCACTATTCTTCCTAATAACCTTTCCTTATCTCACTGACTTCGGATACATATAACCAAGACAAAAACTTAATGAACTACGTATTCATATGGAAGTAAAACAATTTCTCCTGGAGTTTCTATTGATACCAAATTTTTTAACGAGTCTTTTACTATAGCCCTTTGCATTTCCTTATTGTTAGGCTCTCCCGCGTTTGCACCCATTGGAACCAAGGGAGCAACAGCTCTTGGAGCACCACTTTGTCTTACTACCAGAGGAAGAGCTGCTATTATTATTGTGGGTATTCCGGCTTCCTCGATCGCTCTCTGCACTATGACCGCAGAGCGGTGGCAAGTACCTCATCCAGCAGTCATTAAAACCGCATCAACATTTTGTTCTACCAATTCCCCAGCAATTTCAGGACCTGTGATTTCTGTAAAAGCTGCTATATTCCCGCCACCACCCATGAATCCAATATGAGTTAATGCAACACCTTTTATGAATCCCTCTTTTGCTAATTCTTTTATTCTATCTATGGGAAACATACAGTTAATGTCCTTGTTCACATCAGTATTGTCATATCCCCCATGTGATACCATCAAGTCATCACTCTTGGCGTCTCCGGGAATTCTTCTATAACTGCTATCCCCAGCTAACCTGAACGTTTTGTCTGATTTCAAATGAACACCACCAGCTGTTACTAAAGCTACCACCATTTCATTTAAGGATTTACTTACACGAGTCCAGAATACTGGCGGAACAGTAGGGATGAATATTTCAGACTGCAACCCTCTTACAACCGTAAAACTCATGTTTTTAGCTCCTTTTCAACTAACTATGCGTCTTGGAACTTATGCAACCAATTGAAAGAAGGGGCCTTTTTAAGGAGTTCTCATTGTACGGACGCATTCACACGTTTCCCTTCTTCTTGGCAGAGAAGTTTCATTTGGTGCCAATTCTATTTTTCTTCCCGTAGCTTCTTCTATCACTTTTATGTTGTTTAGTTTAACATTTGGATTCCATTTTGTTTCAGCCTCTTTAATTTTCTCTCCATGAATTTTAGCCTTTAGCATAGCCACAGCCCTTATTGCGTCTTCAGGGACAATGGAGTTATTTTCGAGTATCCCATCTTCGATACCTTCAGCAGATTTGTTAAGTTCAATCATTGCATCCATATATTTGTTGCCAACAATCAACTGCCCTTGAAGACCCGAATATGTCATTCCAACTACTGGAATCCCCCTCTTGCCAATCTGCTCAATATGACTGGCAAAGTCAATATGATTATTACCAAATCCTTCTGTGGCTATGATAGCGCCATCAAGGTCCATGGCCTCTATGGTCATACCTAATATTTTGGATACATAAAACTTTTCGGAATTAACCTGTGGCGAACCGACTAATATAACTGCACACAGGTCTAATTCTTCATCACTCATGATGTTGATAACTAATGGTTCTCTCCAGTAATGTCTTGATGTTTCTTTAGATGCAGGTCCAACACAAGTTAAAGCATGTATACATCCATCTAATACTTGAAGGGGCGAGACTACTATCGGAACGTTGCCAAGATCAACGGTGGATTTTGCGCCTACTATACCAACTGGCTCAATGGGCATGATAAGGTTTTCATGCATTGCTCCTTGACCCATTATTTCTTTGATTATAGCTACCTTTTTCTTACCAGGATGTCGTGTTTGAAAAAACTCTTCCGTATTCACAAGCAGATTTTCATCAAGTTTTTTGAGTGCTTCTCTTATTTCTTGAGTGATCATATCAGTTGCTCTATGAGCAGACATGGGTCCCGGCCTCTCCATATTTGTATGAGCTTTGATTGTAACGTTTGTTTTAATAAGCAACTCACCCTTTTCCGGAGAACCTGGTCTTCCCCACATAATATTACTATCCATTGTACCTTCGGAAGAACCGAATTCCCCAATTTGAACTCCAAGCTCATCAGTCCCTGTCACTATCATAAGAACACCGTCTAATACCCTGGTTATACCATCACCTATTTCACCTTGTTCCTTAACAGCTATAGGCTGAACATCTATTATTGTTTCACTATATTCACTATATTTATCAGGAGTTATAATATCTAGTTTCATGTCTGCAACTAGATCCTCACTTTCAATGGCATCTTTGCAAAGATCTTGTCTTATATAAAGCGTAGTATCTTTTATTTCAGTTTCTGCGCCCATTTCAACTTTTTCTATTTTGAAATATTTTCTAACCAACCTTCTTATGATTTTTTCTTTATGAGACTGTTCTGCGCCCTTATCGGAAATCACCATTTTTCTTCCATGTTGTCTATTATAGATTTTTTCAATTTTTCTAAGGAAGTATTGACTGTCCGGGACGTCCATAAACAAGTAAATAACTATCTTTTAAGCATGATTTACTTATTTATGGATGTCCCGCATTCCTGTTGTGTTTTTTTCAGTTTCATACTTGAAAGGAAGAATACCTTGTGCCATAATTATTATATTTCGTTGATATCGGGAGTATTTGCTATAGTGCTTGGTGTGAATATTCCACACTTCACCGCATAATACAAACAACAATCTGAATCGGATGAAGGATGTTATCCGGGAACGCGTAAAAGCAGACTTGAAAAACGCTAAACGTAAAGGCAAGCGTCTGGGCAGACCCCCGATTCCAAAAAGGTTTTCCGGTAAAATAAAGAGTTAGAGTTGACGTTCATGATTTTATGTTCTACAATGTAGAACATAAAATCATGGAGGATTACCAATGAAAACAGCAGTTGTCCGGGCACGGATTCCGGAAGCATTGAAAAAAGATTTTAAGGCGGCTGCCGCTGGCCACGGCTGGAATCTAAGCCACGCCATTCGACAACTGATGAACCAATATGTGGCGCAAGAAAAAGAGATAATCCTCCGGCGCCAGGAGACATTAGAGGCCATTGAAGACATTGAGGCCGGTCGAGTCGTGGATGGCAAAAAAGTACTAAACTGGCTGTCTGATTGGGGTACCGATGATGAGCAAGAGCCACCCCGATGAAGCTGATATTTTCCAGGGCGGCGGTACATGATCTGGTAAGACTCCGCGATTTCATCGCACACCATAGTCCAGAGGCTGCCCAACGGGTAGCCCAAAGATTACGCGAAACCATTCAAAGGCTGGTAAACACGCCTCAAATTGGTCGTCCTGTAGCTAATATGCCTGGTGAAATCCGGGAATTGATATTCGGTAAATACGTGGTTCGTTATGAAGTCAGACAGCAGTATCTCTATATCCTCAGAATTTGGCACGGGAAAGAGGATCGGTAAATTATCGGAAATAATACCGGTGTCAAAACACGATTACCCGACTTGATCAAAACTGCCAGATTGAAAGTAAACCCATCTTTTACCCGATTTGCAAAATCTCTGGCTCACCGCAAGGTTATTATCAGTAATCCGGGAGCTATTATAGCGGCTCCTTTTCTGGATCAATTAGGTGTGGTTGAAGCACTTCACACCTATGGCCCGGAAACCTTCCGGCCAGCGGGACGCCCATGAAAATATGCGTTTCTCATTTTGTTTTTTGTCTTTTACGGAAATCGCAGACATATATTTTTTCAGGTTTATTCTTTCTTCTGACATATCATCAAAAATGAACCGCAAACCGGTTATCTGGTTCAGTCCGTATTGATGCGATTGATATACCTTGTCAACGGCTTGCCGATTTCAACTCATGTTCGATGCGCTCAGCCAAAAACATTTTCATTAGCGATTGATATGGGATGTCACGTTTATTCGCTAACGCCTTGAGTTCTTCAAGCATCAATTCAGGTAAACGCAAGGAGATTTTTTTGAGGGAAGGTTTCAGGTTGGGAAGAACAGTTCTCCTGGCTTCTTCCCAATCAATATATTCGGTTGAATCGGCAGTTGCCCAAAAATTACGTTCTTTATCCTCAGATTTGAATTTTGGAATCTTTTTTTTCATAAGCTTTCATAAACCTTTCTTTCTTTTCGATTCATATCTCTGGCGGAGATTACTCGGATGAGCCTGTTTCGAATCGTAAACACCACAAACAAATGCCTTCTACCATCAGTATGGCCTAAAGCGTAATACCGATACTCTTGTTTGGAGTGTTTTAAATCCTTCCCGCTCACAAGAGGATGATTGAAAAAGATTTGTTCACATTCTGAAGCAGTTACACCATGTTTTTCCCAGTTTTTGAGAAAATTGCCTTCATCCCATTCAAAACCTGAACATTCAGCAAGAATATTGATCTCATCCATGAAGTGTGTATATCCGAGGCATATACATTGTGTCAAGGATTTTATGCAACCACAAGTCAGCAAAGTCTCAATAAAATATTATCATCGTAAGAAATAATAATTGAGGAGCAATGGGGGACGCAAGCAGTTTGGGCTTAAGAGACATCTTATATCCTCTTATTTCCGGCCGCTTCGGCGTTTCTTGATTCCCGATTCCCGCTGGAGTTTATCCCGTGGATTCCCGCTTTCGCGGGAATGACATACGGGGCGGGAATGACGGTTATTTTTGCGACATTATATAGATGACAGGACACTAAAAACATCCCCCCTGGTGCAACAGTTTCAGGAAATCCTCCGGGGCAGAACGTCTATGCCGTCAAAATGATATGCTCTTTTGCCCATGTAAATACCAATCAGCCTGCCCGCCATCGCGAGCTCAGGCGAGGCGGGCGGGCTTCGTGCTCCCAAATTGTTACTATAAAAGATATCCCTGTTAATGATCTGGTAATCGGTGTGCTGGAAAATTAGGGCTTAACCTGTTTTTGATGGCTTCGTAAAAAGTCAAATAACTCATTATCAATATCATTCCTGATTCCAAAGCGAGTGAGCGCAAAATCGTATTTTACCGGATCATCAGGCACTATTTTTTTAAAACCGGATGTTATTTCAAGGGCAGTCGCCATGTTCGCCTGTTTTCGTTTTGTGAGATTCAAGGCCAGGCTTATTCTGTGCATGTGTGTATCAAGGGGGATTATTAGTTTGGATAACGGTATGCCATTCCATCCACCTGGATCGACTCTGTCTTTTCTTGCCATCCACCTTAAAAACAGATTCATTCTTTTGCAGGCACTCCCTTTTTCAGGCAGGGCAACAAGATGCCCCGGTTTCTTTCTTCCATCGGTAAGTTGAGTTGAAAAAAAAGTCATTGCAGGAATAACATTCTCATTATCTGCTGAAAAACCGGTTAAAAAACATTCATGAAGGGAGTCAAATTCTGCTATCACATTTTTAATCCCGACAAGGAAAGCGGCAAGATGATCCTGGGAGGCAAACCTGTGTGTAAAACCTGCAAATGTCCTGTTAATCGATGTATAAGTTGAATTTTTTAAAAACAGGTAGGGGGACGGATTCATCTTATCGAGTACAAATGCAACGCTTTTTAAAATTTGTGCAACCCTGCCGTATGCAAGTGAAGATGCGATAAGGCCTGCTATCTCCCGGTCTCTGATATTTTTGTATGAATACAGAAATTCAAGAGGATCAGGATGAACATACCTGCGCCTGTTATATTGATTGTAAAGAATGTCTAATTTTTGTTTAAGCCTTTCAAGGCGCATATTGATTTTTTTCAAAGGGCTAAAATGCTACTTTGGGCACTGCTTTTTCCGATTCCGGGATTTCATAGTACTCGGCTTTTGAGACACTTGCCAATGTTGCAAAGAATCTCCCCATAAAAGTTCGTATATATGTGTTTAAACCCTGAACCGCATCGTTATATCTCTTTCGTTCAACTGCAATTCTATTTTCAGTGCCTTCGAGACTATCCTGAAGCTTCAGAAATGACTGGTTCGCTTTAAGCACCGGGTATCTCTCCTGAAGAAAAAGAAGTCTCGAGAGTACACCTTCAAGACGGTTTGCGCTTTCAACTTTATCTTTTACGGTTTTTGCCTGGAAGTATTTTGTCCTGGCCTCTGCGATATTTTCAAATAGTTCTTTCTCGTGTTTTGCATAACCCTTAACCGTTTCAATCAGATTCGGGATGAGATCATATCTCCGCTTGAGCTGGTTTTCAACCTGCGCCCACTTGCCCTTGACATTTTCATCCATGGCAATGACTGTATTGTAGCCGGCAATAATTTTTCCTATTACAAGGAACCCAACAAGTAAAAAGACACCTACAATTATAAGAATGGTTTTCAACGATTTTGACATAAAGCCCTCCATAAAACCTACGTTAAGCGATTAGCCGCTGGCTCTTAGCTAAAGGCTAACTGCTAAAAGCTAACTGCTGAAAAACACTAATGGCTAATCGCTCATTTTAGGTAAAAATATTAAACTACCAGCCACCTGATGCGCCACCGCCACCGAAGCCGCCGCCACCGCCACCGCCACCAAAGCCGCCACCTCCGAATCCGCTGCCGCCACCCCAGGTGCCACGCCTTCCACCCATAGAAGATAAGAGGAAAAGCATAAGAAAAAGCCTTGGGTTTTTTATAAAAAGAATAAACATAATCACAAAAAACACCAGTGATATTATTTTGCCCATGAAGCTGACAGGTTGATCTTTGCCGGTGCGTTGGGCCGAGCCTTTTATTTTCGGCATGCCGGTTATCTTTACGCCCGAATCCGCTGCTATTTCGTTGGCCAATGCAAGAGCTGTGACATATACACCTTTTGAATATTCTCCCTTGCGAAAAAAAGGCACGAGATAATTGCGGCCTATGGTTCCTGCCAGGCTGTCGGGTATAACGCCTTCAAGGCCGTATCCGACTTCAATCCTGTATTTTTTATCTTTAAGCGATATAAGAAACAAAACACCGTTGTCTTTTCCCATTTGCCCGAGTTTCCATCGATCGTGAGCTATTGTTATTGAAAAATCATCGATAGATCCGCCTTCGAGGCTTTTAATGGTCAGAACAACGAGCTGAGCCGTTGTTTTTTGCTCAAGTTCCTGAAGATACTGATTAAGTTTATACTCGGAATTCTTATCAATTATATCTGCAAGGTCCACCACATAGTTGCCCGGCTTTTCCGGAATGATGTCGGCATGTGAAAAGGGTTGCAGCAAAAATAACAAACACAGGATGAGTATGATCAACGCTGGTTTAATCTTCAATTGCATCTGTAATATACCCCAGTTTTTCAATGGCTTGATAGTAGTCTTCAAATATTGTGTTGAGAGTTTCGATAGACAGTTTTGTTCTTTCCTTCTTTGCTTTCAATATTATTTTGAATACATCGGTGTTGACGCCGGACACATCCTGCAAGGTTGTCAGGACTTCTTTATTTTGTTTTGGAGGCTCTTTCTCAAAAATAAGAATTAAACCTCTGAAAAGGGGGATATAGCCCGAAAAGGAACTTATAAATCCGTCTGCTATCAGTTTTTTGCTTCCGGAAGAAGAAAGGTAACCCTGCCTTATACCGATTAATTTAACTTTCAGTTCCCGTTCACACTGATGTCTGAGGTCGGATTTTTTGATTTTAAGATCATTGAAAACATCCTCCCCAAAAATGGTTTTATGGAGGATTTTTATTGTCAGAAATTCAATCGGGAAGACATCAAGGGAATTTAAGACATATTCAGGGGTCATAATAAGGGGGGATGAAATCTGTTTTTTACCGAATTTCTTGCCAAGAGGCGCAAAATCTTCAAGGAATTTCAAATCAAACCTTTTGAGAACAAGGATGGAATTGATATCCGAAGTTTTAAGATTGAAATCTTCGGTCAAAGCGCTGCCGATAATGTGAATTGAATGGATTTTATCCTTGTAATTGTTTAATACAACGTCGAGAAAAGGTTTGAATTTCACCTCGGCATTGTCATCTACCTTTACTTCGTTCATATAGCCTCCTAACCCGAATATTTCATGAATAGATTAAAAATTCGTAACTATTCAGGTGGATAGGCTGAAGGCTGAAGGCTGTTAGGAAAAAACGCATTTTGAAGCCATGTTTGGTGCAAGAATCAGATATTTCCGCCAAGGTGCGGCAATCGTGCTCTTCTGACCCCTTCAGCCTTCAGTCTAAACAGCTTCAGCCTGACTACGTGAGTAGTTGCAAA
>Ga0255425_1031_pt1 | contig 34933 bp, 35 predicted proteins | sample ANMaggSeSYBR02G4_FD_182640 | JGI IMG/M metagenome (GOLD analysis project Ga0255425, IMG submission 182640) | Sediment cell enrichment communities from methane seep in Santa Monica Basin, California, United Staets - ANME aggregate JGI... | ecosystem: Environmental > Aquatic > Marine > Cold seeps >... | reverse complement strand
TTCGTTAGGTATATTTTATAGCCCCCCTCTCCCACCTCTTTATAATAAGCCATCCGGCTGATTACTCACAAACATAATCAATCATTTAAACAGCAGAAAGGGCGGTTTGTCTTTAAGGCAGCCGCCCTTTTTGCGTTTTTAACCATCCAACAGAAAGGAGACCTATTATGACAACAGCACAAAAGTTCAACACCGCTTACGACTCCTATTAAACAGTTGGAAAGGCAAACCTCTTGAAATGTAAGGAAATCGCTTTTTTATTTCCTCACCATACAAAATTTTCGAGATTCATCGGATTCCTGATTCCCACCATTTTAAAGTATCTCTTCTAATATCCCCGCCTTTCAAGGCGGAGATATTTTACTTATTGTTAAATATCTCCCATGATGAAATGATGGATACAATTCTTGTGCCAATAAATCAAGTGAAGGATGAGTTTCTTGCCACTTGCCAGCGGTAAGTCTTGGGATATGCTACGGGCTTTCGGCCAACCGGTTGGAGTCGCGGAACGTACCGAAGGAGGTATGAATCTTCCCGGGGGAAATGAAGTCCATAACGCTCCTTGAAATATTGATTGCTTAAACGTACCATTATTCGCGCAAGATTTAATCGACATATCAATACTATGGTTTCGTTTTGATAAAAAAGCTTGACAAGTAATTTTATATATAGTATTCTCTATTTGCGATTTGCAAATAGAGAATACGCTGTATGATTCTAAAACCTCAAGACATAGTTGTACTGCTGAAATTTATTGCCATTGGAAAATCCGATTGGTCATATGCAAAACTTGCCGTGGATTTGGTCATGAGTTCTTCTGAAGTCCATGCTGCCGTAAAAAGATCCTTGCAGGCTCAATTGGCTTTTCATTACAATTCTCAGATAATGCCCAACACAAAAAACCTCAACGAATTCATTATCCATGGAATTCGTTATGTGTTCATACCGGAGCGTGGCGAAATAACGCGAGGGATGCCGACGATTTATGCAGCTTCGCCAATGGCAAATAAACTCGTTTCTTCTGGCGAGCCGCCACCAGTTTGGCCTGACCCGGACGGGGATATACGAGGACAATCATTTTCACCATTATATAAATCCGTACCATCTGCCGCCCGAAAGGACAGTAAATTATATGAACTGCTTGTTCTGGTGGATGCGCTTCGCGGCGGCAATACTAGAGAACGGAAAATAGCGTCAGTTGAAATCCAAAAACGATTCGATTACTACAATGGCATTGAAAAATCCGAATATTGAAATGCTTGAAACAACCGCTCGGGATTTGGGACCACTTATCCATGAAACGGTCTTTCTGGGAGGAGCCGCCACAGGCTTGTTGTTGACAGATCCGGCAACCCCTCCCATTCGCATTACACGCGATATCGATGTCATTATTGAAGTCGTCTCTCTGGCTGCGTATCATCGATTTAATGAAAAACTTCGAAAATTAGGTTTTTTTGAAGACACAAGCCTATGTGCACCAATATGTCGGTGGCAAAAAGAAAACATTATTTTGGACGTCATGCCCACAGACCCGAGCATACTCGGATTTGGGAACCGTTGGTTTTCAAAAGCTTTTGTCTCGGCCGTGCCCCACTGTCTTCCTTCCGGGCAACAAATCAAAGTGCTTCCGGCGCCCTTTTTTCTTGCAACCAAAATTGAGGCTTTTAAACATCGCGGAAACGATGATTATATTCTCAGCACCGACATGGAAGACATCATAACATTAATTGATGGACGAGCCGAAATCATCGAAGAAGTTAGTAGATCAGATAATGAACTAAAAATCTATTTGAATGAATTTTTTTCCTTGATACGCAACAACCCTGCTTTTTACGAATCACTACCAGGTCATTTACCGCCGGACAAAGCGAGTCAGGCTCGATCTGCACAAATACTCCAGCGGATCGACAAAATTATTGTTCAAACCACATAAATGTTCTCAATAAAGTCGGGCGTTAATCAGAAGCATACGCTTGGTGAATTAATTTCGGATATGGATTATAAGGAACTACTCGAAAAATATAATATTCTGTTAGAGGAGATAAATCGCTTAACAAAAGAAAACAGTCAATTGAAAGCTCAACTTGGACTGACGAGATCAGAGCTTTCCCGAAATACTACCTCGGCAATAAAAACAGAAAAAAATATACTTGACGATGAATCGATTGACAGGAACTGCTTTTCAGATGTGGACAGCAAATCGGATACTCTCTCCAAGATCCGTCTGTTCATGTCACTCTTTAAAGGCCGTGATGATGTCTACGCTAAACGATGGGAGAATAAAAGTAAAGGCACATCGGGTTATTCACCTGTTTGTCTGAATCAATGGCAACCAGGCGTGTGCGGAAAGCCAAAAATTTCCTGCTCCAAATGCGAATACAAATTATATGCCGCTTTAGATGAAGATGTCATTGAAAATCATCTGAGAGGGAATATCGTTGTCGGCATCTATCCTATGCTGCCGGATGAAACGTGCTGCTTTTTGGCAATGGATTTTGACGAGGCAGACTGGCAAAAAGATATCTCCGTTCTGAGAGATGTTTGTATCGAGTTCAGTATTCCTGTCGCTGTCGAACGGTCACGATCCGGAAAAGGCGGGCATGTCTGGTTTTTCTTTGAAAACCGATTATCTGCTGCTTTGGCACGAAAATTTGGTACCGCCCTACTAACTTACTCCATGAGCAGAAGACACGAAATACAATTTAAATCATATGACCGGTTGTTTCCCAGTCAGGACACCATGCCCAAAGGCGGTTTAGGAAATTTGATTGCACTGCCGTTGCAAAAAGCAGCAAGGGAAAGAACAAACAGTGAATATATCGATGAAAATTTTAAACCCTATTGCGACCAATGGGCATTCTTATCCACAATCCAAAAGATATCCGTAAACCGTATTGACTATCTCATTTCGAAACTTTGTAACGGCTATGAACTGGGCTTATTAAAAATCGATGAGGAAGAGGAAAAACTGTGGGACACTCATAAAGACAAAATTGGACTGCAAAAAAATGATTTTCCGAAGCAACTCGACATCGTCAAAGCAAATATGCTGTTTATTCCAAAGGCGGCGATTTCCCAAAGGGCTTTGAATCGGTTAAAACGGCTAGCGTCTTTTAAAAACCCAGTGTTTTACAAACAGCAAGCCATGCGTTTGCCGACCTATGGGTATCCGAGAGTCGTCTCCTGCGCAGATGAAACAAAAGAGTACCTGTGTTTGCCAAGAGGATGCGAGCCTGAATTGTCCTATGAACTTAAAGAACTCGAAATTGATATTCGGTTTATCGATAAAACCTATAGCGGAAAAAGGATTGATGTGGAATTCAATGGTCATTTAAGAGATGAACAGTCCTTGTCCCTCAAACACCTATTGCAACACGATACCGGAATACTTTCAGGCACAACAGCCTTTGGTAAAACAATCGTGGCGATTAAGCTGATTGCCGAGAAAAAAGTAAACACACTAATTCTGGTTGACAAGGTCAGCCTGCTGTACCAATGGCAAGATAAGCTGTCAGAATTTCTGGTTGTTAATGAAACATTACGGGAGCCGATGGCCACAAGAAAGAAAAGCGGACGAAAGAAGAAAAAAAGTGTAATCGGTCAATTGGGAGCAGGCAAAAATACTTTAAGCGGCATCGTGGATATTGCGTTGATGCAATCTCTAAGTCGAAAGGGAGAAGTCAAGGAATGCGTTAAAAATTACGGGATGATCATTGCCGATGAGTGTCATCATGCTTCAGCATTCACCTATGAACAGATTCTGAAAACCACCAATGCAAAATATATTTATGGTCTGACCGCTACACCGACAAGGAAAGATGGGCATCATCCGATTCTGTTTATGCATTGCGGTCCCATTCGATATCGGGATAACCCCAAAAAACAAGCGGAGAACAGGCCTTTTGACCATTATATTATTCCGCGATTTACATCTTTGAGGGTTCCTCTGGACAGCGACGAAAAAGATATATCCATTCAGGAATTATATACCGAAATCATGGATAACGACTTCAGGAATCAGCAGATTACAGAAGATGTGCTGAAAAATTATCATCAAGGCAGAAACTGTATTGTTTTATCGTTGCGAACCGCCCATGTTGAATTGCTTGTAAAAAAGTTGAAGGAAAAGGTTCCGGATGTTATAAAACTGATGGGCGGCATGGGGAAAAAATCAACTCAGAAGGCCTTTCAATGTCTCACCAATATTCCTGCTGACAAAAATATTATCCTGGTTGCTACTGGTCATTTTATCGGGGAAGGTTTTGACGAGCCACGTCTCGATACGCTGTTTTTAGCCATGCCGATATCATGGAAAGGCACGCTGCAGCAATATGCCGGGAGGCTCCATAGACTGTTCAAAACGAAAAAAGAAGTGAGGATCTATGATTATGTGGATATCCAGGTAAAGATGCTGGAAAAAATGTATCAAAAACGGCTAAACGGATACGCTTCAATGGGATATAAAGCCAAAGGCGAGGAGACCATGGATGCATCCTTGGATATCATTTTTAATAAAGATAACTTTTTACCTGTTTTCAATCAGGATATCGTCACCGCTAAAAAAGAGATTTTAATCGTAAGCCCGTTTGTCAGAAAAAGACGCACCCACCAAATGATACAACACCTTAAAATTTCAACCAGTAAAAATATCCGCGTCATAGTCGTGACCCGGCCGAAAGAGGATTTTACACCGAAGGATCACGCCGCTTTGCAAAGGACGCTGAACCTGTTAACAAGTAACGGAGTAAGTGTAGTATTTAAATCAAATATCCACCAGAAATTTGCAATCATGGATCAAAAGGTTGTGTGGTATGGCAGTATCAATCTGTTAAGCTATGGGAGCGCACAGGAAAGCATCATGCGCATTGAAGGTTCCAATATTGCGAACGAATTGATGAAAAGCATAGATGGTGCATAACCTCATAATAATGTTCGTTAGTGTATGGAACGGTTATGTTTTTGGCTCCCCAGCACGGACTCCCTTCGGCTGCGCTCAGGATAAACTCACTGCGAATTATTGATAAGAGCCAGCTTCTTTTCTCGACGCCAATTTTTGACCTGGCGCTCGCGTTTGGCCGCTGAGTATTTGTCAGGATGTTTTTCCGAATAAAGAATCTCGGCCTTATGCTGACTCATACGATGATCCAAATCAGTTGTGATGCCGGTATAAAGCTGACCGTTTCGATCACAAATATAGACAAACCACATATCGAAACTCATAAATATAAAAGCCCGACCATTATGGTCAGGCTCTATTGTTTGGCTCCCCAGCACGGACTCGAACCGCGGACTTAGTGGTTAACAGCCACTCGCTCTGCCAACTGAGCTACTGGGGATAATTTATTATAAAACGTATTTATCTACTAAAAATTTGATCGAAGTCAAGTAAAATATTTGTTTTTTTTAGGAAATTGCAAAATCTCCTTTTAATTTTAACGAAAGCTCGTCGAGTTGAACCTTGCTCGTTTCTGCAGGTGCATTTGTGAGAAGGCATGCGGCCTTCTGGGTTTTTGGAAATGCAATAACATCACGTATGGAAGACTGTCCGCATAGAATCATAGCCAGCCTGTCAAAGCCGAATGCAATGCCTCCGTGGGGGGGAGCTCCTGAATCAAGTGCTGAAAGAAGAAATCCGAATTTTTCTTCATAAGTTTCTTTATCCATACTCAATGCTTCAAACACCTTTTCCTGTAGATCCTTTTTATGGATACGGATGCTCCCGCCACCAATTTCCGAACCGTTTAAAACAAGATCATAAGCCCTGGATCTAACGGAAAGAGGGACGTCCTTCAAAAATTTTAAATCTTCTTCAAGTGGAGCTGTAAAAGGATGATGCAATGCCTGAAGCCTTTTTTCTGTTTCATCGTATTCAAGCAAAGGGAAATCAGTAACCCATACAAAACTGAATTCATTTTCGTCTATTATGCCCAGCTTTTTCCCAAGATGGTTTCTAAGATACCCCAGAGCTTCATTTGTAACCTTTGGTTGATCAGCAACAAAGAAAACAAGATCTCCGGGTTCCATTTCCAGGCGCTTGGCCAAAGCTTCTTTTTCTTTTTCTGTAAAAAATTTTGCTATGGGAGACTGCCATGTATCTTCCTTGACTTTTATCCAGGCAAGGCCTTTTGCCCTGTAAACGGAAACGAATTCAGTAAGATCGTCAATTTCTTTCCGTGAAAAATATGAGCAGCCTTTTGCATTCAGTGCTTTGACTATTCCACCTTTTTTAACAACACTGGAGAAAACCTTGAACCCGGATTTTCCAACGATATCCGATAGATCTTTAAGTTCAAGGCCAAAGCGAATATCCGGTCTGTCAAGGCCGAAACGGCTGACCGAATCTTTGTATGAAAGACGTAAAAAAGGAGGATTGATCTCTATCCCAAGAACGTCATTAAAAATTTCTTTCATCATGCCTTCAGTTATATCCATGATATCCTTTTCGCCGACAAAGGACATCTCCATATCTATTTGGGTAAATTCAGGCTGGCGGTCCGCCCTTAGGTCTTCGTCCCTGAAGCAGCGAACTATCTGAAAATAGCGGTCAAGCCCTGAGATCATCAAAAGTTGTTTAAAAAGCTGGGGTGATTGAGGCAGTGCATAAAACCGGCCGGGATTAACTCTGCTGGGGACAAGATAGTCTCTTGCACCTTCAGGAGTACTGCGCGTTAATACAGGGGTTTCAATTTCAAGAAATCCGCGTTTGTCAAGATAGTTCCTAACTGATGCGGCAGCCTTGTGGCGCATAATTATATTTTTTTGCATTTGTGGACGCCTGAGATCAATATGGCGATATTTTAGCCGCACTGTTTCCGACACATCAATTTTATCTTCGATTAAAAAAGCAGGCGTTTTAGCTGCATTTAAAATTTTAAGTTCAATGACAGTAATTTCTATCTCTCCGGTTTTCAGGTTCGGATTGGTCATTCCTTGAGGCCTTGGATCAACAATTCCACGCACACCGATTACATATTCACTTCTGATCGCATGAGCCTTTTCGTGAATTTTTATATCTATCTTGGGATTAAAAACAACCTGGGTTAGGCCTTCCCTGTCCCGCAAGTCAACAAATATGACCCCTCCGTGGTCCCTTCGGCGCTGAACCCATCCCATAAGCACAACTTCCTTGCCGATTGAGGATGCATCAAGTTCACAGCAGTTGTGTGTTCTCCTCATTTCTCCAAGTATATCATCTGACAAAGCAGTTACTCCTTTCAAAAACAGGTCAAAAGTAATTGATATTTTTTTGTACGATTACACAAAGAATTATAAGTGCCTAAAGTGAACTAAAGTGCCTAAAATGCCTAAAGTTGAGGTACGCCTTCGGCGTGCTGATTGATAAGCGGGGCATCAAGCATTTACGTTCGCTCTCATTTCTCGTTCCCACGCTGGAGCATGGGAACCAGGCAAAAAAAATAAAATTGGCAGCGCCAAAGGCGCATTCATTAACTTTAGGCACTTTAATATACTTTAGCTCACTTTAGGCACTTATATTCACACCGAAGGTGCAACTAACTCGATTTCCGCTTTAACTTTTTCTACTAAACTTTCTATAGGGATTAAAATCTGTTTTTTAGTTGTCATATTCCGGAGAATAACTGATCCTTCTTCAAGTTCATTGTCTCCTATAATAAGCACATACGAGGCTTTAAGCCTGTCTGCACGTTTCATCCTGCTTTTCAGGCTTCTATTGCTCAAATCCATTTCAGGCCGAATTCCTTCAAGACCAAAATTGCAGCTCCATTCAAAAGCTAAAGGTCTGCTTTTTTCCCCAAGTGCAGCTATAAAAATATCAGGCTTTTGCGTAAAGTCTTTATCCCTGAGTCCTGTTATTTCTGCCAGCCTGTCAAGGCCTATTGCAAAGCCGATTGCAGGCTGGTCAGGCCCTCCCAGCGCCTTTACCAGACCATCATAACGCCCGCCACCAGCTACAGCATTCTGGGCGCCTAATAAACCTGTCTGAATTTCAAAGGTGGTTCGGGTATAATAGTCCAGACCCCTAACCAGTCTTTTGTCGATTACAAATGGAATTTTAAATTTTCCAAGCGCATATTTAACTGTTTCAAAGTGTTGAGTGCATTCGGGGCATAAATAATCTATTAGAGCAGGTGCATTCACCATAGCCTCACGGCACGAAGAGCTTTTGCAGTCAAGCGCCCTTAGAGGATTTTTTTTGCTTCTTCTAAGACAATCCTGGCACAATTTTTCTGTTACAGATGAAAGAAAACTAGAAAGAGATTCCTTAAAATTTAAACGGCATTTCGGGCAACCCAATGAATTTATGTGGGGTTTTGCGTCCGTTACTTTAAGCATGGAAAAAAGTTTCACAGCCAGAAAAATAAGCTGCGCATCAATAAATGGCGAATTTATACCAAACACTTCGGCATTAATCTGATAAAATTGCCTATACCTTCCTTTCTGAGGTCTTTCTCTTCGAAACATCGGCCCGATGCTATAAAATTTCCGCACAGGATCCTTTGCATACATTTTATGCTGAATATATGAACGAACAACAGATGCTGTAGCTTCCGGCCTCAGTGTAATAAGGTCTCCCTTTCTGTCCGGGAAAGTATACATTTCTTTTTCTACAATATCGGTATCCTCTCCAATGCTCCTTGCAAAAAGCTCAGTACGTTCCAGAATCGGCAGTCGGATTTCCTTAAATCCAAAATCCTCGAAAAGTGAGCGGGTGGTTTTTTCTATATTTTGCCAGAGCTCAACTTCTCCAGGGAGAATATCTTTGAATCCTCTAATTAATTGAATCATTATATTAACTACTCAGGTTGTCAGGTTCAAGGTTTGCCTGGTACCCATGCTCCGGTGTGGGAACCCATATGGTATGCATTCCCACGATAGAGCATGGGAACGAGAAAAAAGGAGTATGGTATAATAATTGGTAAGCGTTCACGGAACGTCGAAATTAGAAATTTGGTCTTCATGCTTTTGTATTGTTCTTCCCAATTTCCAATTTAAAGTTTCAAGCCGTGAACGGCTACTAATTTATAAACTTATTTTATATCTTAATATGCTTTATTAAGTCAATACTAATGTTTTTCTTGACATGATATGTTTAAATTTATAAAAATTTTGTAAAAATAATAGGTTAAGAGGATAATACCATGCAATCGCAGGTTACAATCAAAACTTTGTATAGAATGAAGGAAAAGGGTGAAAAGATTGTTGCCCTTACAGCCTATGACTTTCCATTTGCCAGGATGGTTGATGAATCAGGAGTGCACCTTATTCTTGTGGGAGATTCATTGGGGATGGTGGTTCAGGGAGAATCAAGCACACTGCCTGTTACAATGGATGAGATGGTTTATCATACCCGGATTGTGTCCAAAGCCGTCCGGAACGCGATGGTTGTGGGCGATATGCCTTTTATGTCTTACCAGCCAGGCAAGAGCCAGGCAATTGCCAATGCAGGAAGGTTTCTTAAAGAAGCTGGAGCAGCAGCGATTAAACTTGAAGGAGGCGCAGCGGTCAGTGAGATAATTAAAGCAATATCAGAAGTAGGAATTCCAGTAATGGCTCATATAGGCCTTACCCCTCAGTCTGTTCATCAAATGGGAGGCTACAAGGTTCAGCGTGATGAAGAACGGCTGATGTCAGATGCTCTTGAAATAGAAGCAGCGGGAGCATTTTCTGTTGTTTTAGAAGGAATTCCTTCTAAAATTTCTGAAAAGATAACAAAAGCCCTGACAATTCCGACCATTGGGATTGGTGCGGGCTCGTATTGTGACGGACAAATCCTTGTTCTTCACGATCTCCTTGGATTAAATGAAAGACATGTCCCGAAATTTGTTAAGCAATACGCCGGAATTGTTGATGAAGCTAAAAAGGGGATAAAACAATATGTGGAAGAAGTGCAGGCAGGCAAATTTCCCGGCAAAGAGCATAGTTATTAAGGTAAGGAACGGGGACGAAATAACTTCCCCAAGTAGGCGCATAGATTTGGGTCAAATTTGTTCGATCTCAAATCACAAAAGTTGATGGAATAGCGAGCTATTTCAATATTTTTGGGATTTGAGATCGGGCAAAGGTGGCCGGAAGCTGTGATGCATAGTTGGGGAAGTTATTTCGTCCCCGTTCCTAAGGGTTTACAGTTATCGGTTCACGGTTGAAAAAAACAGAAAGTCTATAGAGAAGAATTATGGGGACCCTCCGTTGCATAGTTCATTGAAAAAACTGTGAACTGTGAACCGACAACCGTAAACCGTTGTTGCCGTTATTGATTCCCGAAATTGTTCTGCCCTCCGCAGTCAGGGCATTGCCAGGTTATTCCATTACATGACATTCCCCAGACATTTTCATACATGCAGTCCTGACAAATTGCAAAGCCGCACCTGCATGTCCAGAAGAAGGGGGCTTTATTGCCGCAGCAATGGCAGTTTGCCGGCTTTGTTCGGAGCCGTCTTTTCCTGTATGTCAATTTAGTTGAAGAGTCTGCCATGTTCCACACTTATGCAATGGTTCATTACAACATCTATACCTGCTTTTGTCAGTAATTCTGCAGCTTCATTGTTTTCTATGTTAAGCTGCATCCAGAAAACTTTTGGTTTGATTCGAATAGCTTCATGTGCATGCGGCATTATCTGAGAGGTGTTTCTAAATACATTAACAATATCTACAGGCTCCTTAATGTCTTCTATTGATGAATATGCTTTTTCTCCAAGAATCTCCTTCTGCTTGGGTCGTACTGGAATAATTTTATAGCCTTGTTCTTTAAGATACTTGGCAACAATATGGGAGTCTCTTTGCGGTTTAGGGCTCAAACCTAAAACTGCTATGTTTTTTGAATCTGCCAGAATATGTTTTATTTCACTGTCTTCAGTGATTATTTTGCCTCTTTTCATATATGTTCCCTTAAGCGGTCTTGTTGTTTTAGTCTATTAGTGATAAAAGCAGATAAAGTCTATAAGAAAAAAATGGGCAACCGTTTGCGGTTAACGGTTGATAAAACATAAAACCGTGAACCGTGAACCGTGAACCGTGAACCACTACAAAAATAGATATCAATAAAACCTGTAATCTGCAACCTGAATTCTTATGTATAAAGACAAAACAATATACCTGATAGACGGCAGCGCGTATATTTATCGTGCTTATCATGCAATCAGGGGACTTTCCAATTCAAAGGGCCTTCCCACAAATGCTGTTTTGGGTTTTACGAAAATGCTTTTAAAGCTCATAGAAGATCGTAATCCGGAATACGCAGGAATGTTTTTTGACGTAAAAGGCCCTACTTTTAGACATGAAATGTTTGACGCCTATAAAGCCAACCGTCCTCCCATGCCGGAAGATTTATCAATTCAAATTCCATATATAAAGGATATAACAAAAGGGTTCAACCTACCGGTTGTTGAAATGTCTGGCTACGAAGCCGATGATCTTATAGGCACTCTTGCGCGCAAGGCAGAGGAGGCGGGATTTTCTGTAATTATGGTTACAGGCGATAAAGATTTCATGCAGCTTGTTACAGATAAATCTATTATCTGGGACCCAATGAAAGAAAAGACAATTGATATTGATTTCATTAAAGATACATATGGGCTTGAACCTCGCCAGATGGTTGATGTTATGGGTCTTTCCGGTGATTCTGCCGATAATATTCCCGGCGTACCCGGGATGGGCCCAAAGACTTCGCTTGCATTGATAAAGAAGTTCGGGAGCATGGAGCATTTATATGAGCAGGTAGATACAATAAAGAAAAAAAAGCAGCATGAAAATCTTGTCCGGTATAAAGAACAGGCATTATTGAGCAGAGAACTTGTTAGAATAAATGACAAAGTATCCTTGGCCTTTACACCTGAAGACTTTAAATATAAAGCTCCTGACAACGCCGTTCTCTCCGGACTCTTTAAAAAACTGGAATTCAGGCAGTTGCAGCAGTCTGTTATAAAACGGGCGGATTTATCAAAAAAGAAATACAAGGCAGTCTTGAGTATTGATGAGCTTTCCGATCTTATTGCGATTTTAGAGGCTTCAGGCTTATTTGCCATTGATACTGAAACTACCTCTAAAAATTCAATGGCGGCAGAGCTTGTGGGTTTGTCTTTTTCAGTAAAGGCTGATGAGGCTTTTTACATTCCGTGCACTCATGAATATAAAAACGCACCAAAACAGCTTAAGCGGGATGAAGTTTTAAAGATGCTTAAGCCGGTACTTGAAAATCATAAACTAAAAAAAATAGGCCAGAACATAAAATATGACTGGATTGTTCTTTCACGCCATGGAATAAATCTTTCCGGAGTAATATTTGATACCATGCTGGCATCTTACCTTATTAACCCTTCGAAGCGCGCTCACAATCTTGACCAGATTGCTCTTGATTTTCTCGATCACAAGACGATTTTATACGAGGAAGTAGCAGGTAAAGGTAAAAATGCTTCCTGTTTCTCAAAGGTTCCCCTTGAAAAGGCTGTGCCGTATGCCTGCGAGGATGCCGATATTACGCTTATGGCTTACAATGTACTTATGCCCATGCTGAAAGATATGGGGCTTGAAGAACTTTTTGAAAAAGTAGAAATGCCCCTTGTGCCGGTCCTTATGAAAATGGAAATGACGGGAATTAATGTTGATAGAGAAAAGCTGATGGTTCTTTCAAAATCATTTGAACATCAGCTTGATCAGCTTGAAAGCAGTATATATTCAATCGCAGGGGAAGAATTCAACATCAGATCTTCACAGCAATTAGGCAAAATACTTTTTGAAAAACTAAAATTGCCGGTGCAAAAGAAGACAAAAAAGAAGACAGGCTATTCAACTGATGTAGATGTTCTTGCAGTTCTTGCAGAGCAGCACGAACTTCCTGCTTTAATATTAAGGCATCGGACTCTTGCAAAACTTAAGTCAACATATGCGGATGCTTTGATAGATCTTGCAAATCCGGAAACAGGACGTATCCACACTTCATACAATCAGACAGTTACTGCTACAGGCCGTCTTAGCAGCTCTGAACCGAATCTTCAGAATATTCCGGTCCGAACCGATGAAGGAAAAGAAATAAGAAAAGCTTTTATCCCAAGAAAAGGATGGTATCTGCTTGCCGCAGATTATTCTCAGATAGAACTCCGCATACTTGCCCATTATTCAGATGATAAAATACTTATCAAGGCTTTTAAAGAAGATGAAGATATACATACCCGGACTGCAACAGAGGTTTTCCAGGTTTTTCCATCTTTAATTAATTCCGAATTAAGGCAGCAGGCCAAGGTTATAAACTTCGGCATTATTTATGGAATGAGTCCCTACGGTCTTTCCAAAGAGCTGGGAATAAGCCGGAAAATGGCGAAAACCTATATACATAACTACTTCACAAGATACAGCGGCGTAAAGCAGTTTATAGACGAGACGATCAAAGAGGCCAGGATTTCAAATAAGACAAGCACTTTGCTTGGCCGTATTCGTCTTCTGCCGGATATTAACAGCTCAAATAAAAACTTGCGTGAGTTTGCTGAAAGGACCGCAATAAATACTCCTATTCAGGGAACGGCCGCAGATCTGATAAAAATAGCCATGTTAACCGTGGAGTCTGCATTTACAGAGAGATGCCTTAAATCTGCAATGCTGCTTTCCGTACATGATGAGATTGTTTTTGAAGTGCCTCCCGATGAACTGGATACAGTCAGGAGTCTTGTTAAAGATATAATGGAGGGTGTCTGGGAGCTGAAGGTGCCGCTGAAGGTTAATATGGCGGTGGGAGAAAATTGGGCTGAAGCCAAATAGTTTCCGGCCGGAAACTGCCCTTTCTCGCAATCTTTGTGTCAATCTTCGGGATTTGTTTGTGCGGCGTAGTAAAAAAAATTCTTTATTTTAAAAAATATCAATAATAAACCTTGCTTTCAGCCTAAAAGGTGTTATTGTTACTTTTAATCAATAAAGGCTCATTCTTAATTGGTGGGCCGGTTTCGTTCTAAAGGAAAAGTACCATTTGTCAAAGTGGCACCCTGAAGTCTGGAACTATGAGAATTTCCGCAAAGGAGGGTGTTAATTATGGCTAATGGAATTGTAAAATGGTTTAATAGCGGTAAAGGGTTTGGCTTCATTGAGCAGGAAGATGGTCCGGATGTATTTGTTCATCATTCAGCAATCAATGCAAGTGGTTTTAAGTCTCTTGAAGAAGGCGACCGAGTTACCTTTGACATTGAGCAGGGTCAAAAAGGTCCCGCTGCAGCAAATGTCACCACGGTTTAGACCAATATTTCTGAGTTAAAAAAAGGGCATTCCATCGAATTATGAGGGAATGCCCTTTTTGTTTTGCCTCCTAAAGATCCAGCCAATTTTTTGAGTTCTTCTTATGTAAACTCAAATAAGTCGTTCGACAGCCGCTTTTACTCCATGTACAACTTTTGCCATTCTTTCATAATCAAGTGTGTCATATGTATCACTTGCTGTGTGGTAGTAAGGATTTCGATAAAAAGCGGTATCGGTTATCATTACAGCACGATAACCAAACTTATAAAATGACCAGTGGTCTGAAAAGTCAATTCCTATAACTATAGGCAAAGCATTATACGAAAAAATTGGAATGTCTGTTCCCTCTTTGAAACCTTTCTTGACCATTTCCGTGAATTTTCTTGACCTGAGGTTTCCAACCGCTGCTATAAAATTACCTTTGGTTGAAAATTTTCGCTTCATGAAAGGGAGCGGAAATTCCTGGCTGCGAGGGTTATCTGCAAAATACCCGATCATCTCAAGGCAGATCATGCCAAGAATTTTTTGACGACTCTTCTTTAGCATTTGTGCATAGTGGTAACTACCCATATTTTTCGTTCTATATGCCGGTGGTTCCTCAAGAGCAAAAGCAACAAACTGAATTGCCGGGGCCACCCTTGATTTTGAGATAAATCTTGCGATTTCCAAAAGACCGGCAACTGCACTTGCATTATCGTCTGCTCCAGGACTGCCCGCAACTGTATCGTAATGAGCTCCCAGTACAACTATCTCTTCCTCTTTGTTTGATCCAGGTATGCTGCCAATAATATTTCGATAAGTATTTCCTCGAAACACAAAAGATTGCTCATTAACATAACAGCCATATTCTTTAAACCGGCTGGATATATATTCTGCAACCTGATAGAGCTTTTCGTGGTCATTGTAACTTCGTGGGCCTATCTCAACAGAAAGATAACGGATAGTTTCTTGCAAGCGTTTTATACTTTCCTGGAGTTTCATCCCGAACCTTTAACCTCGATATACATCCCAAAATTTCAAATTTAATCCATTATCCGTTACTCAAATTAAATTTATTTAATACATTACTGCAAGGCCCAGAAAGACGTGTCGGCGGAACGCAACACACTGGAATTTTTGGATTGTCTTTAAGGGTTCCCTTAAGTTTGCCGGCTTTGGCTATAGCAATACCATACAACGGATCATCATCAGAACGCAGTGCATTCCAGGCATTCTTTTGAAATATTAAAACCTTGCCTTTAGGAGTTACAAACTTATTTGCACAGTCAAAAACTCTTTCAGTTTCCGCCTGTTCCAAACGTCTTAATGCCCTTATTCCAAGAAGTTTATGAACGCCTGCTATACCACCCCACTTGCCACCCGGCGCACTTGGCATGGTTATGAATACGCAAAGGCCGATGCGGAAAGGAGAATCATATTTCAGATTAAACAATGCTTCCCTACGCTGTTTGTTTAGCTTAGTTACTGCCTGATTAGAATCAAAAGGAAGATCGAGAACACCCGCTGGTTTAAGGATGCTTTTCCAGAAACGGTGCTCCTTTTTGTTGCCTTCAAATGAAAAAAACATTCCATTCTCAACTGAATGTGTTGCGGGGTTCCCCAATACCAGAAGGAGAGAAGGGCGCTTATCTTTTTTTAATGGAATAAGCTGTTCGGATTTATATGTAAGCAGATTGCCTTTTTTCCTGTATATCTTTTTATTAAAAGGATCAGAGGTTAAAAAATCTTTCCATTTTGCATCAAACTTTTTTCTTCCTTCTTTTGTTTCAAACAGTTCGTCAAGATTAATTTCACAATCAATAGTACAGCCTTTAGATTCGCGCCAGGCAAGAAGGTTTTGATATTTATTCAAGCTTGTCAACTATGCCCCTCTTATATTTTTTATTTAAGTAAGGCCAATTATTTAATTTAGCAGCTAAATATTTTCTGCCTTATTTAAATCATCAGCTATCTCTCGAAACTGTTCCAAAGCGGCTTCGAGGTCTTCAACAATTTCTATGGCGAGTATGCCAGGGTCGGGCAGGTTTTCAGAATCTTCAAGGCTTTTATCCTTTAGCCAGAAAATGTCGAGGCTGGCTTTGTCCCGGTTTACAAGTTCTTCATAGTCAAATGCACGCCAGCGACCATCCGAATTCTTCTCAGTCCGTGTTGGTTTGCGTTTGTTTCTGTTTTTCGGATTATAGCACCTTACAAACTCATCAAGGTCTTTGCGTTTTAATGGATTTGTTTTGAGCGTAAAGTGTATGTTTGTTCGCAGGTCGTAGATCCAGAGCTTTTTTGTCCATGGAATTTCAGATGCTGGTTTGCGGTCAAAGAATAGTACATTTGCCTTCACGCCCTGAGCATAGAAAAGGCCGGTTGGCAGACGCAGGAGTGTGTGTACATCGCATTCATGAAGAAGTTTTCTTCGGATGTTTTCTCCGGCTCCGCCTTCAAAAAGGACATTGTCCGGCACAACGATTGCTGCGCGGCCATTCTGCTTGAGCAGGGTTTTTACATGCTGGACAAAACTGAGCTGTTTGTTTGAAGTTGTGGACCAGAAATCCTCTCTTTCAATGATATCTTTTTCCTTGGAAATCTGGCCTTTACCATTTACAATAGTTGTGCTGCTTTTTTTGCCAAATGGCGGATTGGTGAGAACCATGTTGAATCGGTCGCCAGGATCTGCGGCAAGAGAATCAGCCACTATTATTGGAAGATCTCCACCTGCCTGCCTCTTTTTATTAGGCGCAGATGAATCACTGCCGATACCGTGAAGCATAAGATTCATGGCACAAAGACGTGCAGTACTTTGAACCAGTTCCCAGCCTTTGAATGTTTTTTCTTTAAGATCACGCTTCTCCGTTTTAGTCATGTTCGGGTTTTGATCAACTATATAATCATGCGCAGCAAGGATAAACCCCCCAGTACCGCAGGCAGGATCGCAAATGGTTTCGCCCGGTTTTGGGTTCATTACATCAACCATGGCGCGTATCAAAGGACGGGGTGTAAAATACTGACCAGCTCCTGTTTTTGTGTCCTGAGCATTTTTTTCAAGTAGCCCTTCGTAAGCATCACCTTTGACATCAGCGCTCATGATAGACCAGTTTTCTTTGTCAATAAGATCAACAATCAACCGGCGTAATTTTGCAGGGTCCTGAAATTTATTCTGGGATTTGTTAAAGATTAGTCCAAGCAGGCCTTTTCCTTTTCCCAGATTTTCCAGAATATGACGGTAATGATCAAACAGTTCGTCACCATCCTTTTTGATGAGGCTCGACCAGTTGTAGTGCTCCGGGACTATTTCAGACGCCTGTTCGCCCTTTAGGCTCGAGTAAAGTTTGGTTCGCTCATCAGCCATCTTAAGAAAGAGCAAATACGTCAACTGCTCCACATAATCGCCATAACTCATCCCGTCATCACGCAGGACGTTACAATAGTTCCATAATTTTTGAACGATATCAGCTGGGCTCAAATCTACTCCTTTATCTTTGCCCCTTCATTAATACTTTACGAAAGAATGCTGTATCTACATAGCTAAATGATTGTGGGATCTTAAATCCGTTTTCAATTTCGCTTGGGTCAACCACTCTATTAAAAGGATACACCTTTTTTATTTGTATTGCATAAGCTGTTTTTTTCCCTTGAAAATATTCACGAAATAATTTTCTCGAAATACCTGCCGCATGTTTTGTCATATCCCATGTGGCTGTGGGTGATGATTCTTGAATCCCCTTAATTTCAGCGATCCCAATTATTTTTTTAACAGGAGAAGTTGCATATATAATAATATGAGATAAATCGCTTCTTATTGCAGTTTTCCTGAACTCATATTTTTTTTCACCTTTAATAAGTTTTGCGGCATATATCGGCTTAATTGGCATAAAGGCAACTACCGAATCACTGTTTACTGATAATTTTTTTGAACGAGTCATCTGATATCCTTCGTATTGTTTGTATCGGGCCATTTACTATTCTCTGTTCTAATAACCAGTCATACTTAATTGGCTCGGATAAATGTGAAGCTACTCGAAACAATATGACCTTAGTCCTTTTTCCCGCCATCGTTTTAATGTCTTCATAGGAATAAACAGTCCGTTTAGAAACTAATTGTATGATTTTATCGGGATCTTTGAATTCACCAACTGATTCAACTACGCCAATGCTTGTAATCGATTTTTTATCTTGTGATCTATAAAAAAAATGATGTCACCCTCTGCTATCTGACGGGTATTGGCATGACAAAGATATGCCTGTTTGATCGCATTCCCTACAGCCGAATACGCAAAAAGATTTCTTTGATCTTGGTTATCGGGGAATAGCATCTCATGGAAAATCGGTTTAATCGGAATAACAAATACTTTAATCGATTCGTCATATTTAAAATGAGGATAAAAACGTTTATGATATTCCAAAGCCGATAAACTACCGGCGCTTATTGTCGGAGGATCGTTGGGATGATCTTTTACATATACATAATCTCCTTTATAATCCCCATATCTATAAAAACCAAAATCTACGCATAAATCTTCGAGGAATTCATGTTTTCCGGAACGTATAGTTATATAAATATGTTCAATTTTGTTGGCTGTTGCATAACGAAACGCGGCCTTAAGAAAAAGTTCTCCAATCTTTCGGCCTCGAATATCCTCACCGACCTTAAAAGTACACAATTTTAATGAAGTGCCAGGTAATGCTTTATTATCATCAGTTATTATTTCATTATTTTCTTGCTTATATATTAATATTGCACCCAATTCACCAGATTCATTCTCGTGTAGCCACGCTTTGCGGCCACCTCTTGATGATCTTTTGTACCACTCATTAAACTCAGAATAACCTTCGCGTAATGAATCAAAAAAGTTATTATCAATATCAAGTTGATGCAAATATTTTTCTTTAATATTTGGTAATGAGACATGAACTCTTTGGTGCAGGCGTTTAAGTGATTGTACCGCCTGTTGGATGTAATGTACACGTCCCTCAATCCCTAATATTTTAGCTTTCTTGTGAATCCCGCGATCTTCAGTTACAAGTATATTTGCGGCATCTTTATATATTGCAAATAAAATTTCATTATCGACACGCTCATTATCATTTTTTAATCCTAAACTGTCGGTCTCCTGATCACTGAGTATTGGTGGATCTTCAAGAAAGGAGTATTTACGAATTCTTGATAAGCTAATTTCCTTTCGTTCTTTATCATCATCTCGCTCAATATCATCAATGGAAGAAGGATGAGCTAAAATCTGATGATTATTTTCATTAGATAGCCTAACAAGCTCACTAAAACTTTCATCAAGTACACTTGATGAATCTTCAAGTGGTATAAAAATATTTGTATCTATTAAAATACGCATTTAAGCTAATTATCTGATTGTAGGGTTCTGATTAGACATATCAAATCTTCTCAGGATTTATCGCTACTGTTTTGTGGGACCAATTTGCCGGAGAAAGCTTTTTTTAGAATTGATTGTCGTAAGCGCTCTGCACGCAAAATATTTTTCTCAATTTCTTCGTCGATAATACCTATAATTGACATCCTATGCTCGATTTCATCTACAATTTTATTCTGCTCTTTTACAGGTGGTGCCGGGATAGGTAATCTCCTGAAATCTTCAACATTAACACCTCGCAGAGCAACACCTTTTGTCTCGCCAGATAACCAGCGTTGACATATGGGTGACCGTATCGCCCACGCGATATAGTAGTTGTTCACATATACATGGGACGGAGCACGCATGACATGCTGTGTAATATTTCCTCCTTCTAACTCAGGAGGCACAATAGCGACCCTGCCAATTGTACCATCCTTTGAGATTAATATATCACCTTCCATTAATGTTGCTCTCGTAAATTTTGCTGCTCGCTCTGGTGAAGTACGTTTTAGAATGGAGACGTCTATATGACCATCTTTCATTTCCATAACCCTAACATATGGTACTCCATCTGGTATATGTGGCCCAGGTTTGATAATTCCATATAATATTGGACGGGTTTCCTGGCCTACCTGATCCAACGTCGTCCAAACCCAAGAGACTGGCACAACAGGTAAATGTTCTGTGTCTAAAAGCGCTGGAGGTTTATATTTCTTTTTCCACTTATCATCCTTCGGCACTTTCCCTGCCTTCTTCATTTTAGCCAATTCTGCTTCTTCCCATTTTTTGCGGCGTTCGGCTAAGATGCGTTCGAGAAGTTTTTCGGCTGGCTCTACATCAGGATGGGCGGCCCTCCATTCTTCTGTAAGTCTGCCTTTAACAGCGGCTTTGAGGACGGATGCTTTGTATCGCTTGAGGTTGGCTTTTACGCGCTTGAGGTTGTCAACAGCTTCATCCAGGCGGGAAAATTGCTTTTCGATCTCTGCGACAATGCGTTTTTGCTCATTTTCGGGTGCAACTGGTAAATCGATGTTTTTTACTATTGTTGTGTTTAAATTTACCTGTGTTATACCTTGCCGATTTTCATTGATTATTTGTGGACGTATTTTATCAAAAAAATAGTACAAATAGAGTATATCAAATTCATCAGACAATTCAGGGAACGCAACAAAACCGTCGTGAATGCATCCGTCAACAGCTAATATTTTTGGGACACAAACAGTACCACTATTTGACAGGATAAGTGTGCCAGCCTTCAAATAACGACTTTTTTGAGCACCCTTTTCTGTCACATGATCTTTCGTTGTTGAAATGTACTTCCCTTTCTCTTTCGTTATATCTGATATTTTTATCCAAGGAATATCTCCACCGAAATATCTTGGATCACCTTTGGGCCGTGGAGATGCACCACGTATTACTTGTAAAACATCACCAAGTTTAACTTGAGACCACTCTGAAGAAAGTTTTTCGCTTTTATCCTGAACTGCACTCATTTAAATAACTATGCCGCCAATGCCTCATTCAATTCATCCAAAATATCGTTCAACTCACCTGCCTGCAAGCCTTCGTCTCACGCAGATAAACCCTCAAATAAAATGACCAAACTATCTTCTTTTTCGATTGCCATATGAACTTACTTTTTCTTTTGCTGTAAAGCCGATTTTTTTCTTTGGCTTATTTTCAATATTTATTAATTGATCTAACGTCTCAAAAACAATTTGAAAACGTTCATCAGTTATTTGTTTTAACTCTTCAAGTTCTTTCCTGAGCTCTTCATTGTCAAGAACCATTTGTCTGAGCCTTGTAAAAACCCGCATTATCTGAATATTGACATGAATGGCTCGTTCGCTTCTTAACACACTGGACAGCATTGCCACACCTTGTTCAGTAAAGACGCGCGGTAGAGCTGAAGAATGTTTCAGCCTGTCTAACCGGTCACAATTTGTGACCAGTTCCTGTTTTTCCTCTTTGGCCAGTCTGAACATGAAGTCCGGCGGAAACCTCTGTTCATTTCTGGTAACAGCCTGATTTAAAGCCTTAGTAGTAACCCCATAAAGCTCGGCATCCAATATCACCTTCATTCCACGGATCGGATGTATTTTACCGGCAATTGTTTCGACAGATACAATATCAGACATAATAATATCCTTTTTCATTATGCCACAAGTCGTTCATTTAACTCATCAAGCATAATATTTAATTCTTCACCAAACAACTGATACACCTTTCCAATGCCACCTGCCTGCGAAAAAGGCGCATATTCAAAATCATCTGTTTCAATGCTCAAGTTCCCTGCAATATGATCTTTTATCATTTCAAGCCAGTGAATCTGTTCCTCTGTGAACCGTTTTTCCTGCTGTGCCAGCCATGCATTGAAATTCGCATCCACCTTTTCCGGAAACGGCACAAGCTCATTTTCCTGATCCAGCGCAAAGCGCACAAGAGACACAAGATCAGTCAATATATGTGGCCCGCTTGCTCCACGAACCTTTGATTTTTCAAGGGCAGCATAGGCCATCCAGAGATTATTCTCAGTCCAAAGATGAGGCGGCTTTTTGATGGTATCTGCAAGCTCTTTTATATCCTCAAACCGTAAACGCATTTTGTACGGCCTGGAGTAAAGAATCTGCAGGGCCGTGATTTCATCCTTATTTTCCTCAATGAACTTCTTAAAAGACTCGATCATGCCTTTTGCCTTGTCCAAAGCCTCTGCGCTGAAACCTGCTTCAATAACCTGATCCTGGCTCACATGATCAATGGTCTGCTCGTTTTTTTTCTTAATCTCAATCAATAGATTACGAAGATTAGGGTTGTGCAGGGGCTTGACCGCATCTTTTATCAGGTTTGTTGCAGCCTCCTGAATTTCTTCTTCGGAAGGCTGTGCCGTACTGCCTGCCTCGCATAGCTCGGCACAGGCAAGTTCCACCTGTTTGTCAGGATTAATGGCATTTACAAGATCAGATGTAAGCCCGCTCAGGCTCTTGCCGTCTGCAAACTTTCTGATCTTTGAATTGTCTTCTTCTGAAAGGTTTTTGTTTATACGTGCAATGCGCGCAGCTATTGAGGAAATAACATCCAGCTCAGTGTTTCCAAGACTTACAGCTTGGAGAAGCTTTTCAAAAGAGACTGATTTTTTCCTGTCCATAGGTTTTGAGTCTGATTTATCCCTCTCGCACACACCAACAGCATCTACAATAATATAATGATCCTTGGTTTTCGCATCAGATGTTACAGATTGCAGGTCATCATCATTTATAACACGCACGCCCCGACCCTTCATTTGATCGAAATATCCACGGGATTTTACAGAACGCATGAACATCACTATTTCGAGCGGCTTGATGTCCGTGCCTGTGGCTATCATGTCCACAGTAACGGCAATCCTTGGGTTGTAACTGTTTCTAAACTCTGCGATAAGATCCTCAGGCCTTCTGCCGGTTGTCTTGTAGGTAATTTTCTGGGCAAAGTCATTGCTTTTTGCAAATTCCTTGCGCACAATCTTGACAATGTCTTCAGCATGGCTGTCATCTTTTGCAAAAATTACGGTCTTTGGAACCTCGGTCCGGCCTGGAAAGATCTCTGTAAACAGCTTGTCACGAAAAGTGCGAATAACAGTGCGGATCTGGTCCACTGCAACAACATCACGATCAAGCTGTTTTTCATTGTATTCAAGGTCTTCATCAAGCTGCTCCCAGCGCACTTCCCGTGTTTCGCGGTCACGTTTATCGATATAATATCCGGCATCAACCGTGGAACCTTGTTCTGTAATCTCGGTTTTTATGCGGTAAACATCATAATTCACATTCACACCGTCAGCCACTGCTTCCTCATGGCCGTATTCCATGACAAGATTCTGATTAAAAAAACCAAAAGTCTGTTTGCTGGGGGTGGCAGTCAGGCCAATGATATAGGCATCAAAATATTCCAGCACCTGGCGCCAAAGATTGTAAATGGAGCGGTGACACTCGTCTGTGATTATGAAGTCAAAGGTCTCAATTGGTATGGCCGGGTTGTATTCTATGGGCGGCACCTCACCATAGACATTCTCAAGACCCTGAACAGATTTTTCCTCATCTTCCTCAGGAAGATCCTCGCCCTTAAGCATTGAATAAAGACGCTGGATTGTACAGATGCAGACCCGGGCAGTGAAATCCAGATTTTTTGAAGTAAGGTGCTGAACAATGAATTCTTCGCTGAATTTAAAGTTGTTATAGGGTGAAACATACTGCTGGAATTCTTTAAGGGTCTGTTTGCCCAAATTGCCACGGTCAACAAGAAACAAAATTCGGCGCGCCTTTGCAAACTTTATAAGCCTGTAAATAAAGCTGATGGCAGTAAATGTCTTGCCTGATCCTGTGGCCATCTGGATAAGAGCGCGGGGACGGTTTTCTGCAAAAGATTTTTCCAGGTTTTTTATGGCCCTGATCTGGGCAGACCAAAGGCCTTCTTCAATGAGTTCAGGCATATGCCTGAGCCGCAGGTTTAAAGTGGACGGTTTGCCATAAGGCATCGGTTTTTCTGAAGATTGTTTCAGAGAAACGGGTGTATCATCATTCAGCCACTCTTCAATAGTTTTCGGGCGATGAAAAGAAAAAATGTCCCTGGAGCAGGGAACAGGATCAAGATCATTTGTAAAACAGGTTTCAACACCTGTGGACTGATAGCAGAAAGGAAGGGGGCGGTGCCAGGCCGGAAGATTTGCAGGCAGACCGCTTTTGTACTTGTCTGACTGGATTTCAACACCGGTAAGAGTGGTGCCTTTCTTTTTTGCCTCAACAACCCCTGCTGCCTGTCCATCCACATAAAGCAAATAATCAGCATAACCGTGACCGGATTTTAGCGGAAACTCTCTGATCGCTACGCCCTTTTTTGCAAAAATGTTGACATTCTGGCGATTCTGGACATCCCAGCCAGACTGATCAAGCATTTTGTCGATGGTTTCGCGTGCTTCCTGTTCAGGGGTCTTGGTCATACTGATTCTTACATAATTACTGATTATATTTTCTTTATCTCAAAAATTTTGAGGTCTATTTTGTCTATTTTGAAGGAAAAGGAAACAGTTCGTTCTCATAACTTATTAATTATACAAGTATTTACTAATAAGTAAAGATAAAAATTATCACGCTTTAGTCTGATGAACCTTATTTTATCTTCGAAAAAACTCTGTCAAGTTCCTCAATGGTTATTGATTCTACTTTAACCGGCTCTTTAATAAAAGAACCATGAGGTATAAATTTACTCATCATCCCTACAAAATGATTGTAATCAACAATGCCGTATTTAGCCATTGTGTTCAAAGTACGTGACAGGTTGCAATGTGCATCTAAGTTCCAATGCCTCCTGCCCACCTCACAACATTTTGAATATCTTAAAATCACAAAATGTGACCTTAAAGCTTGATTTTCTTTGGCTTACCGTATGAACAGCGTTTTTCTTTTGCTGTAAAGCCGATTTTTTTCTTTGGCTCATTTTCAATATTTATTAATTGATCTAACGTCTCAAAAACAATTTGAAAGCGTTCATCAGTGATCTGTTTTAACTCTTCAAGTTCTTTTCGGAGGTTCTCATTATCTAATAACGCGTGTCGAAGTTTTGTGAAAGTTCTTATTATTTGTATATTTACTTGAATAGCGCGTTTGCTGTTGAGAACACTTGAAAGCATAGCTACACCCTGTTCGGTAAAGGCCATGGGTTTATACCTCAATCCCATCTTATCACTATTGGAGGTGCCAATTTGGCACCTCCAATACTCCAACTCCTTTTTTGTAAGTTCGAACATAAAATCAGAAGAAAACGATCAATGTTTCTTCTTACCGCTCTTTTGAGTTGTTTTGTTTCAACCCCATAGAGTTCAGCAAGGTCCCTGTCAAGCATGACCTTTAAACCGCGTATCATATAAATTTTGCTGACAATGGTTTCCATTGATACAATATTAGACATAATAATATCCTTTTTCATCAGACAGGGTTGGGGACATTAGGAACGTGGACGAAATAACTTCCCCAACTATAAATCACAGCTTCAGGCCGCCTTTGTCCGGTCTCAAAGCACAAAAATATTGAAATAGCTCGCTATTCCTTCAACTTTTGTGATCTGAGATCGAACAAATTCGACCCAAATCTGTGCGCCTACTTGAGGAAGTTAATTCGTCCACGTTCCTTAGTTTATAAGATTGTCATCTGATTATTTTATCTTCGAAAAGACCCTGTCAAGTTCTTCAATGGTTATTGACTCTACTTTAACCGGCTCTTTAAGGAAAGAACCATGAGGTATAAATTTACTCATCATCCCCACAAAATGATTGTAATCAACATATTCCTCTTTATTGTATTCATTAATTTTTTTTGATTTACCTTTTTTTGAAAGATTGAATAATACATATTTGTTATCTTCTTCAACGATTCCGGTATAACCATTGCTATATGATTTGATGCTTATAATTTTCATTATGTTATGAGTGATGGCTTTGTAAAAAGTCCAAAAATTAAGTGTTCTGCCATATATGTTTCTTTCAATGTAAGTTGACCCATTAGAAGTTATATATTATACTATTTTCTATAAGCATTTTTAGACCCTGATTGAGCGCAAACAGAATGAAAAATTTCCTTAAACGATTTTTGAAAATGGCGATAACTATTGCCATCTTTCATTTTCTTCTCTCAAGCATTCTAACTCCGTTTTGCATCTCAACTCGACTATCAGGCACTCAATCACCGCTTTTGTCGGAATTTCATGTGATTAATCATCTTGCTTACCTGCTTATGAGTATTATAGCGTTTCCATTGGGTATTCTAGCCAAGGTGGCGCCAACGCTTTACTCCTTTCTCAAATTGTCCGCCAAAGGTATTCCAACTTGGGTTCAAATTGAAATTCTGTTGTTACTGAACAGTCTGCTCGCGTCATCAATTTTCTCGGCTTGCTTTGTTTCCGTATCAACTTTTATGAAATTAATCAAAAATCAAACAACGGAAAAAGAACATTCGGAATGATACGGGGCACCCTTGATTAATACCTGAATTTTGCACGATTCAGGTACTATAAGACTTTCAGATAATTCATTTCACAAGGCCAGAAGGAGGAAGGCGTATTAGTTATACGTCGACGACTGATAAGACAGTGAAATTATTTATCTGAAAGTCTATAATCTATTCGAAACGGACCGGTGATACCGGCGCATCCTTTTCTTCCGGGAAATCAGCAAAAGGAAAAGGCAGCGTGTTTTCATTTAGGGTTACGTACCGCATCACCCTGTAGGCATAGAAGGAAACCTTGTTGGAGAATTTCCTTACCGGCTTGCTGTAGGTTTTTGTGATAAAAAGGTAAACGTACTGAAATAGAACGGCTACCTGTATAATGATCTTGAGGATCTCAAAGACAACGAGAAAAAAAAGGGTGTAAAGGAGACGTATGCCGATCTTTTTGCGGGATAGTATTGTACTTTTGATGGATTCCATTGGTTTTCCTGCCTTTTTGTCTATTGTTATTGTTGGTCTAAAAGGATTTCTACTCAAACTTTTCCACTTTCTCTCCCCATTTGCTCATCTCATTGGTAGCTCTTCTTGCAGCAAACTGTGAACCGATAGTAGTCAGGGCAAAGGGGGGCACAAATAACCCCGAAGACAATCCATGCGGTTTTTGGTTTGATATTAGCGGATAGTGCTGGGTATTTATTTCTTCTTTTCTTTTTTCAATTTTCGTTTTTCCTTTGGATTAAGCACGGCCTTTTTCTGTTGTTCCCTTTTGCCTTTATCTTTTTTCCCCTTATCACCCATATCTGTTCCTCCTTGTTTGAAAATGATTTGCGCCGAACCGTGGCGCCGAAAACCCGTCAGCCCCCCTTGGCCAACGCCAGAAATTAGTACAATCGACGAGATACATGATTGAATAAAAATCTCCATTTTGCCTAACCGAGACTCAATACGTTTAGGTTGTTGACTATGTTATCTTACACGTAACCGTTCACGGTTAACAGTTCCCAGTTAACGGTTGATCAAAACGTATCAGCCAAAGGCTGACAAATTCAGTCCTGCCAGCGGCAGGCAGGTGTGAGAACTAAAGTTTATATTTCATGTGAGGTTACGGTGTTTTCTGACTTCATCGCTCTCTAACCGTGAACCGACAACTGTGAATGGTTACTCTTACACTTATGTTACTGATCAGATCCTTATTTTTCTGAGATGAACAAGCCAACCAGAACATGGTTCCTGAATCGTCCCTGTTTATCTTTGGTGATATGCTTAATCCGTGTTTTCAGGTATTCTGTCGGACATGATGAATCAGTAGGATAGTACTTCATATTCAATATGTTGCCGACCTTCAGATGTTTCAGCAGATCAGAATCCTTTTTGACCACGATACATATGCCCCTTGACGATAAATTCCATATTCTGAATCGATATATTAAGCCGGCATCAGGGATTGAAATTTCCACGCTATCATACTGATCTACCTCAGTTCTGGGCTCATATCTCTTTTCGCTGCGGTCGGATATCATAACAATCCTCCTTGACACGGAAAGACTTATATATGTTAAGCAAAGAAGTTGAAATATTAATATGTTACATGCAGGCATCAACAAACTCATGAAAGGAAACTTTTAACCTATGGATGTTCCCATAGTCCTCCTCAAGTTTAATAGTTTAATAGGCATTACTCTCTGTCAAGTTATTTACTTATTTATGGATGTCCCGCATTCTTTCCCTATTTGTCCCAATCAACTTCTCTTGGCTCAGTGAGAAGCCTGATGCCAGATAAAATTTGGGAAAGACGATCTCTAGACAACGTTCCGATTTTCTCGGACAAATCGCTTTTGTTCACAGTGAAGATCTGAGAAATATTCACAACACTTTTTTTAGGTAAGTTGGTCTCACCTTTGCTCAATGTCACATTACCAGGTGCGTTAGATCTCTTAAGATTTGATGTTAACGTGCAGACTACAACAGTATTGATACGGCTTCGATTGAAAAGATTGTTTTGGATAACAACATGGGGATGACGATAACCAGGTTCAGACCCTGATGGTTCCATGAATTCTATCCAAAATATATCGCCTTGGTTGATTACCATTGCTCTTTCACCATTTTGTAATGACGCGGGCGCATCCTGGACACTATTAGTTCGGATTCAGGTAGATCATCGTAGGCCTCATTAAGTGATTGAAGAAGCTTAATATTTTTATGACGCTGTATGAATTCTTGAGCGGCCAGTGCGAATAGACGACTTCTTGAAATATTTAAATCTTTTGCGAGAATATTCATTTGTTCAAAAATTGGTTTTTCAATTGATATAGCTGTCTTAATATTCGCCATTCTGTTACACCTCGCATTGTAATACCAATAGTATAACTAATAGTATTGCCTATGTCAATATTTTATCAATTTTTAGCGCGCCAACAGATGAAGCTCACCGGCACCAGGGTCAAACGTAGACCCCATTCCCAATGTCCATATTCACCAACAAATAATTCACAATTCAAGATGACACCCTTTCCCGCGGCTTTGCCCAGTCCCTCTCAAGCGGCTTATTCGGCAATATTGTCTTTACTTTTAAGCTGTTGCCGCAAGTGGTTGTGCTTTCTGCTCAATAACCATAATCAAATCTTGAACAGCACTCACTTCATTTTCTTCGAAATAGGCTTCGCCACATTGACTACAAATCCAAGCAGGAACATTATCCAACGTTAAATGGCAGTTTTTACGATCAATATGTAATGGAGCTGTTCCTTTTTTCATATTTCCTTGGCAATGGATGCATTTCATATTTTTTTCCTCTTCTTATAATTCCCTTCCCATTCTTCAGTGCTTGGAATATACGCTGTAATTATTGCTAAATAATCCACTTTGGGTGCGCAAACAACATGAAGCGGACGATCTCCAATACTATAACAGAACATCAAACAACTATGTCCGCGTTGGTCATTAGGATGGTCTTCTATAATCTCACCTTGCTCAATCACATTACGAACTTCTTCTGGTGAAATCATGCGATCTGGTCGTGACATCTGACGTATCGCATGCGGGAGATAAAGAATCCTTTTATTTGCCGCTATTTTTATCTCTTTAAGAAAATTATTCATTGTCATGTTTGATTTCGCAAGTTCTTTTTTATTACTGCCGAACGTCGCCAATCACCGGCAGCCAAAAGTTGCATAGCGAGGTACGAGCGGCGCAGCTTTTGGCTGTCCGAGTGCATTGGCCTTGTTATATTTTTTGTTTGATTGATAGAGTGTTTTTTATGGTTCTTCCAATTGGGGAAACAAACGGGATTAACTCCGACCAACTGCCTTCACCAGATTCTCTTTTTAGGCTACCGTCTTTATTGCGTTTCCCTTTAGTAAGTATGGTGTCGTAACTTAGTAAACCGGTATACATCAACTGAACGGCTTCTTCGTCATTCGGTGGTTTTGTAACATCTGTTGTTACAAACCAATCCAATTGCTCATACGTGATACTTTCAATTACACTGCAAGCAATCAAGAATGTTTTATAGGTGATTTCACCTTGGACAACAGCTTTAAATAGACGACCAATCACTTTGGCTTTTTCATGATCTTGACTCTTGTCAATTATGTATAGTAACTTTTCTCCAATTTTTACTTGAAATTCTTTCGAATTATTAATTTTGTTAATTACATCTTCTTTATCTGCGACTGAAACATCATCCAATGCCGTTAAGAACCCAATTATCTTTTTTTGAAATAGATAATCCCTGATACTAATTGCAGTTTTCCCAAGATTTAAAAGTGTTCCGACAATTGGCAAGTCTTTTAATAGACCTTCAGACATAATGCTATCTAAAGCAACTTCAGATAAATCGTATCCAATGTTTTTCAGTTCACTGCTCTTTATCGTGTCTTCAAGAGAGCAAGCAAGGGTTTTTATTTCATTCATTTGGTCACTTTTAGGAAATATAACGGCGCGCATGACCGGCCGGGAAAGCCAACTATATATTGGCAAAAGCGAGTTTTGCGAAAGACTTCGCTATAGCAAAAAATGCCACGGCTTTCCCGGTCGGAGTCAATGCGATTGTTATAAGCTCTTCATCTGGACAGTGAAGAACCGAAAGTCTTTTGATTTTTGTTTTTTGAAATCTCCTTCAGCAACTGGTATCCCTTCCTTGCGGGCGATGGAATAGAACTTAGCATATGACTCCCTATCAAATGCATACGCCGCACCAAGTTGCAGGCCTCTCATAATTTCACCAAACCTGGTCTTTTTAATGGTGTTTTTCTTCCACCCATCAGGATCAATTTTTGCGATGTAGCCACACATAGCACGTTGGGAACCAGAAATTAGACAAGCTTTGCCAGTGCAAACAACTTCTGTGGGAGAAGCATAGGCAAAGTATCCAATTACCTTACTATAGCGACCTGACATATCTCTACTTTCTCTTTCTTAGCTTATAACAATTTAAATGTTAAGAAATAAATCAACGATATTAGCTATCCAAATATTATTTCTTGTTTTGCATCGTATCTTACCTATTTTTCATAAAAAAGTAAGAAAGCTGTTAGATAGGACAAGCGATGTCATTTTTTCCTTTAATATATAGTTTCCGGCTAAATATCAAATTCAAAAATACTTAACAAGCGCCATTTCGTTTTGAACCGCCGAATTTCGATATTCAATAACAACCCCTATTCTTTGGGTCTGTAGTACCAGGGGGAACAAAAGATTCTAAAACGAATTGCAAAGGGGAAAACAAGTATAAACAAAATTCTGATCGTCATTTGATATATAGTAAACCATTCAATTTTTCGGATAGATGTTATTGCAGGTGGATTCAAAATAATACGGAAATCAAGCCCTCTTTTTCTGCCCCAGGATTTAAGAGAGTGAGAGAGAAAAATTTCCTCGCCGGCATAAACCAGTTCGCTGAAACCTCCTGCGCCCTCAAAGCCTTCCCTGAGACAATAGATGAAACATCCGGCAGCAAGGCCGAACTTTACAGATAACCAGTTCCAGAAATCTACAATTTTTTGAACAAATGGTCTTAATGTTTTGTCTGTAGCAACAACAACTCCGCCGCCACAGCACATTCCGGTTGATAGATTAAACAATGCTGTTTGCAGAAGATCCAACGACAGGATAGTATCGGCATCTAAAAATATTAGATATTGCCCTTTAGCAATTTTTGCGCCGGCATTTCGCGCGCGGGGAATCTGGTTAACAGGCTCATATATTACACGGGCACCGTTCTCTTTAGCTATTTGTGCGGTATTATCCGTAGAATTATTGTCAACGACGATAATCTCACCATTGGCTTCAATTGCCTCCATAGCTTTCTTAAGGAAATTTAGAGTGCCTAAAAGCCATTTTTCCTCGTTATAAGCAGGGATTATTACTGAATAAGAAATAGTCATATCGTAATAGTTCACCACGGATTTTCACGGAATTACACTCATAAATCAAACCAGCTATTAATTCACAACAATGGGATGGTTCCCCACGCTGTGATATATACGAGATATTTGTGGGAACTATATTTGCATTTTTGTATGTTGCTTGCTGGATTGTTCCAACAGGAGGCATGGCAGCAACTCAACCAAGGCAATTATGCTGTTATTATAACCCACAAATAACTCATTCAGCTATCACATAATAGGGAACTATCCCACAACAATACAATTAGTTAGTGGCTGGACGAAAACTTAAAACACCTGAAATTATAGCCAGTTGGATGCTATTCTCAAATTGAAGATTTTTAGCAGTTAGCCTTTAGCTAAAAGCTAACCGCTAATGGCTTTTTTCACTAACAGTCAGCCGTTTTAAATTTAAATGCCCGCCACCTCTAATTGCTAACAAGGAACGGGGGCGAAATAACTTCCCCAACTATGCATCACAGCTTCAGGCCACCTTTGCCCGATCTCAAATCACAAAAATATTGAAATAGCCCGCTATTCCATCAATTTTTGTGATTTGAGATCGAACAAATTTGACCCAAATCTATACGCCTACTTGGGCAAGTTAATTCGTCCCCGTTCCCAAGTTACTTTTGAGTTTTCAAATTTCTGATAGCGAATTTCACTGTCGGAACCTTGAGATAATAAATTATGATTTCATATTGTTTCGTTTTCCAATTACTTATTTTATTGATGTATCACTTGCCGCTAAGTGTTGTTTCAAACGCAAAAGATTCACTCTTTTTAACACATTCATTAATATTCTGAATCATTAATCGTCCTGCTTCGATGGCCATTTTGTTTGGTTGGAAAGAAGATAAGCCTTGAGCGATCAAATCTGCATTTATGAAGTTCAGACATTCGGCCTCAATTGGAAGGAACTCATTATTGTCCATCGCACATAGGCACAGCGGTCCCATTTGTTTGAAGTCTGGTGGGTGAGCTTTCTATCGTGAAGGGCATCAGCCCACAGGTGATAATGGTTGCTCTCAACCAACTTTGGATAGAATTCGCTCATTTTTTTGTTCGGCTATTTCATGCCACTTTGCGATATTGGGTCACTTCCACTTGACGATGTATATTTTTAGCTTCTTCCACCATACTTTCAACGTTTGCAGCTACTTCGTCAGAAAGCCACTCGTTTCCACATAACGAACAAAGTGTTGCTGGTACGTTTCTGATCACCACCAGAGTATCTTTCATATCTACCGTAAATGTTGTGGTTCCCTGTTTTTTAAGCCCTCCACAAAGTGGACAAATATTTTTGGTTGAACTCATTACCTCCTCCTGGTTTTCAAGTCTGTTTCAAAGTGTTCTTCATCTGGCCAATAAGCTGTGATTAAGAATATCTTTTGCTCGGTAAGATCATAGGCAATAACTGCATGCAATGGCTGATTTTGCCATATTCCGTAGAATAATCCACTTGGGAAAGGTTTGTTATCTGGATAATTTTCAATCATCTCTCCTGTACAAATGATATGCTCTACAGATGCTCTGCTGATCCCCTTCTCCAACATCCTCTTTAGAGCATGTGCAGACCATTCTATTCTACCTTGCTGGATTATATCGACCAATTGGTCATGATTCATTGTCTACTTTTTCCTTATCTTAATTTCATGGTGAACTTGGTGAAGCTTGCTTTCGCGTTGCCGAACCCCCAAACCCCGCAGTTAGCGCCGCAAAGCCTTTTCCCGTCGTCTGCATTTTATGGTTAGGAACGTGGACGAAATAACTTCCTCAACTATACATCACAGCTTCAGGCCGCCTTTGTCCGGTCTCAAATCACAAAAATATTGAAATAGCTCGCTATTCCTTCAACTTTTGTGATCTGGGATCGAACAAATTCGACCCAAATCTGTGCGCCTACTTGAGGAAGTTAATTCGTCCACGTTCCTTAGCAATTTTTCAATTCTCTTTCTTCATATCAGCCTCTGCAAACTTATTAAGTTCTGCAAATCCCATGAGCTTGTTTGTGGCAAGTCCATTTTGAGTTATCAGATCCAAATCAGTCGAAATTGCTTGCAAACATGCCGCGATAGTTATTTTGTGGCATTTATCGAAGATGTCGCAGTCTAAACACTTATACGGTAGTTCCCCGTGAAGCATATCTTCTGCCTGCTGCCCAAAACATTCTTTAGAATCCCATTCGTTTTTCATTATAATTTCCAAGGTTGCGAACGGCAAGGATAACCTGATGAAAAAGCAAACAAAATATGCCTAAAAAGCGAAGAAAGATCGATAAACGACAAAATTTGTAGAAACCAAAAAACGGCCAGGCTTTTTCAGTCAGAGTTAATCCGATTGTTGTGTGCCGGGCAATGCCCGGCTGCTAAATGGTGATGTTTGATATTTATGACACAAATATCGGACAAAGTCCAGACCCAGCCTGATGGAGGCGAAGGGTAGCCAATGGTAAGGGGATTGTCGCAAGGCAATTTCTGAAGGAGGCCGGAGGCAAAAGCGTGGGTCGACGTACAGGTATGCCCCGTACTGAAAAGTAGAGGGCAGGCAGATGAGGCGGGGGAATCCGTGACGAGTCCGCAACACAGGATAAAGTCCTCTATCCATCATGGAAAACTCCGTACATCTGACGATCGTGCGCTGAAAGTAGCCTAGGTTCACCCCGGGAGGCCCACTGCATCTCGTTATTACATCTGTGTGAAATGACCGGAATAGGGAAGGCCGGTATACTAAATTTTCCTGGCGCTGGTGGAAGATCGTGTCCTGACCGCCAGTGAGCCAAACTCTGTGAGGAGAGGAAACTACGAATTGAGGGATACGACGGCAGTTGAAATATTGAGTGAGCAAACCGTAAGGGGCGCTTATCGTGTAGTGGGATTCAGCAGAGGGCGGTAAGCCAGGGAAACGAGCCGTGAACACCACGGAGGACTCACCCCGGTGAAGGCCCGAACGGTGCCACCTGCCGAATGGCAGGGGTAAATGAGAGTGGCAAATAGGAGGTATTTCTAATGTGCTAATT
>Ga0255425_1028_pt1 | contig 36076 bp, 35 predicted proteins | sample ANMaggSeSYBR02G4_FD_182640 | JGI IMG/M metagenome (GOLD analysis project Ga0255425, IMG submission 182640) | Sediment cell enrichment communities from methane seep in Santa Monica Basin, California, United Staets - ANME aggregate JGI... | ecosystem: Environmental > Aquatic > Marine > Cold seeps >... | reverse complement strand
GTTTTCAAATTTCTGATTAAATATCTTTTAAATACTCTTCCCATTCCATTGGAAGAAGGTGCTTTTTTTTGTTATTGCATTCCTTGCAACAAGTAACTACGTTGCCTTTTGTGCTCCTGCCTCCGCGCGATATCGGCACGATATGATCCATTGTAAGTTCTTTTGGCGGGGTTTGCTTTCCGCAGTAATGGCATATCCCTTTTGCGAGACAGCGTTTCCACCACTGTGAAGCTCTCAACTCTTTTGCTTTATTGCGTTCTCTCTTTATATCTTTATCATCAAGATCGTATGCAAATGGCTTTAAATCATTTTCCTTCATTGAGTTTAAGACTCTCTATCCATTTATTTATTTCTGACTCAAGTATTTTATAATACTTCTCAGACCCGCCCAGACCTCTCCTGCCAAAATAATAGTTTATTTCAAGAAAAAACGGCTCTTTTATAACCGCTTCTGATGAAAAAAGAAAATCAAAACCTGCCAGATTTATTCCCGTCATTTTACAGAAATGCCTTGCTGATTTTACTGCCGCTTCCTGCACGTCAGGATCAGAATCAAAGTCTAAATAAGCTCCTTTTGCCAGGCTGGAACAAAATTCTTCTGTATTTTCCTGGACACGCCAGTAGGAAATATATTTTTGCCCTATTACAACGACTCTCAAGCTTCTGCCTTGTGAAGGAATATATTCCTGTATCAAAAAACCCACATGACCGGCACGTTCAAAATTTAAAGCATTTTGAATAGCATCTTTAAGCTCTTCAGGAGAAGTAATCAAAAATACACCGTAACCCTCTCCACCCCAGTCGAACTTGAATACAAACGGAAAATCAAAAGCAAGGTTTTCGGGTTCTGCTCCATAATTATCTAAAAAAGAATCAACTCTCTCAAAAGTCACAGATTTAGGGTGTAAAACATTTGTTTCCCTGAAAAGACGAATCTGGCCTATTTTGCCGGAATACTTAAACTTTGCCTCATAATAAGGAAATGTATTGGAGCAATTTTTACTTGCCATATTGTAAAGGACTTCATTGCAACCCTGAGGCAGGATTACAGCATCGGCAGCCTTTATTGCAGCAAGATCATCAGCATCGGGCTTGCGTCCTGCACAGATTATATATTTATCTGCCCCAAAACAGGGATGAAAAGAAACGATCATCAGTAACCGAATCTTCTCAAAGCCTTAGTGTCTTTGGTCCAGTTTTTCTGCACCCTCACAAAAAGCTTTAAAAAAACCTTTGCGCCGACCATCCTCTGGATTTCCATGCGAGCCTCCTCGCCTATTTTTTTAAGCTTGCTCCCGTTTTTTCCTATTATTATGCCTTTCTGAGAATCACGCTCAACATGAATGGTTGCATATATTTTAACAAGAGAACCTTTAGCGTCTTCGGAAAAAGAATCAATAGTCACAGCTATTGAGTATGGCACTTCCTCACCGGTTAAACGAAAAACCTTTTCACGAACCATCTCGGCGGCAATAAAACGTTCCGGCATATCAGTTACGGCATCTTCGGGAAAGAATGGGGGGCCATTCGGAAGAATGAGCTCCATCGCCTTGATAAGCTCTTCCACCTGAGTTCCATGTTTTGCAGAAACAGGGATAACTGCCTCAAAAGGGTAAGCCTTTATCCATTTATCTATGATGATAAGAAGTTCAGGTTTTTTTATTAGATCTATCTTGTTAAGGACAAGAATAACCGGTCTTTTCTGTTTTCCAAGTTGTTTTACCAAAATCTTTTCAGACTCAGGATCGGGATTTGTCACGTCTAAAACAACTAAAATCAGATCAACATCAGCCATGGCCGAAAACGCGACATCAACTATTCTAATGTTTAACGGACTTTTTGCCCTGTGGATTCCGGGTGTATCAATAAAAACTATCTGAGAGTAAGGTCTGTGCACTATCCCGATTATACGATTGCGTGTGGTCTGTGGCTTTTTGGAAGTAATTGAAATTTTCTCGCCGATCATCCTGTTTAAAAGAGTGGATTTCCCGACATTGGGAGCACCGGCAATGGCTACAAATCCTGATTTAAAGTCAGAGTACCTGTTATTTGTTTTCTTCAAAGGTCTTCCTGTAATAACTTTTCTAGGGGATCCCATACATTGTCTTTTCCCTGACGTGATTTTGCGGAAAACAGTATCAAGTGATTTTTATCAACAGACAGGGCTTTGGATATTGAAAGATGCTGCTTGATCTGTTTTGTTTTTGAGAGTTTATCAGCTTTCGTCAGTATAAGGATGGCCGGAATATTATAATGATAAAGCCAGTCCATAAGATCCAATTCGTACTTACCGGGCATACGCCGTATATCCATAATTAATACAATCCCTTTTAAAGTTTTTCTATAAGTAAGATATGTCTCAATCATGGGGCCCCAGGTTTTCTGTATAGACGCTGGAACCTTTGCGTATCCGTACCCGGGAAGATCTACAAACGAAAATTTCTCATTTATAAGAAAAAAGTTGATAAGCTGAGTACGCCCTGGTGTTGAACTTGTCTTAACCAGACGCTTTCTATTTAACAGCGTATTAATAAGAGAAGATTTACCCACATTGGAACGACCTGCAAAAGCTATTTCAGGTAAGACTGCCGGAGGATACTGAGACGGCTTAACAGCGCTTGTAATGAATTCAGCGAATTTTATTTTCATTTAATGTAGCGGTTCACGGTTAACGGTAGGGGCGATCCTTGTGATCGCCCTGATTAGGGCGAATACAAGATTCGCCCCTACTCTGGCTCGCGCGGTCTACACTACCTTATTAAGCGGATACTCAATTATACCTTCAGCGCCATTTTTAAGGAGGTCTGGGATTAAATCCCTGACAACATTGGAGTCTACGACTGTTTCTACTGAAAACCATTTTGACTGATAAAGGGGTGCTACTGTTGGGGCATTCAGGCTTGGGAGCAGAGATACAATATTTTTAATTTTCGGTTCAGGCACATTCATTTTAAGCCCAACCAGTTTTTCACCGAGAAGAGCTCCTTTGAGTAAAAGAGCTATCTGTTCTATCTTTTCTCTTTTAAAAGCATCCTCCCATGCATTGTGATTTGTGATAAGCTGAGTATTTGTTTTCATCAGTTCCTTTATAATGCGGAGTCCATGCGCCTTTATTGTGCTTTCAGTCTCAGTAACCTCAACGATGGCATCTGCAAGACCGGAAACAACCTTTGCCTCTGTTGCGCCCCATGAAAATTCAATTGCAACATCAATACCCTTTTCAGCAAAGTATCTTTTCGTAAATTCAACCAGCTCTGTTGCAATTTTTTTCCCCTGAAGATCTTCAGGTTTATTAATCGGCGAGTCATACGGAACAGCCAGTACCCATCTTGCAGGACGCGCACTTACCTTGGAATAAACAAGATCAGCAACAACACGAACATCAGAGCTGTTTTCAGCAATCCAGTCCTTCCCGGTCAGACCTGCGTCAAGAGTTCCGTTTTCTACATAACGCGACATCTCCTGAGCCCTGCAAATCGCACATTCAATCGAGTCGTCGTTAATTTCAGGGAAATAGCTTCTTCCATTAACATTTATCTTCCACCCCGACCGCTTGAAAAGTGTTATTGTAGCATTTTGCAGGCTGCCCTTGGGAATGCCCAGTTTTAACTTTCCACTCATTTCTTATATACCTCCTCAGGATCAAACAAAGGCTTTCCAATAATTTTTATTGATCCATCTTCTTCAACTCTTTTATAAAAACAGCTTTTATGACCCGTGTGGCAGGCAGCACCCCCGACCTGTTCAACCTTCAAAAGAACTGTATCATCATCACAATCTATTCTTACTTCTTTAACTATCTGCATATTCCCTGAAGTTTTTCCCTTGATCCAGAGTTCATTCCTTGTACGGCTGTAAAAAGTGGCCTTGCCTGTTGAGAGGGTTGTCTCCCAGGCTTCTTGATTCATAAAAGCCAGCATTAATACTTCCCCTGTTTTATAATCCTGGACTATAGCTGGGACAAGGCCTCTGATTTTATTAAAATCGAGTCTGATCATTGGTATAAGCCTCGTTAATTTATAAATTTTCTGGTGATGACGGATTAAAACTTGATTAAATAACTATATTATGTAATAAAGTCAAATTCTTTTTCATGTTAACGGATTCTTGAAAACTGATTGGGGATCTGATAATATATATTTATATAGAATTCGGAATTTTGTAATATGGCTAAACAAAAAAGCACATCTGAAATATTAAAAAAGCGATCCATACGAGATAAAGAAAGTTTTATAACAAATATACTCTTATGGTTTGTCAGCCTGATCGTATTAATAATATTATCAAGCGCTATCACTATCGGCGGGATTTATTTTTACCTCAGCAGAGATCTTCCTAAAATTTCTTCCCTAACCGATTATCGCCCCCCGATTATTACAACTGTTTATTCGGATGATAATAGAAAAATTGCTGAATTTTATAATGAGCGCAGAATTGTTATACCTCTTTCCGAAATGCCGAAAATGCTCATAGACGCTTTTATTGCAGCAGAAGATGCAAGATTTTTTAAGCATAAGGGAATAGATTTTTTAAGCATTATAAGAGCTTATATTAAAAATATCGAGGCTGGTACCATAGTCCAGGGTGGAAGCACTATTACTCAGCAGGTTACCAAGTCTTTCTTGCTCACACCTGAAAAAAATTACACCCGCAAAATAAAAGAAGTCATTCTTGCATATCGCATAGACAAAAAATTTACCAAAGAAGAAATTCTCTTTCTATATTTGAACCAAATATATCTGGGACATGGCGCATATGGCGTGGAAGCTGCTGCAGAAAATTATTTCGGCAAATCAACTAAAGACCTGAACCTTGCTGAATGCGCTATTTTAGCAGGGCTGCCCCAGGCCCCCAGCAGATATTCACCTTTCAAAAGTCCTGAAAAAGCAAAGCAACGCCAGATATACGTTCTAAACCGCATGATTGCTGAAGAGCATATTACAAATATTCAAGCAACAGAAGCTATAAATACCAAACTGGATATAAAACCGCGGCGCAACTGGTATATTGAAAAAGTCCCCTTTTATACAGAACATATAAGGCGTTATGTCGAAGATAAATACGGCCCTGATGCTTTATATAACGATGGCCTCAAGATTTATACTGCTGTTAATATTGAAATGCAGAAGGCTGCAAGGAAAGAGATAAACAAAGGTTTAAAGGCTCTTGACAAACGCCAGGGTTATCGTGGTCCCATTAAACATCTATCGGAAGAAGAAATCGAAACTTTTTCAAAAGAACTCCGGAAGGAGCTTGAAGAAAATCCTGTTGAAGAAGGAAAGATAGTTAATGGAGTCGTAATTGAGGTTAATGATACTAACGATACCGCTATTGTTCGTATTGGAAATGTTCAGGGCATAATTAATATTAATAGTATGCGCTGGGCAAGAAAGCCTGATCCCGAAGTCCCCTACTACGAGTCAAGAGTAAAACATCCTGGAGAAGTCCTCGATATCGGCGATGTTATACTGGTAAAAATTAATAATAAAATAAAAGACTCGGATCTATGGAACCTCGAACTGGAACAGAAGCCAAATGCCGAGGCGGCACTACTTTCTATTGAGGCTGAAACAGGCCATGTAAAAGTACTAGTCGGAGGAAGAGACTTCAGGAAAAGCCAGTTCAACAGGGCCATTCAATCAAGACGTCAGCCCGGTTCCGCTTTTAAGCCTGTAATCTATGCGGCTGCAATTGACAAAGGATATACCCCTGCCAGTGTTATAATTGATTCTTCGATAGTATTTGAGGATACTGAACAGAATTTTACATGGAAACCCAGGAATTACGAAGAAAAATTTCACGGCCCTACCCTTCTGCGCGATGCCATTGCAAAGTCTCGTAATGTAGTAACCATCAAAATTTTAAAAGACATTGGTATTGATTACGCAATAGATTATGCCGGAAAACTTGGCATTACTTCAAATCTGAGCAGGGATCTTTCAATAGCTCTGGGGTCTTCAGGCATATCTCTATTAGAAATTGTAAAAGCATATTCTGTCTTCGCCAATGTCGGCTACTTAATCGAACCTGTTTTCATAACCCGAATAATTGACCGAAACGGCAATGTGCTTGAGGAATCTCCTATCAAAAGAAAAAAGGTAATAGATCAGAGTACGGCTTATATAATTACCAGCCTGCTTGAAGGAGTGGTAAAATATGGAACAGGCCGGAGAGTACGTGAATTAAACAGACCGGTTGCCGGCAAAACCGGCACAACAAACAATCTGCACGATGCCTGGTTTGTGGGATACACCCCGCGCTATATTACAGGGACATGGGTAGGCTTTGATTGTGAAAGCTCCCTTGGTAAAGGTGAAACAGGTTCCAGGGCCGCAATCCCCATATGGCTTGGTTTCATGAAGTATATAGTTGCTGATAAACCTGTAAGGGTCTTCCATATACCGGAAGGAGTGGTTTTTTCTAAAATTGATGCGGAAACCGGGCTGTTACCTATTCCTGAATCCAAGAGGACAATATTTGAATGTTTCAAGGAAGGAACTGTACCGACGAAATATACAACAAAACCCGATTCAATCACTGAACCTGAAAACTTTTTTAAATCAGGGATGTAAAAGGTCTGCTAATTAGTGCATTAACGGAAAGTCATGTTCAGGCAAAATCCGAATATCAAAATTAGAAACTCGAAACAAATCAGAATACCAAATCAGAAAATGACCAAAACTAAGGAACGGGGACGAAATAACTTCCCCAAGTAGGCGCATAGATTTGGGTCAAATTTGTTCGATCTCAAATCACAAAAGTTGATGGAATAGCGAGCTATTTCAATATTTTTGGGATTTGAGATCGGGCAAAGGTAGCCGGAAGCTGTGATGCATAGTTGGGGAAGTTATTTCGTCCCCGTTCCTTAGTAACCGGAAATCGGTGGTTTTTGTCATTAGAATATTTGTATTTTTGTTATTGTTTCGGATTTTGTGCTTCGGATTTCGAATTTCTGACCGAAAAGTAGAAAGTTTTCGGTAGGCTACTAATTATTACCGCATCTGCTGCAAGAGAGGAATCAGGTATAATCTCAACTGATTTAATGTTGAATCTTTTTTCAAGAGTTTTTATATTAAAATTCTTTATTCCCCTCATCTTTGAGACACTCCTGGGATGAACTTTTATTCCCACTGAATCACGGCAGCCAATTTCCTCAGACTCGATAAGAGACGAAGCCATATCAAGAAATACTTCCGAATAAACAAGATGTCCAAAGGCCGGGTGATAAGGACCCGCCAAAATTATTGCTTGTCTTTCAAAATGCTCGGATGCCTGAATGCCCATACGGATTACCTGTATCTTCTTTTCTCTGAATATCAGATAAATATCTTTCACAAGCGTAATGCATTGTTCAAGGGACAGGGGAGTATATTTTCCTTCTTTATACCATCTGGACAGAATGGTGTTTTTAAGCACCAGGGTAGGATATATTCTGACAAAATCAGGAGAAAGTGCGGCAATCCTCTTTGCTGAATATAAAGCTCCTGCCCCGTTATCACCAGGCAGGCCGATCATCATCTGAAGGCCGATTTCATAATTTCTCTCTTTTAGGATACTGACTGCTTTTTCTGTGTCTGAAGATGTATGCCCGCGTTCAGATAATGAAAGCACCTTATCATCTATAGACTGTACACCGATTTCAACTGTGGCGACAGGAAATTCCTTTAAAATATCCAGTCTTTCGTAATCTATAGTATCAGGACGTGTGGAAAATCTAATGCTGTCAACTCTTCCTTGAATTACAAATTTTGTGGCTTCATGAAGTAAAGACTTTATAAAATCAATTTTGAGTCCAAGAAAATTACCGCCAAAAAATGAGATCTGGACTAAACTTCTGTTCTTCACTTTATAATTTAGAAATCGATTTATATGTAACCCAATCTCTTCAGAAGAAGGTGTTTTTTGTTTTACTCCTGTTATAGAAGATTGGTTACAAAAAACACATTTATGAGGACACCCTATATTAGGCAAAAAAACCGGAACAATAAAAGGTTTCTCGTAACTACTCATAAGTTTTTATTTTTGTAAAAGATCAAGAGCTTTTCTGGCGGCATCCTGCTCCGCCATCTTTTTGCTCTTGCCGATTCCTTCTGTTCTTACTTCGCGCACATCCAGTTGGACATTGAAAGTCTTGTCGTGATCCGGACCGCTTTCCTGAAGCACTCTGTATTGGGGGGTTATCTTATAATTTTCCTGAACAAGCTCCTGAATCCGGCTCTTATAATCGTGATTGTCCAGCAAGGCACCAATAGAATTCAGCAAATCGGAAAAATGGTTTTCAATCATCTTAAATGCTTCATCAAAACCGCCATCAATATATACAGCGGCTATTACCGCCTCAAAAGTATCAGCCAGTATGGAATTCTTTCCGCGGCCATTTGTTTGAATTTCTCCCCTGCCGAGCCTTAAAAAGGAACCCAAATCAATTGTGCGGGCTATGGTTGCGAGCTGAGACTCATTAACAAGGCCTGCGCGCATTCTTGAAAGATCACCCTCATTTAATTCGGGATAACGCTGCATAAGAATATGCCCCACAACAAGGTTTAATACCGCATCTCCAAGAAACTCAAAACGCTCATTATCCTTTATGGTTGCATCATCTTGCTCATTAACAAAGGAACTGTGGCTGAGAGCCTCTTCAAGGATATTTATCTCATTAAATTTATACAGAATTTTTTGTTCAAAAATAGAAAGATCTGTCTGTTTCATATTTGATTTATATGCTTTCTATTAACTTTTCATATAATATATAAGGTACAAAAAAATCTCCCTTTCCTGATCCCATTTTGATTTTCGGCTTCAAAGAACCGTGGAAGTCAGTACCGCCTGTCATCAATAATTCGTGTCTATTCGCCATATCTGCCAACTTGGAAATAACATGCGGCGAATGTTCCGGATAATAAACTTCAATTCCCTTTAGACCCATTGCTTTTAAAGTTATAACAAGCTCCTCTATATCTTCAATATTCTCTGGATTAAGAAGATAGGGATGCGCTATAACAGGGACACCTCCTGCTCCAAGGATAACTTCAATTGCACTGGAACAGTCAATGCGATATTTATCAACATATGCCGGCTTGCCTTTCCCAAGGTATTTATCAAATGCCTCTTTAATTGATTCAACATAACCTTTTTTTACCATAAGCCTCGCAATATGCGGCCTCCCCAACTGACCATCGCCGACCTCATTTAATAATTCATCCATTGAAACAGCAACACTCATGCTATTAAGACGACCAATAATTTCAGGATTTCGGTTTTTTCGGGCTTCTTGAAGTGTGGCAAGAGTCTTATTTAAGAGAGGATCATCAATTTTGATAGAATATCCCAGTATATGGAAACTTCCTGAATATGGAAAAGATGGGGGTGGCGCTGCACTTATTTCAACACCGGTTAAAAATTTTAATGAAGGAGGAACGCCAATGCCAAGCGCCTCTTTAGAACCATTTACGGTATCATGATCTGTAATAGCTATTGCAGCTAAATTAAGATCCTGGGCTAAGGCAAGGATTTCGGCTGGAGAAAAAGTTCCGTCAGATGCAGTCGAGTGGATATGAAGATCAATGGTTGCATTATTATTATAATCCAAGAGCTTTTTCTAAAGCCTCCTCTTTTGTTTTACATTCTATGCATTGGGTAGTAACCGGCCGGGCTTTAAGCCTCTTAATAGAAATATCTTCACCGCATTTATCACAAACACCAAACGTACCGTTTTCAATGCGCTCAAGGGCTTTCTTAATCTTCTTTATAAGCTTGCTTTCTCTATCCCTGATTCTAAGCATAAAATTGCGGTCCGATTCAAGTGAAGCGCGGTCTGTTGGATCAGGAAAATTTTCTTTCGGATCAGTCATTCCCGAAACTGTATCGTCCGCCTTACTCAAAAGGTCTTCCAAACTATTGGTCAATAACTCTCTAAAATATTCAACATCTTTCTTTTTCATGATAAACCCTTGAAAATAAAAAATTTAAGAATTTAAAAAAAACATGGCTATCATAATTGAATTTTAAAGTAAAGATTAAAGTTTCACCTAAATTGAGCGACTTTTTACTCAATCTGCGCCGATCTCTTGCGCATAAAGGCTTCGCAAAAAGCCTCAACATATCCACGGGTATGCCTGCGGTTTTTGCAAATCCTTATGCATCAAGATTTCAGCACATATCTTCGCAAAAAATCGCTCAACTTAGGTTTTATGAATATTTTTAAAACCGTCAAGTTTCTTTAAGAAACTTTTCCATATTCTTTAAACTGTTGATATTATAAATGCGGCAGGGATAATTATCAGGAAGAATCTTTTTTAATAAACCTGTAAGCACTCTTCCCGGACCGACCTCAGCAAATATTTCCACTTTTTCATCGATCAGTCTTTGCATCGAGTCATACCATCTGACAGGGCTGCATAACTGCCTTGCCATAATATGCCTAATCTCATCAGGATTTTCCCCAAAATAGGCGGTAACATTATGGATAATTGCTCTTTCCGGCGTGTTAAAAGAAACAGTATCAAGAAAATCCCTGAACTCATCCACCGCCCCTTTTATAAGTTCACTATGCCATGCTCCGCTGACTTTTAAAGGAACTGCCCTTGCCTCCTGCAAAACCGCAAGAGACGAAACTTTTTCAACCTGCTCCGGGGCACCGGTTATAACGATTTGATGCTCAGTATTATGATTTGCAACTGCTACAACGCCTTCACCTTGAACTTCATCAACGAGTCTCCGAACTTCATCAATGGCAAGTCCGATAATTGCATGCATAGCACCTTGATGCTTTGTCGATTCCCTGTGCATCAGCTCGCCTCTTTTAAATACAAGCCTTAATGTATCCTCTTTTGAAATAACTCCTGATGCAGTTAATGCACTATATTCGCCGAGGCTGTGTCCTGCTGCAATATCCGCCCATCTGTCTTCTTTTTCTAAAATTGCAAGACATGCAAGATTTACAGCAGTTATTGAGGGCTGAAGATTAACCGTCATGGTAAGGTCTTCCATGGGGCCCTTGAAACAGAGCCTCGAAATATTTATTCTGGTAATTTCCTCTGCCATATCAAATAACTCTCGTGCAAAGTCAAATTCCTGATAAAAATCAAGACCCATACCAACTGACTGTGAACCCTGCCCGGGAAAAAGAAATGCTGTTTTCATCAAATTAATCCTCCATACCTTGATTGAGCTTTTAGCACAATAATTTCAATATATTGCTAAAGATCAACATTGCACTCAATATGTGAAAATCGAATCGCTGGTAAACACCCAAAATAATAATCGCTAATCGCTAATCGCTAATTGCTAAGAGCTAATCGCTAATCTTAGGTATCAGTCATCGAGGTTAAAAAGCCTCCTGGTTAAATCAATATAAGCAAACCTGTCTCCATAGCATCCATCGCTTTTTAAAAAAATAGTCGGATCATGCAAAATTTTATTTATAAGTGAATTTGTCATCCTGTGAATTGCCTGGCAGTCATTATCTGAAAGGTTATTTAAGGACTGCAAGGTCTTGTCAACCTCAGTCCTCGCAATGGTATCTATCTTATTCCTCAAGGCAACTATTGTAGGCACCACTTCAAGGCTCTCATACCAATGCTGAAAGCTAATTACAGCCTCGTCAACGATCCTCTCTCCCTTGATGGATTCTTTATTTCTATCCTTTATGTTTTCCTCAATAACTCCTTTTAAATCATCTATGTCATAAACATATGAATTGTTAAGCCGGTTTATATCAGGATCAATATCGCGAGGAACCGCAATGTCTATAAAGAAAATTGGTCTGTTACGCCTGCTGCGCATAACTCCTTTAACCTGATCGCGCACAATAACGAAATTGGGTGAACCCGTCGAGCTGATTATTATATCCACAACCTTTAAACAATCCGGGATTTCTTCAATACGTATAGCTTTGCCTTTGAATCTATTGGATAGTGCAACGCCCCTTTCAAATGTTCTGTTTGCAACAAAAATTTCTCCCGTCCTGTTCCTGATAAGATGTTCCACTGCAAGTTCCGCCATTTCGCCGGCACCGACCAGGAGTACCTTTTTCCCTTCAAGATTGCCGAATATTTTCCGCGCAAGCTCAATTGCAGCATAACTTATTGATACAGCATGATCTCCGATACCTGTTTCACTTCTAACACGTTTTGCCACAAAGAAGGTTTTATGCAATAACCTGTTCAAAATAACGCCGGACGTTTTTTTCAAAATGGTTGTCAGGTATGCATCTTTAATCTGTCCAAGAATCTGCGGTTCTCCGACCATCATTGAATCGAGGCTTGATGCAACCCTGAAAATATGGCGGACAGCATCCTTGCCGTCATGCGTATAAAAAGCATCTTCAAATTTAGATATTGGTATTTTTTTGAATTCGGAAATATGAGTTTTTACGGAATTAACAGAGTTGATGGTGTTTGAAGTAGTCAGCAGCACCTCAACACGATTACAGGTTGAAATCAGCATTACTTCGTTAATATCCAGACACTTTTGCAAACCCTCCATAACAGCGACAGCTTCCTCTTTTGAAAAAGAGAGAAGCTCCCTCAATTCTATTGGTGCGGTTTTATGATTTAATCCTAATAAAACTATATCGAGCATTTCTTTAATTGACGGCCCTGTAAAAAGTCCATTTTAAATTAGCGCCCTTCCGGCGGGCTTATTAAGCTGTTGAGCTTCAGGTATAATACATTCAAAACAGGAAACTGTTTGAGCGCATTAGAAATCGTTAAGAAAGAACCTTTAAAAATTTTGTTATTGTTTATTAATGGCCCGTTGAACTCTTACTATTTTTTTCATCCATGGCAAGTTCTTTCTTTACGATATCTTATGCGTGAGTTTTTCATGGTATGAATGTATTATACCTGAAGCGAATAAAGCTAAAGTATTATGAGTTTACAATTTGGTAAATTCACCATGATGTCCATCTAAAAGAAAATTAACCCCAAAAAAAGTAAACAGGAGTGCGGCCAACCCGATAATAGCCATAATCGCTGCTTTCCTTCCGCGCCAGCCTACAGTAAAGCGCCCATGAAGTAAAGCAGCATACAAAAGCCATGTTATGCCGGACCAGACCTCTTTTGGATCCCAGCTCCAGAACTTCCCCCAAACCATTTGAGCATAAACCAGACCTGTTGCGAGACCTATAGTCAACATGGTAAAACCCACAACTATGCAATTATATCCCGCAGTATCAAGCAGCTCCAGCGAAGGCAGACGTCTGAAAAAAAAACCATGTTTCTTGGCCTTAATAGCGTGCTCCTGGGCAAGATACATACAGCCCAATCCTCCCGCCAGAACAAAAAACGCCTCACCGATAAATATCGAAGCTATATGAAAAATAAGCCAGAAATTATTAACAATATTTTTAACCTGAACAGGCTCAGAGGATACCTGAGAAGCAAATATCATAACAATGGCTGCAATGGGGGCAGCATATATGCCCAAAATTCTGAGGTTGAACTTATATTGAAATATTATAAAAACACAGGCTATCGACCATCCGACAATAACAAGGGTTTCATGGAGATTATGAACAGGAATCAGCCCGGATTTTAAAAAACCATAAAAAATAGCCGCTGAATTACACAAAAAACCAGCTATCAGCAAGAAGTATCCAGCTCTATTTAAATAATTTTTCTGCAAGAAAAGATAAGCAAAGTACCCCGCCGTACTCATCAAGTAGAAAAAAATGGTAAATATAATCACAATCTCCATTGATTACACCTTAAGCCAATTTAATTAGTGTCTGAACGAAAACTCAAAACACATGAAATTATAGTCAGTTGATTCTATTCTTATATTAAAGCTTTTAGCTATTAGCCGTTAGCCGTTAGCTTTTAGCTAAGAGCTAACAGCTAATGGCTAATAGCTTTTTCAATGAATTATGCAACGACTTGCTTTTATGCTTTTGAGCAACCGTTAACTGTGAACCGACAACCGTAAACGATTACTTTAATTAGTCTGCCTTCATTAATTCTTCAAACCTGTATCCTTCGCCAAAAATCTCAAGAAGGAGGGAATTTATTCTTTCCTTATCATTGTTCCTAACCATATCAACTAGTCCTCTATTTATAAGCTGTTCAAAAAGGTGCTTATGCGCTTCCGGTTCGTGTTTTTCGCTTAACGCCTTTTTGCGTATAGCTCCCATTAACTCTAAAAATTCGTCATATTCCTCTCCGAATTCTTTTTCAAGGTCTTGACGCATTTTTTTTGCAAAAGCAGGGCTTTTACCTGTAGTGGAAATAGCAATTACAAGATTACCTCTGTTTACAATTGAAGGAAGAACAAAATTGCAGATCTCAGGTCGGTCAGCTATGTTGCACAATTTACTTTGGTGTTCGGCATCCTTATTTATCTGCCGGTTTAATTCCTCGTTGTCAGTAGCTCCTATAACGAGAAACATACCGTCAATATCAGAGGACTCATAAGGCCTTCTCTTTAACTCTATCATCTTTTTTTCTGCAAGCTCAAGTAGCTCTTCAGCAACATCAGGACTTACAACTTTAACAACAGCCCCACATTCCAGAAGTGTCATAACCTTCCTTGTGCTTACGGAGCCGCCACCAACCACTAAACATTTACGATTCTGTATGTCAAGATTAACCGGATAATATCTCATGTCTTAACCGTCCATAGGTTCAAAGGTTCAGCCTAACCAAACTTAAGTGTCATAATTTCCAATAATAACTTTAGCTCCTGGTTATTTTTTTTGGAAAGCATGAAAGATAACTAATCTGATAGGATACGTGTTAACGCAATACACTTGTCAATTCGAAGCCGTTCTTCTTGATCTCATTAGATATGAAATCATTATCTCCGCTCAAATAGTCATTATAGGAGAAAAGGATTGGCTGGATATCCAGCCTATACTTGCTTATCAAGGCTATTGCATCGGCCATGACGTCCAGCCGGTTATCATCTGTTACATTTTTAGAAAATATAGCCATGTCTATATCGCTGTGTTCTCCTGCACGGCCTTGAGCATACGAGCCAAATACAAAGGCCTTGTCCACATGGCATATCTTTTCAACGTCAGCGAGGTATCTCAGCAGGATATTGATTGTCTCAGTTTTGATTTTAGCCATTTGAATAACTCCTCTGTTCGTTTTAAAATTGATGAGCTTTTTTCTTTGTCTATCATAGCTGAGAGTTTTTTCTTGTAGGCAGGGTATCTCCCTTCTATATAAAATGTGGTCAACTCTGCAATGAGTTTCAAATGACTGTCGGAAGCACCTAATTCTACAAGACTGTTAAGGTAAACAAGATTATGAGAGAATGGGGCTTCTTTGGAAAACCTTTTCATATAATTTGCCTTTAACAGCTTCTCTACAGCCTGTTGACATATGAAAACCGTATACAGGTACCTTCCGCTTTTCTGAAGGGAACGCGCTGTTTCCATGTCATAATCCGCAATATCCAACCAATAATCTACCTTTTCAGAAATATCCATTTCATAATATCCTTTTGTAGTCGGTTAGTTGGGGCGGAATGCCCAAATAAATATACGTTTCTAAAATTTTATTCAGTGTAAAAACTCACAGCCAATGCCAGTAAAAGCGGAAATGCATTAAATAAGATGACTATCGGGTTGACTCATCATTTATTCTTAAGTATGTTAAGAAGATTCAGAAATAAGGGTCTCCATAATACTCAAAAAACAGCCAATTCTGATCGCCTTCTGCTATCCTGTGCCACGGCTGCTTCACCTATTACTTGCGATGAGTTAAGCCGATAGCTATTTTAAATAATGGGCTGGGCGTCCCGGGTATTTATCGATTATTTCGGCATCCTTCATTTTGTAGTTTACACTTCTTCAACATTGACGGATGCCATTATTTCCTTCAATTTTTTATTAAATTTCCTTTCTTTTTCTATTAATGATTTAATACCTTTAGAAAAACCACCTTTATCATCGCGTTTTAAGCAACAAATTTCAGTATGTAGTTCGTTTATTAAATCTTTCGGCAATTTTTCTTCTCTATAATTTATTAATCGAATGTTATTTTTTTTAAATTCATCTTGATATATTTTTTGTGACGTTAACCAGATATTATCCCTCTCTTTTTTTTCACATTTCTTCCACTTTATCTCTCCAAACTTCAATGAGTCAGACACTACTTTGACAGGCACATTAAAGCTTTTTGCAATTATCGCAATAGACAAATGTCCTGAAGAGACAGCGCAATTTCCTTCATGGTCAATACCATTTGTACCAAACAATACTAGAGAGGTTGAGGTTAATGGATCTTCTTTTTTGCTGACTGATGATTTTGAGTCTGGAAATTTTTGGACATTTTCTTTCTCAACAGTCCAATGATCAGTAGGGCAATCATGGAACTCATCAAGGAGAGAACTAAATCCAATATCAGGTATAATATATATATTATTGTTAGTTACTATTTTTCTAATTTCACGAGCATATTTTATTCCATCGTTATATTCAAATTGGTTGTTATGTGTGTACCTTCTTTTTGTTGCTCCTTCTAATATATAAAAATTTATCAATTTGTTTCCAGGTGCAGGTGAGTATATATCATGTTGTTGTGTTTTTAATAATAATTTAATTATAGAAGAACTAAATCCAAAGAGAAATACTCTTTCAGTTTTGCTTGAAACTATCTCATTAAACTTATTAATTTTAAAAAGTTTATCAGTAGCAGCTTCTTTTCTTTTATTTATATACTCAACAAACTCCTTTAATACATCCAGCTTTGGCTGTATATCATCAAGATTTAAAATTGTTTGGCAATCTTGTAATAACCCAGATAAATGTTTAGAAATCATACCCAATGTTACATGGCCTGGTCGATCTTGATGTAATTTTTTAATTTTATTAACTAGTTGTGTTAATTCACTTAAAAAATGGTCAGAGCCAGTATATTTTTTTTCGGTATGCTTTTTAATGCTATCTAATGTCGTTAAAATTACTTTAGATGTATTTGGAGAGAAGATTATTTCTAGTTCACTCAAAACACCTTCAATTTCTTCAATTTTTCCTCGGTCAAAACCAGAAACAACAGATGTATTTATCTTAACGTTAACATATATAGGCATTTTATGAGCAGATAATATTTTATTTAGAACTGTCAGTTCGCTATAAATATCAGATGAAATAATGTATTCCAATCTTGTAATTCCATCATTCCAAATTTCTATATCTCTTTCATCCTTATCTTCCTTGTATTCAAAAAATTTCTTATAGTCAGGCAAATCTAGATTAACACTTATGGCTTGTGCTTCAATATCAAGAAAAACGTTTGAAACAAAAAAAGCAGTAAGCCAGTGTAATCTTGTAGCCTGAGTGTAGGCAGTCATTTGTAACAGTGAATACAAAGAATAATCGACTCTACTGGCGTCGATATGTAAGCTGTCGGCTAAACGTAATATTGCAGCCAATAGCCTTAATCTTATATTCTCACCTTTTATTTCTCTTTTAATTTCGCACTCGTTAATATCTTCCTTCTTTCTATGGTATCTAACTACTATAGATATTGTACGTACGATATTTTGAAATTGCTGTTCTTTATATTCATCTTTCTTTTCATCACCATTGTTTAAAAAAAATAAATCTTTGTAATTTTTTAGTAGATACCAGCACGAAATATGATGGTGCTCAACTCTCCTCTGTTTATCAAAATTCGTGAATTCGATGTGCATATCATTGAAGTAGTCCTTTGCAATATCTTTACTCATACCTATGTCATGGATCCAAGCAGAGCAAGATAATATAAACCGTTCTATTTTGTTAAATTTAATCTCTTGCTTTTTGCTTAAAATAATTTTGATCATTTTTTCTACATTTTCACAATGTGTATGATCATGCAATGTGTATAAATCCTTATCGCTTCTTTCAAATAAATCAGTTACTCTTTTTTTGAGTGAATTATATAGTGAGACATAAGGTTCCTCTATCCAGTCATTCATGTTTGATCCCTCCATTCATTAGCAAATACTTTTTTTACATGTTCTACAATGAACTGCCCCCAACCACCCTGCGTGGTTTCTTCCTCGGCATTGCGATACTCCATGACCCATCGGAAGACATTAGAACGATTAATTCCGAGACGCCGACCAACATCGGTACAACTATATCCTTGTTCTATAATCAGTGGGTAATTGTGACGATTTCGTTTTGTGCTCATTAGACACCTCTATTTCCCTGTTTTTACTCGAGGTGAATAGGATCAGGAATTAGGATAGCTTCCTGATCCCTGATCCTAAAAATCAATTGTCATAAGATCTTCCGCAAGTATAAGTTCACCACCATAAGTTTTGCGACATTGTTTTTTAATATCTACTTCATCGCATTCAGGATAAAAATGTGTCAGCATTAATTTTTTAACGTTTGCCATTGCTGCTATTTTACCTGCAAGAGACGGTGTTAAATGGCCTTTAACCTTTAATTCATCAGGCAACGCTGATTCGCAAATTAATAAATCAGCTTCTTTTGATAAAGCAATAAGATTATTGCTGAAGTCTGTATCGCCTGAATATACAACTGATATTCTGTTCCGACTCGTAACCCTGTATGCCAAGCTCTCATCGTTATGTTCAACTGGAATTGATTCAACAGTAAATTCATTAAATCTAATGCTGTCATAATCTTTATTATCAAGTTCAACAATATTTATCAAACCCGGCTCAAGTTCAATCCAGTTGCCATATACCATTTTCAGCCTGTTATAAAACTCTGCAAATCCCCTTCCAGCTATAAATGTTATGGGAGTTTGCCTTTGTTCTTTACCGGAATATTTAGAGGAAAATAAAAATGAGACCAGTTCCCCGGTATGATCCAGATGGAAATGACTGAAAAAAATAAATGAAATATCAAAAATTTTAGTATCAACTTCAAGAAGCCTTCTCATTGTGCCGGGGCCTAAATCAAAAACAAGCTTTTTTCCGCCTGTTTCAATTAATGCAGAGCAAGAACTCCTTTTGAGCGATGGTACACATGTACCTGAACCAAGTATAGTCACAGAAAGTTCAGAATTTTTGACAGCCATCATTTTTCACCGGCTCTCTTGTTTATCTTCTTTATAATCCAGGTTAAAAATTTATCTTCATTCTTATAGTCAACTAAGTCCTTTATGTCGGCAAGTGCAATCTCTGAACGAGCCATACTCTTGTGCCCTCCTGCAGATCCGACACGACCAAAACTCAGCCTTGCCACATTACCGGCATTCCTGCGAAGACCGTCGTTTCTAAAAATAATAATCAGTTTCTTTGCATAAATACCGGAAACAATACTCCAGTTTACCGAATCTATTCTCATGAAAAAATCAGCTATAAGTACGCATATATCCGGGTTCACAACAGAACCGAGATGAACATATATTTTGTTTTTTCGCCTGTGCATGTTCTGAATGGCTCTTCTGAAATATTTCAAAAATTCGAGTTTAAGGTCCGCCTGCTCAATCCTCCTGGCCAGATAAGTATTGATATGGCGAAAAAGAAATTGAAATGCCCGGATATCTTCAATTAAAGTCTGCCTTTCAAAATTGCTTGTATCTGTCTTAATTGCATAAAATAAACCTGTTGCCAGTTTAGCGGCTGGTTTAATTTTGGCCGCTCTCAAATATTCGGTCATGATGGTAGCTGTAGCACCATATTTAGGCCGGATATCAATAAAAGATCCTTTTACATCCGTTTCAGGATGATGATCTATAATGACATCAAAGTTAAACCTGGCAAATACTTTATGATGATCCGGCTGTGAATCGACCATTATAAAACGATTAAAGCTTCCCTCATCTATTTCATCAACATGAACCAGACAGACGTCCAGAAGCCTGATCATTGCCAGATTATCAGGACGTTTGATTATATTGATATTGGATATAGTTATATTTGCAACCCTGCGCCATAACAATCTTTTAACGGCCATTGCACTTGAAATAGAATCAGGATCAGCGTCAATAACGATCAGAATATTATCGTTGCCCGAAAATAGATCATAAAAGCGGCGTAATCTTTCAGACACGGAAAGAGCCATATGAGCACCTCGCAAATTTTCCCTGCCATGAATCCCTTTTCTCCAGGGTATCTTTTATAAGAGCAAGTGTTTCCATTTTATTAAGTGACCATGAGGGTGCCACCAGCTCCTCATAATGTGGGTCACCGGTAAGACGCTGAATTACCATATTCCTGGGCATCAGTTCTAAAAAATCACACACAAGATTTACATATTCCTGCTGTTCAAGGCATCTGTAATCGCCGGCATTATAAAGTTTTTCAAGCTTGGTTCCTTTAACAACGTAAAGAAGATGCAGTTTGATGCCATCTATTCCCAGGCCCGCTATAGCTCTTGCCGTCTCAAGCATTTGCTTTTTATTTTCATTCGGAAGCCCCAGTATAACATGCGCACAAATTTTTATGTCTGTAGTCCTGGTAACATCGATAATATCTTTGAAACATTTAAAATCATGGCCCCTGTTTATAAAGGCAAGTGTTTCATCATGAACAGACTGGATACCATATTCTATCCAGATTAGATAATTTTTCTCATAGCTCTGCAAAAGTTCCAGAACCGGCTTGTCCACACAGTCGGGTCTTGTACCGATAGACAGCCCAACAATATCATCTACTGCAAGAGCTTCATCATAGAGGCTTTTTAGCTTGTCAAATGGAGCATATGTATTAGAAAAAGACTGGAAATAAGCAATGAACTTTTTTGCCTTATACCGTTTAGAAAGCGCTTTTTTGCCTTTAATTAACTGATCTTTTATTGAAAGCCCTTTTGCATAAGCGCCTGTTCCCGACCCCTTTGAATTACAGTATATGCATCCGCCTGTTGAAATCGTACCATCCCTGTTCGGGCATGAAAGCCCTGCGTCAATGGTAATTTTCTGGACTCTGCATCCGAATATATTCCTGTAATATGTGTTTAAATCAAAATATCTATTATTCATGTCATCTGAATCCGCCACTTGCTTTGATACTAAAACATATATATATTATCAACAGTAATTACTCAGGTGGATAGACTGAAGACTGAAGACTGAAGACTGAAGACTGAAGACTGAAGGTGGAAGGTGGAAGGTGGAAGGTGGAAGGTGGAAGTAAGCATTATGAACCAATCAACTTTTTAACCCCTGAACCGTGAACCATTTAACCTGACTCACATGAATATATATCAAAAAAAATATGATATCATTGTTATAGGTGCCGGCCATGCAGGATGCGAAGCTGCGCTCTCATCTGCTCGAATGGGTTGCAGTGTTCTTCTTGTTGCCATAGATCTGGATAAGGTTGCGTCAATGCCATGCAGTCCATCAATAGGCGGTATAGCCAAAGGACAGTTAGTAAAAGAAATTGATGCCCTTGGCGGTGAGATGGCAAAAATTACAGATAAAACAGCGATACAATACAGAACGCTGAATACAAAAAAAGGTCCCGCAGTCCATTCTTCCAGAACTCAAAACGACAAAATTCGTTACCATATGGCCATGAAGGCTGTAATAGAAAAACAGCCGAATCTGGACCTCAAGCAGGCTATGATCGAACGTCTTGTTATAGAAAACAACAGCATCGCAGGGGTAGAGGATAATACAGGATTCGGTTATCCGGCCAAAACGGTAGTCCTTGCCGCAGGAACATTTTTAAGCGGTCTTGTCCACATAGGATTTAATTCATTTAAGTCTGGAAGAGCCGGTGAGTTTGCTTCTTATGGGTTACCTGAACATCTTAAACAACTGGGTTTTCAGCTCGGCAGACTAAAGACCGGCACACCTCCAAGGCTAAAAAAATCAAGTATCGATTTTTCAAAGTTCAACAAACAAGACGTTGATCACGCTCCTGCACCGATATCTTTTTTTACCAAAAAGATTACCCTGCCTCAAATTCCAAGCTATCTAGGCTATACCAATAAGAAAAGCCATATGTTAATAAAAGACAACCTTAAATTTTCTCCCCTGCATAGCGGAATTATAAAAGGTATTCCCGCCAGATACTGCCCCTCATTTGAAGATAAAATCGTAAGGTTTCCCGATAAAGAAAGGCATCAGGTTATTCTGGAACCGGAAGGACTTGATACAGACGAAATTTATGCCAGCGGTCTTGGAAACAGCCTTCCAATAGAAATTCAGATTCAGTTTGTCAGATCTGTTGAAGGGCTGGAAAAAGCTGAAATCATGAGACCTGCATATGCTATTGAATATGACTATATAAATCCTGTTCAGATAAAACCCACCCTTGAAACAAAATTAATTTCAGGACTGTTTACTGCCGGCCAGATAAACGGGACTTCAGGTTATGAAGAAGCTGCTGCTCAGGGACTATGGGCAGGAATTAATGCTGCATGTAAAGTTCAGGAAAGACCAGCTTTTATCTTGGACAGGTCACAGGCATACATGGCCGTCATGATAGATGACCTTATAACGAGAGGTACACGGGAACCATACCGGATGTTTACATCAAGAGCGGAATACAGGCTTATGCTGCGTGAGGACAATGCAGATCTAAGGCTGATGGAAACAGGGCATTCACTCGGTCTTATTGACAATGATGCCTTAAAAGATGTGAAAGAAAGACAAAAAATGATAACAAAAGAAATAAATAGAATAAAAGGAACGATAATTAAACCGTCAGAAGAAACAAACAACTATTTACTTGGTCGCGGGACAAAACCCATAATCAATGGAATATATCTTGATCAAATTCTTAAAAGAACTGAGATTGATTATCAAACCATAGAAACACTGGCTAAAAGCTCTGACGATATAAACAAAAAGGTTGCACAACAGGTAGAAATAGAAATAAAATATGAAGGTTATATAAAAAAGCAGCTTCGAGAGATAGAAAAGTTTAAAAACCTGGAGAGGATGAAAATTCCGAAAGATTTCGACTTTACAAAGGTTCATGGTCTTTCAAATGAACTCAAGAAAAAGCTTTCTTCCATAAGACCAAATTCACTGGGACAGGCATCCCGTATGGAAGGTATCACCCCGGCCGCACTTTCCGTACTCATGGTTGCCATCAAAGCCTTTAGCTAAAGGCTGAAGGTGGAAGGTGGAAGGTGGAAGATTCCTGTTATCCTTCAGTCTTCAACCTTCAGCCTATTCACCTGACTATTTACAATGAGGAAATATTAAAATGTCCGAAACGGATTATTATAAAATACTTGGTGTAAACAAAAATGCTACCAACGTTGAAATTAAGAAGGCATATCGGAAGCTTGCCATGAAGTACCATCCCGACCATGCCAGGGGTGATAAAGATGCTGAAGCTAAATTTAAAAAAATAAGTGAAGCTTACGCAGTTTTAAGCGATAAGGAAAAACGCAAAAATTATGACTCATTCGGCTCAACTGGTTTCCGTCAAAGATATTCGCAGGAAGACATCTTCAGGGGATTTGACTTTACCGATATTTTGAAAGAATTCGGAATCAGAGGGGCAAATTCCTGCCCAGGCAGAAGGAACTTTTCATTTGGCGGTGAAACCCTGTTTGGTAATCAGCCAAGGCGGCATCCAACCGGGATCAAGGGATCAGATTTTGTATATGAATTACCTTTGACCATCCGTGAAGTGGCAACCGGAACAAGCAAAACCGTACAATTTAAACGCGCGGAACATACTGAAAAAATAACAGTCAAAATACCAAAAGGCATGGTAACCGGCAAAAAACTGCGCCTTGCCGGAAAGGGTGAGCAAGGGCCATATGGTGGACCTCCGGGAGATCTTTATATCCTTTCCAAGGTTTATGATGATCCGGTATTCACAGTTAAAGGATACGATCTTTATACAAACGCAGAGATCAAGATAAGCAAGGCTATGCTTGGAACAAGCATAGCTGTGCCCACTATTTATCACAAGGAATTATCCCTTAAAATACCGCCCGGAACAAAACACAAGACCATGATGCGTCTTTCAGGCCACGGGCTCCCTTATATGAAGAGCAAAGGAAAAGGCGATCTTTATGTGCTTGTCAGTGTCAATCTGCCGAAAAAGCTTACTGCAAAGCAAAAAAAGTTGATTGAAGAATTGGCTGATACTGGACTGTAACGAAGCAAATTCAGGAACGGGGACGAAATAACTTCCCCAAGTAGGCGCATAGATTTGGCCTGAAGCTGTGATGCATAGTTGGAGAAGTTGTTTCGTCTCCGTTCCTTATTGACAAGACAACACTTTCAATGTATTCAAATCTCAAATTGAACTTTTTTAGCTATTAGCCTTTAGCAGTTAGCCTTTAGGTTAAAAAATCAAACAGATAACACATTCAGCTAATAGCTAATAGCTAATGGCTATAGCTTTTTTACAAATCTTCACATCGGTAAATAAGCTAAACCTATTGCCAGTATTGAAAAAAATACTTTTAGGAAAGAATATTATGGCTGACTTAATTCCCTTACTTAATAAAGAAGATATTGAAAAAATGGTTGCTGATGTTGCGCAAAAAATATCACATGACTATAAAAACAGCGAACTGGTTCTTATTGGGGTTTTAAAAGGTGCATTTGTATTTATGGCCGATCTAATACGAAAAATCACTATTCCGGTTAAAATTGATTTTGTCGGTATTTCCAGCTATGGTTCAAATACTGTTTCATCTGGAAAAATAAATTTAACAAGGGATATTGAAACCAATATTAAAAATAAAGATGTTCTAATTGTTGAGGATATAGTTGATACTGGTTTAACTTTAAAATATCTCATTGATTATCTAAAATCTTTTGATCCAAAAAGTGTCAAGATTTGCGCCCTGCTTGATAAACATGAACGCCGTGAGACGGAGATTGATGTTGCTTACCCGTGCCACAGGATAGAAGAAGGCTTCATTGTAGGTTATGGGATTGATTATGCCGAAGATTACAGAAATCTTCCTGCAATCTACCACTTAAACCAGTGAGAACATATTATGATTATTACATGTAATGAATGTGATACACGTTTCAACATAGATGAAAGCCTTCTGAAACAGACAGGTTCAAAAGTTAGATGTTCAACATGTAAAAATGTTTTTTTAGCATACCCTTCTTCACTCTCTGAGGAATTAGACAAGTCAAGTGAAGTTGAAACAGAACTTGAAGCCCTAATTACTGATGAGGAAATAGAATCGGGCATACAGTATAAAGCTGAAGAAGAATTAGAAGGTATTGAGCTTGCGATGGATGAGGCTTTTGAAGAAAATACCAAAGTCGAAGAAAAGCCTGAAGAATCCGGCCTTGAACTTGAGCTTGATCTGGAGCCCGAGATTGATGAAACACAGGCTGAAACCGAAGTTGAATTAGAGCTTGAATTAGGTGATAAAACAGACAGCGAAATAAGTGCAAAAGAGGAGCCTGAAGAGATTGAGATAGCCAAAGAGACTGAAACAAAAATCGAAGAAAATAAACAGGAAGATATAGATCAAGATAAAACACCTGGGGAAAAAGAAGAACCTTCAAAAACATTTAATATGGGGATTATGCCCGATGAACAAGAGGCTGAAAAAACGATAGAACCCATTGATAAGGCAGAAAAAGAAGCATTAACTGAAAAAAGTGAGCCGCCAAAGGTTGCTGCAAATAAAAAAATAAGCATGCCTGTCCTTTTATTGTTGCTTGCAACGCTCTTGATTAGTGGCGTCTACGTGCTCGACAGAGTCGGAATAAATATCCCCTTTGTCAGTGACTTGTTAAAACCTGAAGTTCAGGATGCCGGAAATCTTAAAATTCACACTTTTGATATAAACAATAAATTTGTAGAAAACTCAAAGATCGGAAAACTTCTTGTAATTACGGGCAAAGCAAAAAATGGATATTTCGATGCCCGCAGTTATATAAGCATAACCGGCATACTCTATACAAAGGGAAAGATACTTTCAAAAACAAAAACAGTTTACTGCGGCACGATACTGTCTGAACTTGAGCTTCAGAATATGGATCTTGACGCTATAAACAACAGGCTTTCGAACCGCCTCGGCGATAATAAATCTAATATTAAGGTTAAAGCGGAAGCAATCATATCATTTATGGTAGTATTTGCCGATCTTCCGGAAAATCTGGATGAATTTACGATTGAAGTAGCGGGATCTTTTCCATCATAGGAGTTAAAAATTCACCACGGATTTTCACGGAGCTTCACTGAAAATTGTAAACAATAAGTAAGATAGTGTCTGTCCGAAAAGTATTTTTTCTTAATACCGGCAATAGGTTAAGCTTATTTACCGATGTGAAGATTTGTGAAAAAGCTATTAGCCATTAGCTGTCAGCTCTTAGCTGAATGTGTTATCTGTTTGATTTTTTAAGCTAAAGGCTAATCGCTAAAAGCTAACCGCTAAAAATCTTCGGCCCAGCATGGAAAGTCTATAAACAACTTGGTCATGGTTATAATGTTGAGAAGGGTATTTTGATAATTCAGTGCAATTTAAGTGAAAATCCGTGGTGAACCTTTAAAATTTGTTTTCGACTTGACTTAAAACAGTTGAGTTGTTAGAGAAGCCATTGTCAAAATTATGGCGATGTAGCTCAGTCGGTTAGAGCATACGGCTCATATCCGTAGTGTCCGGGGTTCAACTCCCTGCATCGCCACCAGCTTATTTTGAAGTAAGGCCTCTCTGGTAGAATTCAGAGAGGCCTTTTTTTATTGCTTGAAAATATATCATAAATTGTATAACTACTCAGGTGATTAGACTGAAGGTGGAAGGCTTTTAGGAACAAATTATGTTCTATCACACAAAAAATTAGGTGAATAGACTGAAGACTGTCAGGGAGCTTCAGCCTTCGGACTTCAGCCTATCCACCTGAGTAGTTACCATGTATTATATTTATTTAAACTGCGATCTACCATGATAACCGGTTTTGAAAAAATTGTTGAAGAACGTATCCGGCAAGCTCAGAAAAAAGGTGAATTTGATAATCTGCCCGGCTCCGGCAAGCCTTTTAAATTTGAGGACGACTGTCATATTATGGAAGAACTCCGTCTCGCCTATAAGATATTGAAAAATGCGGATTGTATCCCACCGGAAATAGAATTAAAAAAAGAAATAAATCACATGGAAGATCTATTACTCAAAATGGATGACACTGCTGAAAAATATCGCTCAATAAAAAAATTAAACTTCTTGATAATGAAGTTGAATTCACTTCGAAACACATCAATAACACATGAAATACCTCAGCGATATGTGTCAGACCTAATAGAACATATAGGTCCAAACCCTTAAATTTTTATAAATTAGGTCGTAACCGTTCACGGCTTGAAACTTGAAATTGGGAAGAACAGTACAAAAGCATAAAGGCCAAATTTCTAATTTCTAATTTCAATGTTCCGTGAACACTTACATTAGGTTTTTATTATTACTTATGTTTTTTAAGAAAAAGAAAAAAAATGAGAACGGCCTCTTTAAAGGAGTTATGACAGCCTACTTTATTGTTGTACTCCATGTTCTTTTAATTGCAGGTGTAGGGCTACTGGTAATTTTTTTCCAGGGCATTATCAATTATATGCCATGGATACTTCTTGGAGGTTCAGCCCTTATCATTGCTACTGTTTACCTCTTTTACAGGCGCATTAAAAAACAAGGAATGACTCTTCGCGAAACTCTCAATTCTCCTATGTTTCAAGGCAGAACAGTCGAGGTGAGCTTATTGGGAGGCCTGGCATCTGTTAAGGTCGGCGACAGGTCCAATGGCGCTCCGGCGCTGGGGAATAATTCATCAACTCAATATCTGCAATTAGAAGACCCTGCTTCCGTCCGTCTAAAAGAACTCGCCCAACTTGCTAATTTACTTGAAAAGAATCTTATTACACTTGATGAATACAATGCATTCAAACAGCAAATCCTAAAGACTTCAGGAAACACCGATTTGAAACTCGTTAAATCTATATAACTGTGGGTAGACTGAAGGTAAAAGGCTGAAGGTGGAAGGGGATGGTATCCTTCAGCCTTCAGCCTATTCACCTGAGTATTTACTTATTGAAATATGCTATGAAAAAATTAACAATTGCCCTTCTGTCCGGAGGCGCATCTTCTGAACGAGAGGTCTCTCTGAAAAGCGGCGACCAGGTCTATGAAGCGCTTGACAAGGAAAAATACAAAGTCATCCGTTACGATCCTAAAACAGAAATAAACCGTCTGGTTGCAGATGCACCTGAGATTGATGCCTGCCTTATAATACTTCACGGACCTTTCGGAGAAGACGGGACGGTACAGGGACTTCTTGATCTGCTTGGCATTCCATATCAGGGAACCGGAGTGCTTGGCAGTGCTCTTGCAATGAACAAAATTGCTGCAAAAAAGCTTTATGAAAAAGCAGGGCTGCCTGTACCGCCTTATATTGCTATTAATCGTGGTGAAGAAATTGATCCTGAAAAAATTGCTGATCAGTTTGGACTGCCCCTGGTAGTTAAGCCGGTTCAAGGCGGTTCAAGTATCGGCATGTCTATTGTAAAATCAACAGAAGCCCTGAAACATGCCGTTGATATTGCTTTTGAACAGGATAATTCAATCCTGATTGAAACATATATTAAAGGCATAGAAATTACAGGAAGCATTATAGGTAACGAAAAACCGGAAGCCCTTCCTGTTGTTGAAATTATTCCCGGCAAAAAGCATGAATTTTTTGACTACGAGGCAAAATATACCGCTGGTTTAACCCAGGAAATATGTCCCGCCCGCATTAATAAAAATCTTACGAAAAAAGCCCAGGAATATGCGCAGACTGCCCATTCGGCTCTATTTTGTAAAGGCTATAGCAGAACTGATATGATTCTAAAAAATAACGATATATACGTACTTGAAACCAATACAATTCCCGGCATGACTCCAACAAGTCTTTTACCTCTTGCTGCAGCAACCGCCGGTATTTCCTTTAGTGAACTTCTTGATACACTGATTGAACTAATACCTCGAAAAGCCACAACTTGCGATTTTTCGCCGGCACTGAACACCAATAGCTGCGTTGCTCAGGCTTGAAATAGCTTGCTATTCCGCGCCTTCGCGCCTTGCTCTTGATGCTCATTGCTCACCGAAAAAACCGCAATTTATGACCTTCCGAGGTATAGGCATTTCCGAACACAGGAACAGCAGGTAATTTATGATCATAAAAGGCAACAGAGAATTAAAAAATCATTATCATGAACTTTGCTCAAAAGATATATGCACAGGAACAATATCCTCAAGGCATATGAAATCATTTATGCTGATTGATCTTCTTGAACGGAATATAAACTGCCTGCCGTCTCCGCTCTCACAAATTCTAAATAGTTCCAAAGCTGCACAGGCTTTAATTTTAAGAGACTGGATGCTTCCGCATACATGCGTTATTACAAAGCGGACAGAACTAATTGAAACCATAAATACATACAATAAAAACAGCATAGGCCCGGTAGTGACCAAAGAAGACCACATGCACTGCGGATATGGTGTAAAAAAATGGGATACCATTGAAACCGTCTATAGCTTTATGTCCCAGTCGGAATCTTCTTATCCTTTTGTAGTTCAGCCTTTTATAGAGAATTTTACTGATCTAAGGGTAATTACTGTGGGAGATTATACTGAGGCATATACCAGGCATAATCCTGATAACTTCAGAATGAATATCGCAGCCGGCGGAAAAAGTCATCCATACATGCTGAAAAAGGAAGAAAAGGATTTCTGCTATGCTATTATGAAACGCAGCAAATTCCCCTTTGCTCATATCGATATTATGATTACTGAAAATGGCAATCATCACCTTACGGAAATATCTTTAAATGGCGGCATCAAGGGAGCAAGTATAAGCAGAAAAGAACTTGACAAGAAAAAGCAGGATCTTCTTGAAAGACTGACAGAAAACCTCGAAAAAAATTGAAAAGAAGTAAAATTCACCACGGATTTTCACTTAAATTACACTGAACTATCAATAGACCTGCTCTCAAGCGAGTTAGTTAGCAACCACTCAGGTGTTTAGGCTGAAGGAAACAAATGATTCCTGAGCGTTATTCTCTATGTTTAGGACAAAATTTCCGGCCGCTTTAAGAAAATATTGGCTTCTGGGAGTCTTTTCCCTAAAAGTCTTCAGTCTTCAGCCTAACCAACCTGAGTAGTTACGTTACTTATTGTTTTACAATTTTCAGTGAAACTCCGTGTCGTTCCGTGGTAAATTATTACAAAAAAAGGAGAGTCTTATGAAAGTCCTGATAATCGGCGGTGGCGGCAGGGAACATGCCCTTGTCTGGAAAATAGCTCAAAGTCCAAAAGTAAAAAAGATATATTGTGCACCAGGGAATGCAGGGATCGCTGACCTGGCAACCTGTTTGCCGATCAATTCCGGAGATATTAATAAACTTCTTGAATTTGCCAAAAAAGAGAAAATAGATCTGACTATAGTAGGACCCGAAGATCCTCTATGCAACGGCATTGTTGATATTTTTGAAAAACAGGGTTTAAAAGTATTCGGCGCAAATCAAAAAGCTGTGGAGATAGAATCCAGTAAATCTTTTGCAAAAGACTTGATGAATAAATACGGGATTAATACTGCTGCCGGCAAAACATTTACCAGTTATAAAAAAGCGGAAGACTATATACGCAAAACAGGTGCTCCTGTTGTTGTAAAAGCAGATGGACTTGCAGCCGGCAAAGGAGTAATTGTCTGTGAAACCGTTTCAAAAGCAATTGATGCTCTTAAGCTTATAATAAAAAAGCGGGCTTTCGGTGACGCCGGGAAAAAGGTTGTCGTTGAGGAATGCCTTACCGGTGAAGAGGCTTCTTTCCTTGCCTTTACAGACGGCAAAAATTTACTTCCCCTTCCCTCCTCACAGGATCACAAAGCAATATACGACAACGACCAGGGTCCAAATACAGGAGGAATGGGCGCATATTCTTCTGCTCCAATAATAGACCGGTATATGCATAAAAAAATTATGGAAGAAGTTATGATGCCGACTATCCGGGCAATGGCAAGTGAAGGCCGGCTTTACAAAGGTGTATTGTATGCCGGACTTATGATAGATAAAGACCGGATAAAGGTACTTGAATTCAATGCACGTTTTGGAGATCCTGAGGCTCAACCTCTTTTAATGCGGATTAAAAACGACATTGTTCCGATAATGGAGGCAACGATTGAAGGAACGCTGGATAAATGTAAACTTGAAATTGATGACAGGGCTGCAGTCTGTGTAGTCATGGCAGCCAAAGGATATCCTGGTTCATACAAAAAGGGCATAGCGATTTCAGGGCTTAAAGACGTAAAAAGAATGAAAGATGTTGTCGTTTTTCATGCAGGCACTGATAAAAAAGATAAAAAAATTGTTACAAACGGAGGCCGTGTCCTGGGAGTTACTGCTTTAGGAAATTCCGTCAAAAAAGCCATATCAAAGGCGTACATGGCTGCTTCCAGGATAACATGGGACGGAGTATATTATCGCAAAGATATTGGACAAAAGGCATTAAAAAGAATAGAACAACCTCCGAAAGTAGGAATTGTGATGGGGAGCGACTCAGACTATAAAGTTATGGAAGAAACTGTAGCTGCTCTAAAAAAATTCGATGTTCCATTTGAAATGACTGTTGCATCTGCACACAGAAGCCCTGAAAAAGCATATGAATTTGCATCCTCAGCACAAAAGCGAGGGCTTAAAGTTATTATTGCAGGTGCAGGACATGCAGCGCATCTTGCAGGAGCTATCGCGGCTTATACTTCTCTCCCCGTTATTGGAGTCCCAATAGATTCTTCTGCCTTGCAAGGCCTGGATTCTCTTCTTTCCACCGTTCAGATGCCTCCTGGCATACCGGTAGCAACTGTGGCTATAGGAAAACCAGGAGCAAGAAATGCGGGAATACTTGCAGCACAGATACTTGCTGTTTCAGATGCCGGGCTGGAGAAAATGCTTGATAATTATAAAAAAGAAATGGCCGCAAAGGTAGAAGAAAAAGCAAGCAAACTTCAAGGTCAAATATAGTGTCCAGCCGAAAATTGCTGATAGATCCTTTTAATCCCCAGCCGGAGTTAATTCTGAAAGCAGCCGGCTTAATAAAAAAAGGCGGTGTAGTTCTATTCCCGACAAGATGTCTTTACGGCCTTGGAGCAGATGCATTTAATCCAGAGGCTGTTGACAAGGTTTTCACGATAAAACAAAGACCATACAACAAACCAATATCAGTTCTGATAAAAGATACAAATGACCTGCATATACTTGTAAAACATATTCCATCAACTGCAAAATGTATTATGAACTATTTCTGGCCGGGACAAATCACAATTGTATTTGAAGCGAAAAACACTATCTCCCGCAATCTTACCGGAGGTACAGGCAAAATCGGCATACGCTTGCCAGAACATCCTGTAGCTCTTTCCCTTGTAAAAGAAGTAAATAGCCCGATAACAGGAACAAGCGCCAATATATCAGGAAAAACAGGGTGTTCAGCTATATCTGATCTTGACGCTCAAATTGCCGATAAAATAGACCTGATGCTTAATGCAGGTCCGCTCAAAGGGGGAACAGGTTCAACAGTTATTGATGTTACAACTTCCTTTCCCACAATTTTAAGGGAAGGTTATGTTTCTGCAAAAAATATTTTTGAAGCACTTGAGAAAAGATAACGCTTTAGCGCTTTTAAATATTATTTTTTGGACAGGATTTACAAGATATTCAGGATTTAAATTATTGTAGCTGTTCACGGCTTGAAACTTGTTTATCCTGTTATCCTGTCAGATTTTTTTTCAAAAGGCTAAATTAGTAACTACTCAGGTGTTTAGACTGAAGGCTATAGGCTGAAGGAAATAAATGATTTCTGAGTGTTATTCTCTATGTTTAAGACAAAATTTCCGGCCGCTTTAAGAAAATATTGGCTTCTGGGAGTCTTTTCCCTAAAGGTCTTCAGTCTTCAGCCTAACCAACCTGAGTAGTTACCTAAATTGTTACGAGAAAAGCAATTTTATTGACAACAACTGCTGATTCACATATGTAAGCATTCTACGCCGGAGTGGTGAAACTGGTAGACGCAGAGGACTCAAAATCCTCCGGGGGCAACTCCATCTCGGTTCGATTCCGAGCTCCGGCACCAAGTAAAATCAAGTGGTTAGCCAACATTGGCTAATCCCTTTTTTGGTGCCAAATCCCGGATTGTGCCCGAAATTGTGCCCATCTGCGATTTAAGGTAGGTTTCCTGCTTTTGAGAGGCAAGCCTTAAGTCAGTATCATTAACAATATTATATCGGTCAAAAACTGATCTGGTTTTATGGCCTGAAATCATCATTGCAACCCTTTCAGGTATTCCAGATCTGACCATATTCCTGACAGCCGTTCTTCTGCAATCATGAAATATTTTTTTGCCTATACCCGTATCTTTACAAGCTTTGCTCCAAGCACCCCTAAAGTCCCTTATACGGTCGTTTCCGTCCTTGTTGGGGAAAACATAAGGAATCAGCTTCTTGCTTTGTTTTCTGTCATGCCATAGCTGGTTAAAGACCTCTCTTAACTCCCCATCAAGATAGACTGTTCTTGCATCGTCATTCTTTGTCTCTCCAACTTCAAGTCTTACTATACCTTGGTTACGGTCAACCTGTTTCCACGTTAACCCTGCTATTTCGGACACCCGCCAACCAACCTTATAAGCGAATGTAACAAAGCCTTTCAGGTAGTCCGGCAAGGCTACGCGCAATGCCAAAAATTCGCCATGTTCAAAGAAGCCTTTCCTTGTGTTATTTTCTTTGAGCATCGGAATATGTGGGACTCTTTCAACGATTGGGGGTGTCTGTCTGGCTCCAATACTCAACATTCTTTTTAATGCCGCCAGTTCTCTATTAATGGTAGCATTAGCTGCCCCTTCTTCCAATCTCATTTCTATGTAAGCTTTAATTCGAGGGCTGTTGATATTTGGAACACGGTCTCTTTCGAAATACTTATTTAAATGGTTTACGCTACTTTCCGCTCTTTTGAGCGATTTTTTTTTGTTGATTCGGTAATCCCGAAGAAAATCTTCTGCCAATTGATCAAAGGTGATTTTTTCGAAATGAACGCTCGGCACCTTGCCCTGCGCTATTTCACCCTCCCTTCTGTCCATGAGTTTCTTGGCAACCATTTTCTTGGTGGTCCCAGAACTCTCTCTGAAACATTTGCCATTGCGGTAATACTTGATCCACCAGGTATTTCCACGTTTGTAGATCATTCCCATGTCACACCTCCATCTTGTAATTTGACGGGCACAAGATGGAACAATCAAAAGGGCTGCCCTTTAGCGAAGCAGCCCTTTCGACATTCACATCTTTCCAAATTTTAATTGTCTTTGCAATAGGCAATTAGCATTTATTTTTCCAAGAGCTTTTCGAGAGGATTGAGTGTTGGTTGAAAAACTTTTTTATATAATGAATTTTCCAAACTATTGTGATGCCAATCTATCGTTTCGTCATAGTCTATGAGGATGCTCTCTATCTGTTGAGAATTTAATGTGATTACATAATCTTGTTTTTTGTCATCTACATTATTGAGACTTGGGAATTCATCCAAACCTATTGCGATAGAATAATGTACATAGGCTAGTTCTGTAAAGTTGTTGCATCCAACTTTTAAGCCACAATTCTTATCAATATTGTATATAGTTATGATTCGAGGTTCTTGTGTCTTTTCGATTTTGTTTAAAATGCCTGTAACTTTACTCATAAACTTTTTGTTATAATTTAACTTTGGTTTCATTTTTTTCTCCTTTCGGATGTTGCCCTTCAGCCTTTATTGATCAGGCCGTCAGGTAATTAGTTGCATTGTTTGTGCTTTTTAATAAACGATTCTAAATCTACATAATCGACGAACATCTTTCGCCCGACCTGAACATAAGAAAGCTGGCCGTCCCAGATCTGGCTACGCCAGAACCATTCGGTTGCGCCAATTTCACGGACAAGCTCTTTGATTGAGTAGAGCCTCTTCGTGGGCACATTATGGGCACAGCCGCTTCTAACCACCTGAATTACCTCCTTATATTTCGGTACATTGGATTGACAATCCATTCCTTTTATCCTAATGTTTTCTTTCTCATAGTAGTTCTCATATTTTCAGATTGTAGCTGGTGTTATCGCCAGCATGGAGACAAGATAACCCATTGTTATTATTAAACAAGAAGCAAACATTAATGAGTTAATGGTCGGAATGTTTGGGGGGGTTTTGGAAATGAACTTTAAAAATGAGATTGATCGACCAGATCGTTCTTGATACGGCCTGGACGATCTCTTGCAGAGGTGAAGAAAGGATTCTTGGGAGTGTTACAAATGGTATGAAAAATTTTAGGAAATAAAGCTGGAAAATAATAAAGCCGCTCGAAAGCGGCTTTCAGAAATTTCTATTTAAGATATTGGCTCATTTTTTCTTTGGTTTTTTTGGCCTCCCTCCTTGTGATTTGTATTGTTCTGGCAGAGCAGCAAGAATTTTTCGGATTGTTGTTTCAGGGATGTTTTCATCAAATTTATTGACTTTAGCCTGTATTTCTTTAAACAGCATTTTCTTTTTCTGTTTTTGACAAAAAATTCCAATTTCTACGGCGGCTTTTATTGATGCATCCCATTTTTCCTTCTGTGTTTTTAACTGACCAAACTCCCGACGTTCTTTACCATCCAGAGGTTGTTGCTTATTATCATCATATAACCAAGGCTTTCTGATTTCAAGTTCTTCCACTTCCGATTTGAGATAAATATAATCTTTTGGATTAATATCAAAATTCTGTGCTTCAGGGCTTAACGGGTCAAACCTTACTCCAAAAGGATTATATGCAGGTAAATCTCGGCTCATAACAAATTTCTTTAAAATAGTTATATTTTTACCCCATCTTTGCAACACTTCTGTGTGCGACAATATTTCCTGATCACCTGAATCATCAATTGACTTAAACCGCTTTCTAAATATTTCTTCGTATTCTGCCTTATCATCGTAAAAATGTTTTGTACCATAATATCCTTTAGAATAGTAAAATTGTTTTATATATTTATCTAAAAAATCAGTCTTATATGATATTTCAAAATCAATTGTATTTCTCATTTGTATATATTCATCTAAAAAAGCAGGGATAGTTTTTACAAAATCTTCACTATAATCATTAGCCATTGCGTATAATATGTTAAGGTCTTTGTATTCATCTTCTGTAATGTTTGACTCAGGACCTGCCAAATAATTATTTTTTGCTATATTCATTATTAATTCATTTAGATAT
>Ga0255425_1027_pt1 | contig 36111 bp, 24 predicted proteins | sample ANMaggSeSYBR02G4_FD_182640 | JGI IMG/M metagenome (GOLD analysis project Ga0255425, IMG submission 182640) | Sediment cell enrichment communities from methane seep in Santa Monica Basin, California, United Staets - ANME aggregate JGI... | ecosystem: Environmental > Aquatic > Marine > Cold seeps >... | reverse complement strand
TCTTTTAATATGTTCGACGTTCGACGTTCATAGCCTTTTATTATAAAATATCTTCATGATAATTCTGCAGGGACTTGACTTTAGACTGTCCTTTCCTTCGAGCAGCAATTCCCCTTGCAGCAGCAAGAGAGGCGGCTATTGTTGTAATATTCAGGATTTTATAATTAATAGCTGCTTTACGAATATAGGAACTGTCTGTCTTTCTCTGTTTCCCGCTCGGCGTGTTTATTACCAGGTGAATTTCTTTGTTTTTAATTGCATCAACAAGGTTGGGTCTGCCATATCCTAGTTTCGGGACAGGTTTTGAATTTATCCCATGTTCTGTAAAGAATTGATGCGTCCCTTTTGTTGCCAGTATGTTAAATCCAAGCTCCCTGAAGACCCTTGCAGCTTCCAACGAACCTGGCTTGTCCTTTTCCGCAATGGTAAACAGAACCGTTCCTTCAATTGGCAGCGATGACTGTGTTGCTTCCTGTGATTTGAAGAATGCCAGGCCAAAGGAATCCGCCAGCCCCAGAACTTCTCCTGTTGACCGCATCTCAGGGCCGAGAAGCGGATCTACTTCCGGGAACATGTTGAACGGGAAGACCGCTTCTTTTACTCCGAAATGTTTGATCTGTTTTTGTTTAAGACCGAGGTCTGAGATTGTTTTACCCAGCAAGATCTGTGTGGCAAGCCGCGCCATGGAGATATTACAGACTTTTGAAACTATTGGAACGGTCCGCGACGCTCTTGGGTTTGCCTCAAGAATGTAAACTGTGTCATTTGCGATAGCGTACTGGATATTCATAAGCCCGATGACATTCAGCTCGATAGCGATTTTGCGTGTGTATTCACAGATAGTTTCAATGTGTTTGGGAGGAATACTGATGGGCGGGATTACGCAGGCAGAGTCACCTGAATGCACACCTGCAAGCTCGATATGTTCCATAACAGCCGGAACAAATGCGTCAGTTCCGTCTGAAATTGCATCTGCTTCAGCTTCAATGGCATTTTCAAGGAACTTGTCAATTAAAATAGGCCGCTGAGGTGAAATATCTACGGCTGCCGCCACATAATGTTTGAGCATTTCTTCGTCATGTATAACTTCCATTCCGCGTCCGCCCAGAACATAAGAAGGTCGAACTATAAGAGGATAACCGATATCTTTTGCAATATCCAAAGCTTTTTCAAATGAATGAGCCATGCCGGATTTGGGCTTGGGAATCCCCAGCTTTCGCATCATTTTGTAGAAGCGGTCACGGTCTTCTGCAAGATCTATGGCTTCAGGAGATGTGCCGAGTATCTTTACACCAGCTTCAGCCAGATCGTTTGCAATGTTCAGCGGTGTTTGCCCTCCATACTGTACAATTACTCCTTCAGGCTTTTCCTTTTCGTAAATACTTAATACGTCTTCTACTGTAAGAGGTTCAAAATACAGTTTATCCGAAGTGTCGTAGTCTGTGGAGACTGTTTCAGGGTTGCAGTTGACCATTATGGATTCATATCCTGCATCGCGGATGGCAAAAGCCGTATGCACTCAGCAATAGTCAAATTCAATCCCCTGGCCAATTCGGTTTGGCCCGCCGCCGAGAACCATAATCTTCTTACGGTCGCTTACTTTTACTTTATCAGATGCGTTATAGGTAGAGTAGTAATAAGCTGCATCTTCGACACCACTTACCGGAACAGGTTCCCATGCCTCGACTATATTCAATGAAATGCGTTTTTCACGGATATCCTTTTCGGGAATGTCAAGAAGCCCGGCAAGATACTTATCTGCAAATCCATCTTTTTTAGCCTGCAAAAACAGATCATCCGGAAGCATTCGGCCTTTGTGTTCTAAAATTTTATCTTCAAGTTCTACCAACTCTTTCATCTGTTCGATAAACCAGGCTTTTATGTGAGTTTTTTCATAAAGAGCCTGGATATCAGCGCCTTTGCGCAGCGCCTCGTACAGGATGAAGTGTCGTTCACTGGTAGGAATGTTCAGCAGATGCATTAATTCGTCCAATGATTTATTGTTGAAGTCTTTGGCAAATCCAAGCCCATACCGGTTGATTTCCAGCGAACGTATAGCTTTCTGAAAAGCCTCCTTATAATTTTTTCCTATGCTCATTACTTCACCAACTGCGCGCATCTGGGTGCCGAGCTTATCTTCCACACCTGGAAATTTTTCAAAGGCCCACCGGGCAAATTTAACTACAACATAATCACCGGATGGAGTATATTTGTCCAGAGTTCCATCCCGCCAGTAGGGAATTTCATCAAGAGTAAGGCCTCCGGCCAGAAGCGCTGAAATAAGAGCAATCGGAAAGCCGGTTGCCTTTGAGGCCAGCGCTGACGAACGGGAAGTCCTGGGATTGATTTCTATAACCGCAACTTTTCCGGTTTTGGGATTATGTGCGAATTGAATATTGGTACCACCGATGACTTCTATTGCCTCAACAATATCATAGGAGTATTTCTGAAGACGTTTCTGAAGTTCAGGAGAGATCGTCATCATTGGTGCTGTGCAGAATGAATCCCCTGTATGAACACCCATTGCATCAACGTTTTCTATGAAGCACACTGTGATCATCTGATTTTTGGAATCACGTACAACTTCCAGTTCAAGTTCTTCCCAGCCCAGCACGGATTCTTCGACCAGAATCTGATTTGCCATACTTGCAGCTATGCCGCGAGCGGCTATTGTACGAAGTTCTTCAACATTGTAAACAAGACCGCCTCCTGTTCCTCCCATGGTGTATGCCGGACGTATTACAACAGGGTAACCAAGTTTTTCTGCAACTTTTTCCGCATCCTCGACGCTGTTAACAGTCTGATTTTTCGGCATTTCAATCCCGAGTCGATTCATGGTTTCCTTAAATGCTGTACGGTCTTCCCCGCGCTCAATGGCGTCAATGTTAACTCCGATGACTTTAACGCCGTATTTTTCAAGAACGCCCGCTTTTGCCAGCTCGGATGAAAGATTAAGTCCTGTTTGGCCGCCCAGGTTAGGCAACAAAGCATCGGGACGTTCAGTTTCAATAATCTCTGTTAATACTTTAAGGTTGAGAGGTTCTATATAAGTTACATCGGCCGTTCCAGGGTCTGTCATTATAGTCGCAGGATTCGAGTTCACCAGTACTATCTCGTAGCCAAGGCTTCGCAAAGCCTTACAGGCCTGTGTCCCCGAATAATCGAATTCGCATGCCTGGCCGATTATTATTGGACCTGAACCGATAATTAATATTTTATTGATGTCGTTACGTCTGGGCATAAAAACTCCTTTGATTAATCGCTTTAAACCACTACCTCTGGTAGCAACGCTATAAAAAGGTTTTACCGTTTTAATGAATTAGTTAGTCATAAGTGCCTAAAATGCCTAAAGTATATTAAAGTGCCTAAAGTTAAGGTGTCGCTTCGCTCCATTAATTCATATAAAATTAACAGCGCCGGAGGCGCATTCCTTAACTTTAGGCATTTTAGGCACTTTAGCTCACTTTAGGCACTCGTAACTTTCGGTATTATTTATGAAATATTCTGGCCAAACTATTTCAACCTGTGCGGTTAGCCATTAGCCATTAGCTGTTAGTTTTTGGATAAAACTGTTTCAATGCTAACGGCTAAACGCTAAAAGCTAATGGCTAACCGCACAGGTTGCTATTCCAGATGTGTTTTATGTATTTTTTGCATCGAGCTATACACCTTATTGTTATGAATGACAACTTCCATTTAAATTTTAAGTTGATTGTAATTCTTGCAAGTGTGTAAATCATTCTTGCAACAATTATTTGACAATAGTAAAATTTCATGTAGTTTTGTGACTACTCACGTAGTCCGGCTGAAGCTGTTTAGACTGAAGGCTGAAGGGGTCAGAAGAGCACGATTGCCGTATTTTAGCGGAAACATCTAATTCTTGCACCAAACATGGCTTCTGCGCTTTTTCCTAACAGTCTTCAGTCTTCAGCCTATCCACCTGAGTAGTTACGTAGTTTTTATAAACTTTTATTGGAGTCTTAGTGCCTTTGTGGCTGAACTATTTACCTTTTTCGAAGCTGTCAATTTTGAGTTATGAGAAAAATAAATTTAATTTTTGTTCTAATAGCAGTCCTGTTTTTATGCTCATGCGGGTTAAAAGATATTTTTTTGCCTGTTCCTGTCAAGCCTGGCCCTGGGGATGAGTTGTTTTCAAAAGCAGAAAAATTGTATCAGGCTGAATCATACGAGGAATCCCTTAATGCTTATAATGAGTATCTTTTCAGATTTCCTGACAGACCTCTTGCCGATGCTGCGCTCATAAAAACAGGGGCAATTTATACAGCGCTTGGAGATTATGCAGAAGCGCGTGATAGCTATAAACGTTTGATTGTTGAATATCCTGACAGCTCTTTTGTGCCTGATGCAAGAGTTGAAGGGCTGGTTACATTTTATAATGAGGGTAAATACGAAAGAGTAATAAGGGAAGCTGACAGCGTTCTGGAAAAAATTGTATCCAGGATTCACATTCTGAGAATGTATGTTCTTGTGGGTGATACTTATATTGCAATCGGTTCACCGCTGGATGCTTTGCATTTTTATACATTAGCATTTGAGAAGTCAAAAGATCCGGAAAGAGAGACAGTTATTTCGAAACTTAAGGAGACAGTCGTACAGCTTGATAAGACAGATATTATGTCCATTGTAAAATACATGGGATATAAACCGCCTGCAGGTATGCTTATGTATCTGTACGGCCTTAAAAAGGCTGAAGAGGAGCAATATGATGACGCTGCAATGATGCTTTCCTACTTTGTCGACAGGTTCCCTAAGCATAATTATGTTGGGCGGGCGAAAAAGATTATAGAAGAACTCAGCGCAAAGGCTGTTTACAGCCGCTATACCATAGGTTGTTTGCTTCCTCTTAGCGGTTATTACAAAGATTTTGGCGTCAAGGCATTGAGAGGAATTGAACTTGCACTTGGGCAATTTTGTGCTCAGGGAGATCGGCAGTCTGTTAAAATAATAATAAAGGATACAGGTTCTGATCCGGATGTTGCTGTCAATGCAGTAAATGAGTTGTTTGAAGAGCATGTTGCAGCGATTATCGGACCAATTTTTACTGCTGAGTCTGCGGCTTTAGAAGCACAAAGCAGGGGGATCCCTATAGTTGCTATAACCCAGAAAGATAATATCGCTGATACCGGAGATTATGTTTTCAGAAATTTTTTTACCCCCAAAATGCAGGTTGAAACAATTGTTTCTTATGCAATTGAAGAGCTTGAGCTGAAAAATTTTGCAATCCTTTATCCGAATGAAAATTATGGTAAAGTGTTTATGAATCTTTTCTGGGATGAAGTTATGGCTTATGACGGGAAAGTAGTCGGGGTTGAATCGTACGAGATTGACAGCGCTGATTTTGCTGATCCAATAAAGAAACTTGTGGGGCTTTACTATGAATTGCCGGAGGATCTAAAAAATACAGACGAGCTGATTGAAGGCGAAGATAAAAGCGATGAATTTGAAGAAGTTAAGGATGAAAATAAGGCTGATGAGCCCATAGAGGAAGAGGGCTCTGTGGAGGATGAGGAACTTATAGAGGATGATGAGCCAAAGCCTGTTATTGATTTTGATGCTATATTTATTCCTGACTCACCGAAAAGAGCAGGACTTATTATTCCTCAGTTGTCATTTTATGATGTTGATAATGTATATCTTTTTGGTACCAATCTATGGCATTCAGACATTTTAATCAAAATGGCGCGCCAATATGTACAGAATGCCATAATGCCCGATATCTTTTTTGCAGAAAGCTCTTCAGAAAAGGTGAGAGATTTTGTTAGGACTTTTGAGAAGACTTTCAGGGAGAAGCCCGATTTTATAGAAGCTGTAGCTTATGATACCGCAATGATGTTGTTTCAGATAGTCAGCCGTCCGGATGTCCGATTCAGAAGCGCAGTAAAAAATGAGCTAATGAAACTTAGTAATTTTCAGGGGGTGACAGGTCTTACTTCATTTGATAATAACGGGGAGCTTAAGAAAGATCTTTATCTTCTTAAAATTAAGGGCAATAAATTTATTGAACTGGAATAATAACGGTTGTCGGTTCACAGTTCACGGTTAAAAGGCTGCAGTTGGTGCATGGTTCATTAAAAAACCGTAAACCGTAAACTGACAACCGTAAACGGTTAGTCATTTTTAAATGAACTTTGCCCTGTTGCATGAAGCACACTTAGCCACAATTTACCGTTTGGATCAATTTTTTTTCGCTTGCCGGCTGAGGCACCCATTGGGATATGAACAAAATAGTTGTTCCAGTGGCCGATTAGAACTCTCGTTTTTCCTGCCATGCCGGCATGAACAGCGTCGCGTCCCAGAAAGCTGCAAAAAACATGGTCATTGGCATTTGCCGGCAGACTCCTTATCATATAACTGGGATCAATATATTTAAGTGATAGATTAATGTTTCTGGATTTGAAATAAGATATTATTTTGTCTTTTAAAAACAGCCCTATATCCTTGAGCCTGATGTTTCCTGATTCATCACGTTCATTATTTTTATCGATTTCAAAAAACTTCTGGCCTGCTCCCTCAGCCACCAGTATTACAGCATGTTTTCTGAGATGGATGCGCTTTTCAAGCGCGTTTAGAAAACCTTTTGGCCCTTCAAGATCAAAATCGACTTCCGGTATCAGCACAAAGTTTACATTTTGTTGAGCGAGAGCGCTTGTTGCCGTTATAAAACCGGAATACCTTCCCATAAGTTTTATAAGTCCTATTCCGTTTGGATATCCTGTAGCTTCATTGTGGGCTCCCCTGATAGCCTGTGTGGCCATTTCAACAGCAGTATCAAAGCCGAAAGTTCTTGATACCATATAAATATCATTATCTATTGTTTTCGGTATTCCAATGACACTTATTTTCAGGCCCATTTTTGTTATAGTATCTATTATCCTGGTTGCAGCCATAAGTGTTCCATCGCCCCCGATCATAAAAAGGATGCCTATGTTCATTTTCTTAAGGGTATTGACAATTTCCTCTATTGACTGCGCTCCTCTTGAAGACCCTAAGATTGAACCACCCATTTCAAGTATATTGACAACTGATTCAGGTTTAAGATCCATTATCTCGTGGTCGTATTTTGAAATAAAACCCTGGAGGCCGTGTCTTATACCATAGATATTCCGGACCCCATAACTGTAATGAAGTTCCAAAACTATTGAACGAATTATATCATTAAGACCAGGGCATAGCCCGCCACATGTTACAATTGCACACCTTAGTTTGCCGGGATCAAAAAATATTTTACTTCTGGGACCAGCCATTTCAAATGATGTGGGTATTTTCCCTGCCTTGACTGTCTTTATAAGCCTTTCAAGTTTTACGTCTATTAATACCTTGTTATTATCGGAAACGAAATTTTGACTTTTTGCGCTTTTTCCACATTTTCTAATCGGTGATAATATTTTGGGCTCACCTAAAGTCTCTATTTCTGCGTCGATGGAATTATAATCCATAATCAACCTCAATAATTTAAAAGTTTACAGTTCACGGTTTACGGTTCACAGTTCACAGTTGCCAATTTTTTTACTTACCATTAAATTTAAAATCACCTTTACCTAATATATCGTGGAGATGCAAAATACCCTCAATTTTTCCAATTGAATTAGTTATTGGGAGGATAGTTATCTGATACTGTTCCATTATATTAAGTGCATCATAAGCCGGAGAATCAGGGCCGGCAGTTCGTGGATTTTTTGTCATAACATCTTCGACTGCAAGTTCAAAAATGTTTTTTTTATTTGCAATAATACGCCTTATATCACCATCGGTTATTATACCTGTAAGGATTTTATCTTTTGTTATTACAAGAGCTGTTCCCAGTTCAAGACGATTGATTTCATCTATGGCGATTTCCATGCTTGTTCCAGCGAAAACTTTTGGTACAGCCTCTCCTGTTAACATGATATCTTTAACTTTACTTGAAAGCCGCCGGCCCAATATGCCTCCTGGATGAATTTTTTTGAAATCGCTGGGTTTAAAATGTTTTTTATTAATGAGAACAACAGCAAGCGCATCCCCCATTGCAAGCATGGCGGTTGTGCTGGCAGTAGGTGCAAGGCCTAAAGGGCATGCTTCTTTTTCGACACCAACGTTAATTACTATATCACTGTGTTTTGCCAGGGTTGAATGTATATTCCCTGTAAAAGCTATAACCTTGCACCCTATCTTGCATATGCTTGATAAAAGGATATTAAGCTCATCGGTTTCACCGCTGTAGGAAAGAGCAATAAATATATCATCCTGACATACCATGCCAAGATCTCCGTGCATGGCTTCAACAGGATGTAAAAATATTGATCTTGTACCAGTGCTGTTAAGTGTGGCCACGATCTTTCTGCCAACTATTCCGGATTTGCCGATACCACCTATTATTACACGACCGCTTGAATTGAAGATAAGTTCCACCATCTTGGAGAAATTGTCGTCAATTCTCTCTGTCAATCCAAGTATGCCCTCTGCCTCTATTTTAAGAACCTCAATTGCTTCTTTAATGATCATATATATTATTTCCTTATTTGTAATAGTTCACCACGGATTTTCACGGAATTACACTGAATTATCAAAACACTCTTCTCATCATTAGCGAACGTCTCTGTTTGCAATTTTCAGTGAAACTCCGTGTTGTTCCGTGGTGAACTTTTGCCATTTTTTTAAAAAAGGCCGAACTGTTACCCTTTCGCCCGTCCTTTATTGTCAAGAGTGTAAACGCGGTACTTATGTTGCGACCCCTTGATACTTATTTTTCACTCTATATAGCGCTTCCAGCCATTTCCTTCCTTTATCTGTCAGTCGGTATTCTTGCAGACGACTTTGAGGTTTGTTTGGGATTGTATAGGCAATCATTTGAGCTTCAACCAGACTTCTAACGGTTTCATCAAGATGACGATAGGTTTTTTTATGGCCAAAAGAGATGGCCATTTCTTTTTTTGAATGCTCTTTTTTCTTCAACAAATGCAATATCTGTATCCTTAATGGCTCTGACTCTACCCCTGACTCTACCCCCGACTCTACCCCCGACTCTATCTGCGACTTTGGTTGGATAAAAGCTTCTTTATTCCCCTTTAGTTGTTTAATGTATTGATGGTGAATTTTTAAAGTTGTCAAAAAATAACTTCTGTCATCATCAGTTTCAAACAACGGTGGCGGCGAACCGTTTGCTTTCATGGCTCTGATTATTTTGGGTATTCCGGTACATCTTCCTTCGGTCATCTTCAGTTCTTTGAAAAACTCGCCGATCCTTCGGTTGCGGTATCTTCGGGCAACAAGTTTTCCTTTTGCAATATCAGACTGTTTGATTGACCGGTCAGGTCCCGGAAAACTCAGGATCTCTATCCTGTCCGGATGAATTCTGATTTCTACAGGTTCCCTAATATCATACCCTCTATGGTACATGGCATTGACAATGCTTTCCTCAAGAGCAACATAGGGATAATTGAAATATCGAATCGCCTCTGCCTGATCAGGCACTTTCCGAACATACTCTTTTAAGATTACATTTTTCAGATAGGTCAGCACATCACGAACCTGCTGGTGTATCGGGCCTTGAAATATTTTTTCATCAAGCCTATCATCTCCAGGCGTTTCCGGGAACTGTACCACTTCAATCTGGGACAGGGGAATTAACTTCTGCGGCAGGTCGTTAAAAAACAGCAACCCCACATTACGCGGTTTTATATATTCACTTGTGCCTTCAATAATCATCATCTGTTTGCAAAGCTGCTCAAAAGGCATGTCCGCAGACTGTTTGTATAGTTCGCTTCCGACTTCGCTTAAAAATGCCTGTATAAGCGTCAGCTTCAGACTGGTAATTTCTGAAGAATGATGGATACGGTCATCAAAAGGTATGGCTCCTGCAAGGGCAATCAGTTCTTTCTGCTCTTCAGTCCTTGCCTTTACGGTATTTGAGAATCTTCTGATATAATAAGCATACTGATTGTCTTTTTTACCAAGAGACACTGGTGCCTGATACGGCCTGTTTTGGCCGCCCGGCACCCAGATAATCAGAATATATTTTTTCCTGAATATAACAGGTTCAACAACAGGAAAGATATTAGGCTTTAAAAAGTTGCACAGGTTTAGCAGCTCTTTTTGAATGGTGTCTATTTTTTCAGGCATCAACCCTTTTGGCGGCAAAGCAGGCCTTCCATTTTCCTCTTTAATTCCCACAATTATGTACCCGCCTCCCCAATTGTTAATATCATTGGAAAAAGCGCAGATAGTATGCAGTATCTTTTCAGGATTCTATCCGGCCTTGAATTCCAGCCGTTCCCATTCAACAATCTGGCCTGTCAATAAATTGTCTATGTTTATCGGTAATGCCATTTTAGTTCACTTCAAACTTTAGTCACTTTTTAATCTAAGCTACAAGTTTATATGTCATATCCAGAATTTCATCTATTTCAGTTGGGTTAAAAACACCCTTGATGTCCTGCGGATGAAGTTGCGTAAAAGGAGCATTTATTAAATCTTTTTTCTTAACATCCCCTGTTTGCAGGATAAAATTCGTTTATTGAAAACGCACACCTTATGCTTGACAGAAGGATTATAGGATGTACCGCAAGTCCTATCAGTTTTTACATCCCTGGCTTATCTTAGAACAGCCTGTAATGGGATTCCACGTGGATTCTGTCCATTCAATAGATGAGTTTTTTGACATTATTACCGGCAAAGGCATCAATATAAGCAAACCGAAAGTTTTGCTTATTCATAATGGTAGCATAAGCTTTCAGGTATTTTTCTACCCGTTTGAGTTTTTCTTCTGTTCAGTTAACTCCGAATCCATGTGTTTCTGTCATTTGGATTTTTCCCTTTTGTTTTTAGGCTATTCGCTTTTATTCACAATTCGCAATTAATTCCCTTCCACGATTTTGATCTTGGAGCGTATAGAGAACGTATTAAACTATTAAACTTTCGCGGTGTGAAAAAAATAAGTTGCCAAGTTTAATGTCCCCTATTTGTGTTTGACCCGTAAGTCCGCAAGTCCGTCCGTCCCGCAAGTCCCCCGCAAGTCCCACCTATCCTGATATGAACTCATCTGCTGCATTCTTTATGATTCTGGATCTAACCTCTTTAATATACTTTATGGTCATTATTTCTTGTCGTTTTGCTTGGACAACATTACCAACTTTCGGGAATCTGTCTTTTATTCTGTTTTTTAGCCTGTCACTAATCGATAGCGCTGTCACAGGCTCTTCAAGTAATGAACTAATTATCGTCGTTTGCTCAACCTTTGCTCCACATTGGTTGCAAAACTTTGCATTAGGAGGCAGGTCAGCACCACATGCTTGGCAAGTTTCCTTAGACTCCATGATATCATCCACATAATTCTCTATTTTTGGGTCGTCTGAAGAAAACTCTCTATAATCTGTAAGGCTTAACGAAGATATGGCGTCCCTTAATTTTCTCTTAGAAAAAGCTTTTTCTGTTGCCATCAAAGAAAGATGAATCATGTAACGAGGAGCAGTCTTTCTTTCTGCAATTTTGACAGTCCCCTTGCTCGTTAATATGCCTGAATAGCAAAGAATATCCAATGACAGTTTTAAATTAGGAGATATGTCTCTTGGCACCGTAAAAAACGCTGACTGGTAATCACTTTTCTTAACCCTAAAATTCTTATTTCTAATTTCAGGAATGATATACCCTCTTAGGAGATCAAGTCCTACGCCTACGTGGTTTGAATATTTCGGAAGCCTTTTGGACAGATTTGTATGATATGGCATCAATTCCGTATCAGTATAATTTTGAGCTGCCAAAGTTATGGCCCTTTCGGAAAAGCCGTTTTCGTAAGCGCTATTCAAAAGATGTAAAAAGGCTCTGGGGTTTCCTGTAGAAAGATCTATGCATAAATCCAACAATTCCCCCCTTTGAAAAACCTTCTTTTTCATAGAGGCCGTAGGGGGCAATCTCCTGATAAGCATATCTCGAAAAAGACTTCGGGTTGTTTTCCTCCCTATCTCACCAGGCTCAAATCTATCAACAGATAGAACAATGGCGTCTTGTCCTATCTCAAAATTTCGTCCATAAGATGTAATGGTCGGATATACTGCGGCTTTGACAGTGATTCTATCTCCATGCAGAAGCTTGAATATTTCAAAAAATATTTCTTGTTGAGAAGGGATAAAAGTATGAGCTGCTTCGTCAAACAAGAAGAGCATGCCTTTAAGATTGAATTTTTCTGTCAACTCCTTTAGTATCTCCAAGATAAAGCTAGTATCAAGAATGCGATCCAAAAAAGTATCCCCAATTTCCGTTAGTTCTTTTTCTTTATTTCTAGAAAAACAAAGGCTTTGCAATAGATGAATTTTTTCTTTCAAGTAGGTCTTTGTCTGTTGGGATGATATATTAAAAATTCTCCGATATGGATCATCAACGTCATCATCTTTGATTAAATCAAAAAAGATCAATTTATCATGCACAGCTTGAAGAATCTTAGCGCCCACCCAAATTTGAAACGCGTCTCTTTCGCCAGCTTTAACTCCTTCCAGTAATGTACTAGTTTTAAAATTTACATAAACAGCAAGTGCTTTCTCAGAGGTAAATTCATCGTCCATTTCTATTTCCGCTGTTCTTAGCAACATCGACTTCCCGACACCCCTAGAACCCATCAACAAGTGAGCGCCGCTTTGCTTCAATTTAGAAACGATATTTTTTTCATAATCTCCTAATACAGACAGTGCTCGAACTTGTTGATAGTTCAGGTCTTCACACCTAGCAGCTTGTATTAAATCAACGATTTTCGCATCATTTGACATAATAGACTCCTTAGTGAATTCTCTCTAACTGGGGGCATCGAACATCCAGTTCGTTTACCACATAAAGAAATCTCTGTCGCCAAAGATCAAGCAATATGGTTTCAATTTCTTCGGTTTTATTGAGGTGCTTAGTCCAATCATCAAGATTGAAATCATATCGGTCTGGTAACACTGACTCAAAAGTGGATATTTTCCCGTGGATGGTGTCACTCAATGAACCATAAATTTCGTTGGCTTTTTTATGGTCAATAAATGCTTCCTGAGTATGACCTGGATTTTCTTTGCAAACTAGAATTCTGTATTCTTCGCTGTTAACATGGGAAATCATTTCGTTAAAATTTAGATCTATATCACGCTCTTTCCATCCCCAAAATTTATGGGGCAAATCCCAAAGATAAACTATCCCCACCCCTAGTTCAATTACCCTTCGAAGCAAACTCTGCGCAGGTTTATCGAGGGCACACCCTGCCAAATATATCGAAATAATAATATCCGCAAACATTTCATCAAAAATCGTAAGTATCTCTTTTTGGTGAAAAAGAAGGTTGTATTTATCCTTAAGAATATCACAGACGATCGTAAAAGAACGAGCTTTGATCTCTACGCGCTCAAATATACCACCCTCAGTCTCAAGAGATCTCTTGAGGTTCTTTTCCAACTTTGAGTGGAGCTCGATTAATAAAGATTTTTTTTCATCGATCTTGTTTGAGTACCCCATGTTTCCTCAACAGCGAATCAAGTTTAGAAGAATATTGAAATATCGAGTATATGGTCACCGGTTAATCTTCTCCCGCAGCACCCCACAGAACCTGACTGTGACCACTTTTCTTACTTACAGATCGAGCTTTTCCAAGATGGCCTTAATTTTCACCTTCGCAGGCTCTCTTCCACAATGGCGATTTCCTCGGCCGTCAGGTCGTAAAGTTTATAGACAAGCCGGTCGATTTCTGTTTCAAGGGATTTTACTTTGGCTTGTTTTTGCGGTTTCGCGTTAAAATCTATCCCTTTTATAATATTGAGGATTTCATCTACCATTTTTACAAAAGTAGTTTGATAATCCACGGAAGTTTTCATTGGAAGCTTCTTTAAATTTATTATTTTTACTTCAGCAAATGCTCTACCTCGCTCAGATGTCATCGCTCGATGGAACCAATTCATAAGATTCGAGTTTAAAATGGCCAGTAGAAACAAAATATCAACCTTTGTGTCAAAAATTAAATGGGTGGTATCCATAGTTAGATAACCTTTAGTATCCAAAGCGCCGACTAGCCTATCTCCAGTTTGCCTCATTACTATTTTTGGGTGTTTTGTAAGTTTTTCTTCATTTGTATTACTCCAAAGTAATCGCTTATCAAACAATACATATTTGTTGTTAAAACTGATTCTATATCTTTCTATGTCCCTACCACGCAATATTTTTCTATATCTCTTATCCATTTTACTGTCTGCAATAAATTTTTTATTATTGCCTGTCTTAATTCCATTATAAAAGCAGGATAGCTTGTCTAACATTATTGACTCATAACGAATTTTATTCATTATTTCTAAACTGGTTGTATCCAAATAAAATCTACATCCATCCATCGACCAACGAATACCTTTCTTGTGGAATTCTATTATATCCGAGATTACTATCAAAAAGTCCTAATTCATTAATTTCAACTGATTTGAGATTATGCCCATCGGGACTTTTTCCGGTTTTATAAATCAAAATTAGATTCCCACCTATTTCAGCATCCTGAAATACTTTATCTGTTATATTTACCAAATTGCATATAGATGTATTTGCCAGAAGAAATTTCCTCATTTTTTCAAATGTCGAGTTAAGCAACAGCGTATTTGGAATAATAAATGTGCATAATTTCTCTGAAGCTAGAATTGAAAAAGACCGCTTTAAAAATAGGGCATAAGTGTTCCCTTTGTATTCAAATACATCATTGTACCGTTTTTTTAGGATACTTATTTCCCCTTTGCTGAAAAAGTCCTGTTTCTTACCCAAAGTTACTGTTATATATGGCGGATTAGCAATCACAATATCAAACCCGCCCTTTTGGTGAAACACCTCAGAAAAATAGACCTCAAAATCAAATTCGGTATGTCCGCTGGTTATTTCACTTATCAGTTTATCAATCTGTTTTTTATATTCCTGTTTTTTCGTTGGATTTGTTTCATTGAAAAACAGAGGCTTTAGTTTTTCCAGTTCATTGAAGAAATTAAAGTTAAACAGGTTTTTTTCAACTCCAAGCAGAGAATTTCCGCATACGATTTTATAGTCCAAATTCGGAAGAGGCTTGATATTTTTAATATCCTCCTCATCCACCACCAGCGATAGCCACAGCCGGAGTTTGGCAATCTCAACAGCGCCCGTGTCAATATCCACGCCGTAAAGAGAGTGTTCAATACATCGGCGTTTGAAATCATAAGTTGTTCTGCCTGCCTGTGCGTTGCGCGCAGACAGGCCTTTATCATTAAAAAAAACGGATAGCACATTTCTGGCTTTTACAATCTCGCTCATCATGCCTACCGGAAAAGCACCGGAACCCACTGCTGGGTCGCAGACCGTGATTTCCGCAAGTTTATCATCAATCAGTTTTGCATTTTTTCTGATGCTTTCGGACAGTTGATGGGAATAGGTCTTTGTTTCTTTTCCTTTGCTCAATACTCTTGCTTCGTTTTCGCTGAACTGTTCGCCGGTGTGTATCAGCTTTTCAATATCTTTTTTAGGAATAATAGGTTTATATGAATCCAAAGTAATGGTTTGTTGCACAGGACTTTGAGGCCCAAATATTTTCTTTTGAACAGCCGGTTTTGTGGTGATTGATTTTTTATGAATGTTAACGGCTGTATCAAGATAATTTATCAAACTCTGCTGACACATATAGTGGACAATCTCACGGGGGGTGTAATAGACACCGAACTTTTTGTTGAATTTGTTTTCCTCTCCTTTTTTAGCGCTTTTTAATGCTTTTTTAAATTCAGCATAATTATCAGGCCGGATGGCATTGAATTTTTCATAGGATTTCCCCAAAAGCTCCGGGTCGATGGCCACTTCCTTTTCAAGCGGTTCGTCCTCTTTAACGGTAAAATTGTAGCGGTCAAACACATCCAGTATGCCTGTTCCTTTATCACCTTCTTTGGTTTTTACATTATTGGAAAAGAGCTTGTCAGGAATAATTATATCAATATGCACCCAGTCGTAATTGCCGATGGGATCAAAAAGACCGCCGTTCAGGAAAGGTATTTTGCAGTTAAAACGGCTGTAGTAACCATCGTCATGGCTCCGGTCATTACGTAAGGCGTCATAAAAGAGCGGCTCCAGAATATCATTGAAGAAATTGTTATAATCTCCATGTGTTTTCCCAAACAGTTCCCGTAGAAAATGGTTTGAGCCTGTACCCCAGTCATCATCGCGGCCTACGCCGAACCAGCCTTTTTTCTGCAAAAAATAGAGGAATATAATCTGGCCCAGCAGTTTTTTGGCAAAGTTCACAGTATCAACACCTTTGGCTTCAAATTCATTCCTAAGGCTGGAAGCCTGAGTTACTATCTTATCCAGTTCTTCCTTGGTGTGCAGGAAAAGCTCGCGGTATTTGAGGAAAAATTCTTTGGTGACGGTTTCAATATCAAAGGCTTGTTCAATTTCTTTCAGGGTCGGGTCATGTTTGTCATTTGCCAGGATACTGACAAGCTGGCTTTGTGCTGTGTGGCTTTTTTCATTGGTGCCTACAAGGAACGACCAGCGCCGGGCAGGGGTAAGTTCTTTTTTGACCTTCACTTTTTCGCCGGAGGTATCCAGACGGTAATCCATTTTAACAAGGGAAAATCTCCAGTCTTCCGTATCGGGCGAGACAAAAGCGGCCAGGGCGGCATCTTTTAAAATGTCACCACGACTTCCGTTTAGATACCAGGCTATAAAATTCCTCTGCATTGTGCGGGCGCGTTCAAGAGACGTCTCTTTTTTAAGCCGGACAATCAAAAGATCAATTTTGTTTCCTTCTCTATCTTTATACTTTCCTATCCGTTCAAGAGTGCTAATATATGGTTTGTAGGCATCCGGAATAAGATTGCCACGGTAGATAAACGGTGCAGCCTCAATATGATCAAGCATGTTGCTGACAAGATAAGCAAATTTCCTTTTATCAAAAGAATTTTCTAAAGTATCTTGAATCAAGCTGATTGCGGCTCTTTTATCCAAGTTCGTCACCTCTGGTTAAAAACTCAAGTCCATATAGTTTCTATAAAGTTTGCACTGGAAATTTTTTTATCACTTGTCAGTATAGGGATTCTAAGGTATTTTGCTGTTGATGACTTCAAGCACCCTTTCCCCAATTTTTCCTGTTTCGGAAAAATGTCGAATAACCGTCACTGTATCTGCAAGATATTCCATAGATCACACTTCCCTTTTTAGGATGGACTCAGACATTTCCTGCCTGACGGCCTTAATTTCTTTATCTATATCCAGACCTTCAAACCCCTTACCTTTCCAGATGCCTCTCATCTGAACAATTTCTCTTTTTTTATCCTTGTTTTGAGACAAAATAAAGGTGACGAAATTTTTGACTTCATCTAATCTATTCTCGGGAAGAAAGGCTAAATCTTTGTTAATTTCAGCTATTTTTAAGCCTGTGTTATGCATAAAATTTTCTCCTTTCATGTTCGTTATTGTTTGTAAATAGAACTCAGTGCAATATTATTCTCCTCATTTATTTTTCTGTTCTCCGGCTAAATATTCAGACAAAATAATCTCTCTTTTTGATGATACAATTGGCTGGTCCGGTCTTTCCACACTCAAGATATTATAGGGGATACTTTTCTTCAGTATTGCCAGAACTTTCAAGGAATTTCTTTCTTTTTCGATCTTCTGTTTGATTCCTTTAGTGGTGTTCTTTGGAATTACACCGTATTCGTATCCTTTCAGAATAAGCCTGATGTATTCCTCATCGTCATCGGTAAAACCCTGATATTTTCTAAATTCATTCGCCTTCAAACGCATTATTACATAACGTTCATTTGAAAGTCCTCCCCCTGCCTCCTGATCCTTCTCCACCCAACACATCGCCTGATGTTATTAAATCAAACCGTGTCTTGTTTCTGTCCAGCATCGTGTAGTATTGTTCTGGAATTTTCCGTCGCGGTGTGTCAGGCTCACATTTAAAAATATCCGCAGCCTCAAAAAATGTAAGCTCTTTGGAACTTTTGCCGCCGGAAATAAAAAACTTTTTCAACTTGCCTTTTCTAAAGAATGTAAGCAATCGGTCGGTTTCTGCATCATTATCTTTGGCAGAGCGAGCCTTTTTAGGGAGCAATTTGATCTTTTCAAAAAGTTCGGGCCGGCTGTCTCTGATATCTCGGATAAACTTGAGATATTCCAGCTCAGAACGCTTTTCCCCATCATCATCGCCCTGATACGTCTTTTTGCTTGTAAGCCGTTTATATAAGCTATCACCAAAAAGTTCATGAGATGATACAATCTCTTCCTCTGTAAGATATCTGGCATCTTCGCCCAGCGTGTCATGAAACGCCTGGATCTTGGCTTTGATGTTATCTTCAAGACCAATATGCCTGTCTGATTGGTCAGTAGGAAAGAAGTTAAAAATGTAGATGTTTTTGTGTTCGGTGCCGACTCGGTTCACCCGTCCCACCCTTTGAAGCACTTTTGTCGGATTCCACGGCAGATCGTAATTGATGATAATATTGGAACGGTGCAGGTTGATACCTTCAGCAAGGATATCCGTGCTGATCAGAATGCGCAATTCGTCATTTCGGACTTTGCATGTTGGATCGTAATTTTCCTTTATCAAGTCTCTTGCAACGGGAACTGGCTTTTTGCCGTCAGATAACAGACCTCCATTGCTGGAATAGAACAAGACTTTATCCGGAAAATGTCTGTTCAGATTTTCAAACAAATAATCGCCTGTTTCCTTAGATTCGGTGAAAATAATGATCTTTTTGCCTTTGAGTTCTTTATCGGTTTTCAGGTCATGAATAAATGTTTTTAGCTTAGGATCTGAATCCACAACTGCCCATAGACCCCGAATGGCTTTAAGTGATTTAAGATCTGCATTCAAATATTCTATTAATTCCGGCTTAAATTCATCGGCATTATATCTTTCAAGCTTTTCCTGCTCTATGAGTTGAAGTATTTTTTCTTCATTGTCTTCATCCAGGAGGTCGTAAACATCCACTTTTTTGCTGATAAGGATAGTTCCTTTGTTGAACATATCAATGAAATTAACATAGGATTCAACAAAGCGATCTAATGTCTTGCGGAAGGCATAGAAGCTGCTTTCAAGCCGTTTAACTATAATGACCTTCATAAAACCGCCGACATTCCGCTGGCTTTGCTTTTCAAATTCAGGAAGTTCCTTTTTCAGGTAGAGAAGAGGCGTGTAGCGTGCGTATTTAATTTTTTTCAGCAAATCTATGGTTTGACTAAAAATAGCGCTTATATGTTCATCAAACTGGTAAATGAATCGCCTCGGATCTTCAACTTCAGGGAAAAACAGACCCTGTTCATCAATATCATTGCCGAAATATTTGGTAACCTCGGCTCGTGTTCGTCTAACCATGATGTATTTGAGTATATTCTCACGGATCTCCTTTGATCCTTCCTGTATGATTCCCATATATGCCGAATCGCATTTATTGATGCCTTTGAGTTTATGCTCTAATTTTTTAAAAAACTTTTCAAGGTTCGGCACTCCGGGAATGGTGGATTTCTTGGGAATTTGAAAGAGTTTTAACTGGCTGAGAATATCATCAAAAGTATTATTTAGCGGTGTGGCTGAAACCAGTATAACCTTTTTGCCAAAACAGATCTGATGTATGCTTTCAAAACTTTGCGTGTATTCATTCCTGAAACGGTGGGCTTCATCTATGAAGATATAGTCATATTTATCCGCCCCATCTTTTATTACTTGATCAAGTTTTCCAAGGGATTCTACCCTGAATTTTTGAATCCCAAATTCAAAAAATGTTTCTTCCCAGTAATCCTTCAGGACAGGCGGGCAGATTATCAGTTTGCTGCCGGGCAATTGTTGAGCCAAAAGCGCAGAGATATAAGTTTTACCCAAACCCACAACATCGGCCAGAAATACACCGTTGTATGCATCCAGGATTTTCCTGGCAGAAACGACAGCCTGCTTTTGATACTTCAGCTCCATAAAGCCTTCTGGAAGGTATAGATCAATTTCCTCATCAAGATTGATGTCTTCCTTCAGGTATTCATAGATCATTTTAAGATAGATGTGATAGGGTGTGATAGTGTCATTGAGCCATGTTTTATTCTGGATAGTTTCGACGTATTCCTGCGAGATGTTTACACCGTCTTTCCATAGCGTTTCAAATTGGTTTAATGCAAAATCAACATCAACCTTGTTTTTTAATTCGACGTTGAATTCCCTATTAGCGACAAGTCCGCTTTCGGAAAAATTGCTGGAACCTGTGATTACCCTGCCAAAATCCAACTCTCCTTCTTTGAAACGGCTGATATAAACCTTGGCGTGGATGTTTTCACTGGGATAAGCGCGAAGCTCCATCTTTTTCCCGTTGCCGCCGTTGGCTATGTCTTGTTCTCTGTTTAGACAGTCAGCGGTAAGAAATTCTATAAATTTTCTAATGCCGATTTCAGCTTCATAAGAGTCCTCAGATTCATCTATCTCAGATGCTGTCTGCTCGCTGAATATCTTTTTTGTCCTGCTGTGGGATTCAAAATCAAATTCTCCCATGGATCGCACTGATTCAATAATGTCATATGCTTTCCGATCAATATTCAACCCGACTAAAATTCTGATTTTGTCAATGGATTCGAAAGATTCGCATAATTGATGAAAGCCGCTGGTACGGAAATATCCGACCAATACATCAAAGTATTGAACATGCTTCAGCGTCTTTTTGAATCGATCAAGCAATGCATAGCCTGGTTCATTTGTAAAAAAGGTTGTGTCGGTAATCATCTGACAATTTCCTGCAACTCAAAACCCAAAACCGTGCCTGACCGGGGTTTTCGTTCAGGCACTAAGTAATGTCCATACAGAATGCAATTCATCCTTGGACGATTTTAATTATAAAATTTCAATATCATGCGCACAATCCAGGGTCAAATCACAAATTTTTCCACAGGAGACCGCTTTTTGAATTATTCTGTTCGATGGCGCTGTCAATTTTTACACGGTCAATTTTTAGTTGACAATCAATTTTTAGTTGATTATATATTTTGCCTGCTTTTCTGAAGAGTGTTTCTTGAAAGCCGGGGGAACTTGATGTTTCCGAGGCTTTTTTTGGTTTAAGGTAAAAAAGGAGGGGGTTAAATTGGTTTGTTCAACTGTTAGAGAAGGTGTGAATTGTCCATTTATGACTGCAAAGGGATGTAATTATAATGGTGGTATTTGCCATGAGATCGATGAGAAATGTAAAGGATGTAACCGCAGTGCTGAATTTTCATCCGGATGGTACTGTACTGTATATCCGGATCCGTCTTTAAAGTGGAAAAATGGGGACTGTAACTTTGCTTCTCATGTTTCTGCAGCATCAAATGGTACAAAAGCAAAGCTTAATCCAATAAAGGCATCCAAGAGAAGGAACAAATAATGTTGCTTTCGATCTATAGATAATCCCCGCTTAATTCAAGCTAAATTGAGCGGGGTTTATTCATTTTAAATCATCCTTTTTTAAAGCTCTTTTCCCTTGACATTTTTCCCATCTAACCTGTAAGACCACTCAGATACAAACTCGTAATACTTTAACCTAAATTGAGCGCTTTTTTACTCGACCTGCTCCAATCTTTTGCGCATCAAGGACTTGCGAAAAGTCTCGACATATCCATTTGTATGTCTGCGATTTTCACAAACCTTGCTGCATCAAGATCTTGGCACATTTCTTCGCAAAAAAAGCGCTTAACTTAGGTATAACTTTTTGAATCAGGGTTCAGGAACTTTTCCTGATCCCCGGCCCCCGACCCATGGAGCCACTTTTCGGAGGTTTTGTTTATGAATCCTATTGCGATACAGCTTAATAATATTATCGATAAAGGGAATCCCTATGTAATGGGAATGCTGTCTAAAATTGGTAAAAATCTTTTTTTTCCAAAAGGCATCTTGAGCCAGAGCGCAGAGGCAAAGGAAAAAGCCTATAAGATTAACGCAACAATTGGTATTGCCAAAGAGCAGGGTAGAACCATGCATTTTGCTTCGGTTGTATCGTCGATAAAAGAAATTCGTCCCAGAGAGTCATTAACCTATGCTCCATCATTTGGCATTTCTGCCTTAAGAAAGATATGGCAGAAATCTCAATTTGAAAAAAATCCTTCTCTATCCGGCAAATCAATAAGTATGCCTGTGGTTACATGCGGTATCACTCATGCCATCAGTGTATTTGCAGATGTATGGGTGGATCCGGGTGACGTTATAATATTACCCGACATGATGTGGGGAAACTATAACCTTATTTTAAATGTTAGAAAAATGGCAAGAATCAGCAAATATCCTATTTTTTCAGAAAAAGGGGGATACAACCTTAAGGCCTTTGAGGAAAAGGTAAGGGATGAGGCAAAAAAACATGAAAAGATCATCGTTTTGCTTAATTTTCCGCACAACCCTACCGGATATACTCTTACCGAGAAAGAGGCAGACAGCATAATTAAAACTCTTATTGATGTAGCAGAAGGGGGAACAAACATAATCGCTGTGTCTGATGATGCTTATTTCGGACTTTTTTACGAAGAAGGGATATTAAAAGAATCTATATTTGCACGTCTTAATGGGCTGCACCCCAGGCTTCTCGCTGTAAAGCTTGATGGCGCAACAAAAGAGAATTTCGTGTGGGGCTTGAGAGTAGGTTTTATTACGTACGGATGTCAAACCGAAGATGATCCCGCAAATATTTATGACGCTCTTGAAAGAAAAACCGCTGGAGGTGTAAGAGGCTCCATATCCAATGCATCACATCTGGGCCAGTCTATAATATTAAAGTCTATGCAGCATGTAAAATATCCTGAAGAGAAGACAGAGAAGTTCGAAATACTTAAAAATAGAGCAGTGCGAGTTAAAGAAGTTCTTTTGGATTCCAGATACAAAGACGCCTGGGATGTTTATCCCTTTAATTCAGGGTACTTTATGTGTATCAGACTAAAGCGGGTTGATGCTGAAAAACTCAGGCTTCATCTTCTGGAAAAATACGGAGTCGGGCTTATTTCCATGGGAGAATCCAATTTAAGAATAGCCTTTTCATGCCTGGAAGAGGACGATATCCCTGAGTTGTTCGATATCATATTAAAAGGGATTGAAGATTTAAGGGCAGGGGCATGTTAACTTCGGCCACTATCCTATGTTAAAGTCAATTAATGCTTACAAAACAAAAAATTGATGATTGATGACTGTTGATTGAAGGTATTCTATTAATTTTATAACAAAAAGACAGAGCGAAGCGATTCCACAAATCGACAATCGACAATCGACAATCATCAATTTTGACTGTGATGGGTATAGTTCGGAAACAGCATGTACAGTTGTCTATTGGCCGAAGTCAGAACCAAGCCCAATTATAGCAAATGGCTGTATTTATTAATCAATTTAAGAAAATCTTACAGTCCGTTACCGGCAGAGAAAGATCTGTCAATATAGCTCTTGCCGGCAAGTGGACTCTTTATTTTATAGCAATTGGCGTTATTGCCGGTCTCGGCTCAGTTGTTTTTCATTATCTATGCCAGCTTGGAATTCATTACTTTATGGATTTTATAGCTGGTTATAGACCTCCGTTTCCTGTTGGTGAGCATAATCCTCTTTCACCAACAACGACACCTTTTAATAGATGGATTCTGCTTTTTCTTCCTGCTTTTGGAGGAATTCTTAGCGGCTGGCTTGTATATTCATTTGCACCGGAAGCAGAAGGACATGGAACAGATGCCGCCATTGATTCATATCATAGAAAAGGCGGCTTTATGCGAGGCAGGGTTCCAATTGTAAAAACCATAGCTTCGGCCATCACTCTTACAACAGGAGGTTCAGGAGGCAGGGAGGGTCCTATAGCTCAAATTGGGGCGGGATTTGGTTCATTTCTTGCGACAAAGTTAAAGCTTTCCGACAGAGAACGCAGGATAATGATGGCTGCCGGCGTGGGTGCTGGTGTAGGAAGTATTTTCAGGGCTCCTCTAGCAGGAGCACTTTTTGCTGCCGAAGTCCTATACAGAGATCCTGAATTTGAGTCGGAAGTTATTATACCTGCGGGGATTTCTTCCGTTGTTGCCTATTGCGTGTTTTGCCTGGTTTTTGGCTGGGGGTCTCTGTTTGAGTCGCCGGATTTTAAATTCCGCAATCCGCTGGAATTAGGACCTTATATCGTTCTTGCTTTGATTCTTGTAGGTGTAGGTGTTTTTTATATTAAATCATTTTACAGTGTAACAAGATTTTTTAAATCATTAAATATTCCAAATCACATAAAGCCGGCTATCGGTGGACTCTGTACGGGCATAATAGGTTTCTTTTTGCCTCAAACCCTGGCTTTTGGATATGGTTTTGCTCAGAAAGCGATTTGTAATGAGCTGACGATACCTTTTTTGCTCTTTCTTGCAGTCGGCAAAATTTTAACAACATCATTTTCTATTGGTTCGGGAGGGAGTGGGGGTGTTTTCGGGCCTTCGATTGTAATCGGTGGAGCAGTAGGCGGTGTGGTTGGAAAAGTTTTCAATCAAATTATACCGGGGGTTGTAACTCAGCCCGGAGCCTTTGTAATTGTAGGTATGGCCGGCTTTTTTACGGCTGTTTCAAATACTCCTATTTCAACCATTATATTTGTAAGTGAGATGACCAATTCTTATCATCTGCTTTTGCCGAGTCTTCTTGTTTGCTCTGTGTCTTACCTTGCAGCTCAGAAATGGACTATTTATAAAAAGCAGGTAAAAAGCAAGATAGATTCTCCGGCACATGCAGGAGATTTTTTTGTAGATATTTTGCAAACAATTAAGGTGAAGGATTTAATGCACCTCGTGAAAAATGTAACCCTGATCCCTCAGGACATGCCTTTTTTGGATTTTAAGGAGTTTTTTTCAAAAACAAAGCAGCATTATTTCCCTGTTATGGACCAAAATGAAAGACTTGTCGGAATGTTTTCCAGTACTGATATCAGGGAGGTGCTCTTTTCGCAGGAGATCGAACAACTTGTTGTAATGCAGGATATTGCTACACCTGATATAATTATAACTACAGCCTCAGAAGATCTTAACTCTGTACTTAGAAAGTTTACCATAAAAAATATAGACAGCCTTCCTGTAGTTAAAGATGATGACCATGGTATTCTTGTCGGAATGCTGAACAGGAGAGAAGTAATTTCTTTTTACAATCAGCAGGTACAGAAGAAAAAGAATAGGGCGGAAAAAAATAGGTAGCTGTTCACGGCTTGAAGCTTGAAATTGGAAAGTAGAAATTTGGAAGAACAGTACAAAAGCATGAAGGCCAAATTTCCAATTTCAATGTTCCGTGAACGCTTACAATAAAATCTTGTTTATCCTGTTATCCTGTCAGATTCTTTTTCAAAAGGCTGAACTGTTACTTAATATTTAACGTGCATTAAAAACAGACCGTGCGGGGGCGCTGTAGCTCCGGCTTTATTGCGGTCCATGGAAAGAAGTATTTGCTTGAAGTCGTCAGGTGTGATTTTGTGAAGCCCAACATCTGCAAGAGTACCAACAATATTGCGCACCATATACTTTAAAAAACCATCCGCTTTTATTTCAATGTAAAGATACCGATCATTTTTTTCCTTAATTTTTGCATCAATAATATTTCTTATTGTATGTGACCTTGGGCTTCCCGTTCCTTCAAATGCCTTAAAATCATGTGCGCCTATAATGTGTGATACAGCGGATTCCATCGCATTAAGATCAAGCTTTTTGCGTATGAACCATGCATACTGCCTGCCAATAGCGGCAGGTGTATAGCAATTTAAAATTCTGTAGCTGTAAGTTTTGTTTTTTACATCATATCGGGCATGGAATTTTTCATCAACCTCCTTGCATTCCTTTATTACAATATCATCCGGCAGGAGGCTGTTTAACCCTCTATAGAATTCTTTTGGCAACAGATTTGTATCGCAATGAAAGCCGGCTACTTGACCAAAAGCGTGGACTCCTGCGTCAGTTCTGCCAGAGCCTGTCAGGCTAACTTTATTGCCCGTCATTTTCATTAAAGCTTTTTCAATTTCTCCCTGAATTGTACGCAGATTCTTCTGCCTCTGCCAGCCATGATATGACCTGCCGTCATATTCTATTATTAATTTAAAGTTTTTAGGCATAGTTAATTAAAAAATACCCCTGCCTTTTGTGCCTTCCACTTGCCGGATCAAATCCACGCTGCAGGTCGTCCCGACATGGGCATCTTTCGTGCGAATGGTTTCGTGAATGGCCTGTTCCTCATAGCATTATCATTAGCCGCTTACTATCTTAATGTAATGTTACGCCTTTCCAGTACAGCATGGTTCATTAATAATATTAGCAGGAACTTTGCGGGAACACAAAAAAGCTGTCACATAACCATCACATAAGTAACTAATTGATTTAAAATATATTTTTGTGTGCCGGCACCTCTCGGTCACAAAGATGATCACATAAAATACATAAGTGATAGACTTACGCCTCAGCAAACTCCCATCTTTTCCATTTCCACTATTTTGCCACTACAATTTCAATTACCATCAAAATGAGCTCCACACGAGCATAATATGCAATCATGCCCAGAACGGGGTACATATTTCGCGTGCTTACAAGAAGTGCTTTCCGGATCGTGGGGTTTCACCAAACCGGCATTCATGGTGTCGGCGATAATCCGTGATGCCACGGAGTAATTCTTGTCTTCAATAGAAAATCGCTTACGTAATGAAACATTAGTCATCTGATTATTTGAAACATATCGCAAGCAGGCGTGCTGGTAGCAGGCCCGTATTTTGTCTTTCTTATCCATTTTGGTAAGGAACGTGGACGAATTAACTTCCACAAGTAGGCGCATAGATTTGGGTCAGATTTGTTCGATCTCAGATCACAAAAGTTGATGGAATAGCGGGCTATTTTGATATTTTTGTGATTTGAGATCGGGCAAAGGTTGCCTGAATCTGTGATGCATAGTTGAGTAAGTTATTTCGTCCACGTTCCTAAGTACTTTGGGAGCAAACAAAATGGCTTTGGTGTGTTTCTGAGTGACGAGAAACTCTGGTGGCGGGAGTTGAAAGGACTCTACCCATTCTGTTTCAGATGGCAACATGCGCAATTCGTTCAATAATTTATACAGTTCTTCTTTTGTCATGTCAGAATATTTATGAAAATTTCGTCTTTAACTTGCGATTGATCGAGTTCTTTAGCAGCAAGGTTTGATAATTGCAGTTTCACGGGTTTAACTCTTTTCCCATTCGGTCCGGATACAATGGATGTGGTTCGGAAACAGTACCCATACGTCAATGATAAATGGATGAATAGTTTTGTATTCCGAATACCATCACGGAATGCCTTTCGGACATTTTTATTGCATAGAAATTTTGTCGCCGATAAGTCACCACGGTAAAGAAATAGGCGATACCTTTAATATTTGCCCGTCGATAGTTCGGCATAAGCCGTACTCAATCATTGTTTGTAAATCGCAGGGTGTGTTGTGTTAAGCGCCAAAAAACATTTGATTTTGCCCATCAAAGCGTTTTATGCATTCATACATTCGATGTTACGTATACCGATGGTGGTGCATGGAATGTACCATAGCTGTCTGGAATATATTCATTGCCAGTGTTCCTGGTTCCCATTTGTTTTCTCTATTGCGCGAGCAATAAGCGGCGCTTTCTTTTTCAGACCTTCCAGATTTACTTCACCATCACGGTACATGCGGTACCATTCACGGCGTTGCCGGATGATACGTTCATCATCTCTAAGGCGCAAACGTTTTACTGTATACTCGGCTTTTTCACGATATTCATCAGGAATATGATTTGTGACTATCAATTGCAAAGAAGGAAGGAGGATTGCAAACCAATCATCCTGCACTTCAAAAGGATCAAGGATTTTATCATCCTCAGCTTTTTTACTGCTATTGAGCCATGCTGAAGCAAAACGATAATTACTCCATTCGTAAGCAAGCATCTTGTTTCTGCTTACGCTGATATAATGGTCAATTGTTCCAACCGGTTCAAACATTACAGAATATGCACACAGTCTTCCAAAACCATCGGACAGATCGGGTTTAAAAGGACTCCAGTAATTTTTGGGACGTTTATCCGGATTTTCTTCAAGCCATTTTAGCCCCGGTTTTCGAGCCCTCTCATCAAACTCAGGTGGTTCAACTATCTTATCAAAATGAATCATGAAACTTTATCCTCAACTCTTACAATCCATCTTGGCCAGAACGGATCATGACCTGGAAGAACACGTTGCAGTTCCAAATGAATAGCCTCTTTTGTCTTAAGACTATCAGGGAGCGCTTCCATATCCCCTCGCATAAAGGCCTCCGCCGCTTCAATAGCCCTTTCTGCTTCTTTAGATCTGGCCTGATGCAGGCCAAAAGCTTCAGAAACAAGCCAATTTACTACATCGCCCTGCTTGGCCCATGGGATTTCATTTATTGCCACATTATCTTTTTGCAGTTCAAAATTCAGTATTTTATCCTTATCTTCACAAAATATTGTCTCAACTGATGCCAGCACAAGCGGTGCATGGGTGCTGGCAATCACTTGAACTTTAAGGTCGGCTCCCAGTATATTAACTGCCTCAAAAAGGGCAGGCATGAATGTGCGTTGCCATTGAGGATGCAGGTGGGCCTCTACTTCATCGAAGAGTATCACAAAATGTTTCGTGGGTTCTTGATTTAATATTGCCGATGCGGCCCGATGCTCGTTCCATGCCCAAACCATCAAGTATGCAATGGATAGAACTCGTTTCATTCCCGCAGAAGCATGGGTGACAGGAACTGTGCCGTAAGGCAGATTGATAGTAGGTATATCGCGGGCATCCACAACCGACACGCGCATAGGTTCGCCTGGTTTGATTACTTCGATTGAATCAGGTGATAATATTTTCAGTACATTAGTAAATATTTTGAATATATCCTTTTTTTGATATTGCCAATTTACCCAATCGCGAATCAAACCGTTGCAAAGCACTTTGTCTGCTTTGCTGATGCCGTTATAAATATCATTAGAGGAAAAGTGAATTGCTTCGATTGGAAAATATTTATCAACCCCCTCCGCGTCAATACGCTCTGAATAATTCTTTGTCTGATCCCAGACTGATACACCACCGTCGGCCCGGACATAAAGAGCAAGGCCATTATGGGAAAGGTCCCGGGATTCCCACCCCCACTTTTGGGATCGAAAATGATAACTTATTTTCAATGGCTTAGTTAGACCATCTTTCCAAACCTTACGAAATTCAATTTCAGGCTGAATATCCTTGCCTCGATGTGGTAATGCGGGAAGCTGCGGCCATGTTCGGGTCAGTATAAACCAGGCAATGTCCAGAATAAATGTTTTGCCGAGCCCATTATCACCGGTCAAGATATTTAACTTTGGCGCAAAATTAACATTCATTGATGAAGCCGGTCCAACATGTTTTAAAGCAATATAATCAATCATTTCTCAAAGCCCTCATCTGACGAGTAATTCAATTGTGTGTAGTTTTTCTTATTCCCCCATATAGCTCATTGAATTTACGGGTTAAGTCCGTATTTGGAAGCCCTGCCGCTTCTTTGCTTTTTAAGAAGCAGAAAAATTGAGGTCAAGTTGGTGGTCTGGATGCGCATCGCCGATAAGTCATCACGGTAAAGAAATAGGCGGCGCCTTTAATATTTGCCCGTCGATAGTTCTGCATAAGCTGTGCTTGATCATTGTTTGTAATCGTAGGGTGCATTTTACGCACCAGAAAATATTCGATTTTGTCAATTAAGGTGTTTTATCATTCATACATTCGATGATGTGTGTGCTATAGAATGCACCCTACCTGGCTGTTTCAGATGGTAATGAGCGCAATTCGTTCAATAATTTATACAGTTCTTCTTTTGTCATGGCAGAATATTTTCGAAAATTTAATTTTTAATATGCGATTGATTGAGTTTTGTCTTTAGCTGTATGGTCCGTTAACCAAAGTTTCACGGGTTTAACTTTTTGCCCATTCGGTATTTGACGTCGTAGATTGATGATGAAATCAAGTTCTTCGTCTGTCTGAAGCCATAGTGCTTTGCCCATCTGCTACTTTCCAGAAAGATTTCGCCTACACCCGTTATTTCGATTTTTCTGGATTTCACGTTAAAAGTGCTTCTCCGCTATCGCTAACCTTTATTTAAGAAGCTCCGTCAATTTTAATCGGAATTTCAATTCTTTGTTTAATTTCTTCATATATCGGTATGTTCACATCTTCAGCCACTTCCAGAGTAACGGCAAGTCCATAATTAACGGATTCGTCAAGGGTGTGGGCATCTTCTCGGCAGACAACATCAATTTTTAAATTATTTCCATCCTGATATGTAACGACTTCGCTCCCTTCTAAAATTTCATGCTGAATGGTTCCATTTTTTACATGCTGCCAGTCAGCATTTACACGTGTTACTCCAACCTCATTACCTGGAGGGTCAAAAGAAAGATTTGCTTTCCGGTATTTACGAGTTTCTGCATTTACAGGACTGAACCAGGCAAGCGTTAAGATAAGTCGCCGCATTTCGTTTAATCCGCTGAGACTTGGCGGAAGGGGAAATCTGAATTCATGCTTCTCATTTTTCTTAATACTTCCATAACCTATTGCAGTTGCCCGTCGTTCAGTACACTCAATCACACGTTTGATATCAGGAATTCCATATCCCAAATACCTCGCAGCAATTCTTTTAAACAGACGAGAATTATTTCGGGTTTTCAAGCAACTTTCCAATATATTAAAACTGTTGCTCCAGGAAGCACCATGAACAAGAAGACTTTTAATAACTACAGCCATATGCTCATCAGGGATATCAGTGTCAGCTCCAGATCTCAATTCATCCAGTACTTCATAGATAAGGGCTGCACCTCTGGAGGCCAAAGCAGCTGAGTTGCTTGTGCCCCTGATGTATATCCCCCTATTTCTTTCACCTGGATTTACCGGTGCGGCTGCCACCTTTTGACCTGGAGCCATTCCGATGTCATTAATTCTGTACTGGTTATCGGTGATATAATCGTATAACTGCCTTCCTCCCGGCAAATAAATTTCAGGATTAATGGAATTCCTGAAACCATATCCATGTACGGTAATTGGAGAAGGCAGTTCCTGGCTTGGAAGTATATCAACTCTGTTTCCTTGATTGTATATGGTTGATTTGTCAGTATGGATAGCCCCTATGGATAATGCATTAACAGAATCTGCAGGAGACATTAATCTGTGATTGCGAATATCTCCATGAAGTATTTTCATGGTATGTTTTGTGAGATCTTCATCCGTTAATTGACTCAGCTTCGCCTTTGATTTTTCAAGATCAATATCAGCCCCGTTATTCCCCGCACTTATACAAAAAAGCACTTGATATTTTTCAGAAAGCCAATCAAGCAGTTTTGCACATGAGCTTAACTGATGAAAAAACATTCTTGCCGGATCACAAATTGAAAGATTGATAATTTTAATTGTAGGGGCGACCGGTTTTTCATCAGCGTCTCCTGCAAAAATTCTCCTTACGGAACGTAATATCAGATCTTCAAAAAAATGCTCCTTTGCGATGTGTTCACGGGGAGGATTATTGATAAAATCATCGGGATCAGGCTTCATTATCGGTCTTACATATATAGGCCGGGGTAAAGGTGACTCTTCTGCATCCAATTCCCCATGACAGATCAATGAGGCCATTGCAGTACAGTGTTTCCTTCCCTTCGCCTGATATGCACTGCCAAAATCATCGGGGTCATCCACAATTAGCCGGTTTTCAAGCAAGGAATGGTAAACAAATGGATCTCCGTCAAGAATAGCCAAGACAGGGACACCAAAAACTTCACCTTCTTGAAAAGCCTCCTCTTCAACCCCTTCTGGATACACATCTGCCACACATTGTCCTGTCGGACGGAAAAACATTACGTCATCGCATTTAAAAAGCTTTGTATACTCAGAATTTAGAACCCGTTCTATGTTTTCAGAGGGCAATTCCGCTTTTATGGCGTGGAAACGGATTCCTTCATCAATAATACATTTTGTGATAACAGAACCATTCTCGGATTCTATAAGTTGCTCAACCTTAGCCTGGATATCATTCCTTTTGGTGTTATCTTTTCTGTACCAAAGCTCAACTTCAAACAGAATTTTTGACGATGTCCCCTTTTTTATGTCCAGTTCTTCTTTCCAATATTTTTCAATACCTGTTTCTCTCAGCCGATCCTGAATATCCCATTTTCGCATATCTTTTAGCTGGCTGAATATTTCAACCCATTTTTTAGATAAAACATCTCTATTATCTGGCCATTTGTTCCATTCAGACAACAGATCTCTCATTGCTTGCTGATTACTCATGCTCAAAAACAGCCGACCGCTCATTAACTTTTCTTTTGTATCTGTGATTTTTTTATTAATCACAGACATTTTGGAATCTCCGCCAGACAGCACGATCAAGAAGTTCAGGATGGTTGCTTGCCGTAATTACAACCACATAGCTTGGCAAACTGTCCATTTGAAGAAGCAGAGAACTTACCACTCGTTTTATTTCACCGGTCTCTTTTGTATCCCCCCGCTCTTTTCCAATGGTATCAAATTCATCAAAAAACAAAACGCAATTGCGGGTTTTCACATAACTAAAAACTTTCTGAAGTCTTGAGGCGGTTTCTCCAAGATAACGGCCTATAAGATTTTCATACCGGATTACTAAAAGCGGATACATCAAATGTGCAGCCAAAGCTTCAGCAAGACTTGTCTTACCGTTCCCCGGAGGTCCGGCCAGAAGAATTCTGCTTCTGGGTTCCAGTCCATAAGATCTGAGCAGGTCAGCCCTATTCTGTTCCTCTATCAGCTCCTGACATATTTTTAATGTTTGTTCATTTATTATTAGATCATCAAACCGTTTTTGAGGATTAATTTCAAATACCAAATCACCAGTTTCGCCATTGGGGCGAACTGCTGTGTTTTTATTAACGCTGTTATTGAGGGATAAAGCCAATCGCTCCGCAAGAATATTATGTTTTTTAGCTCTTTCTTCTGCAACCAGGCTCTCCACTGCCTTGCGGAATGAAATCATATCGCCATGACTGGCTGATCGAACCATACTGATTAAAATATCTGCTCTTGCCATAATTGCAATTCTCTTAAAAAAGCATATTGTATATAAAAAATCGATAGACTTGATTATTCTTCCACTGAAATTAAAGCAGAACGATCGAATCAGGTAAAGATTTAACAAAATAGATAAAATATGCCCGGCGCCCTTTTTGGGTTTGCGCTATCGGGATTAATGCGATTTCCGATTTGTCTTCCTGGCTTGCGAAAATCGGGCATCATTAACTGAGGTACACTCAATATATACCATCATAGAAAAGAAGTAACAAGTGGTATTAGCTGTAATTTTTCAGCAAAGACGGTACAAAGCAAGGACAGCGCAATCTGAAGCCATTATACAACTTGTCAAGTTGCAAAAAACTTTCCCCACTCGGAAACATTGTCCATGTTAACTGGCTGTGTACTCATTTTAATAAGGTTTTTATTGTAATCACTTTCAAAAGTATAAATTGGTTTTTGCCAGGAGAGGATTTCCTTGCAAACTACTTCTGTCTTACTGCCGATCCCGGCATGGATCACGAAAACGGCAGCAGACAACGCTGCCACAAATAGATTGCGGTAATGGGATGTCTTGGCGGAAATACGTTGTTGACTTTCTTCAAATGGGGAGAGAAAAAACAGTTGCCCGTCTTTCAGGGGTTTTTTTATATTCTTTGTTTATCCGCATAGTGTTGATACTTTTGGCAGAGCAGATGATGACGGGCTGGGCGCCGCGTAAAAGTATTGTGAGGCATTCACGTTCCATGGGCGAATGAAATCCACTGATAACTGTCATGCCGGCATCCCTTAAAATTTTTTTTATTATTTTCTTCAAAGCTCACAATACCAGTCCTGCAGTTTTGAAAGCAAATCTTTTGAAGGAGTCCGAATGCCTGATTTTACTAAAATTGGAAATTTGCCTGGCGATCAAAATTGCATGCTGATAATCCACATATCGGCGATTGTCCCCAAGTTCGTGGTTGAAAATTCTGGTAAGTGTTGTTTTGGGATTTCTGATTCTATCCGGGTTTGAATATTTTGGAATGCGGCCGACAGGATGTGGACGCTTTAACGGTTTGAGCATGGCTGTTACCGCTCTATTATCCGCAAGCAGCCATGCTTCCAGCTCTTCCTGAATGCACACCGGAAAGACTTTGCTTAAATCTACATTTTCAGATTGCAAAGAGCGAAAAATGGCCTGGCGGTCTTCATGCCGACAGGGTCGCATTCCTCGTTCACGCCAGGCCGGATAAAGATCCCATACTAAGATGACTTTTTCACACTCATCCAACAAGACTCTGGCTACGGTCCCGCAATCTTCAACCAGTTTTTTCTTGTTGTCCAGTGTGCTTGGAACAAATTCAATAGCCGGATCAAGCATTTGAACCAGATAGCGACAAACCTGAACGTCCGGACCTTCAGGGCCGCATTCAAAAATGAAACCGATCTTCATAATTCAGCTCCGCTTCAGCTTTCCCATAGTATACAGCTTTCCGGGTGAGAATTTTTGCGCCCATTCTTCCAGCGATTTTTGAGACGCGGGGCGCGTAAATACAGGCGAACCGGAAGTATTTCTTTCCACAACAACAAGCTGGGACAGGTTTAATAAATCAAGCAGATAAGGGGAGTGGGTTGTAACAACAACCTGCCCGCGGCCTGATTCGACAAAATATCGGATTTCATCCACAAGCAGGTGTATAGTTCGAGGATCAAGCCCATTTTCGATTTCTTCAATAATAATAACTGGTGAAGGAGTCGGATGACGCATTACAGCCAAAAGGGCAAGAATTCGAAGAGTGCCGGTAGAAAGAAGCCAGCCCGGCAGTTTGTCTGCAATATTTTCTTCAGACATCATCAAATAAACTTTTCGGTCAAGTTCGGATGTAATTGCCGGTTGCAGGTCTTCCGCAAAAGGCAAAACAACCTTGAGGGCATCAATAATGCCGTTAAATGCCTGAATATCCTGGTCACGGATGGACTGAAGATATTCGGCAATATTGGAGCCGTCCTGGTTCAATTTAATGGCACCGTAGGACCGTTTTTGCGGCATAGGCTCAGTCATTGAATAAGGATCAAGTTTTAAGAACTGCCAGCCATTAACAAAAGACTTCAGTTTAGGATCTGTAATGTCGCCGTTAGATATGTATTTGTGCATATCAGTTATTTCACCCGAATTATATACGGTCTTGTAATCTTGGAAATAGATCCTGTTGAATGTAGAATCCGCTACAACTTCCAAATGAAATTTTATTTTTTCATTTTCTGCCGTGCCGCGAAACGTAAATGTCATGGGATTTGAAATCTTACCTTTGATCATCTTATGTTCTTTGGCCTTATTCCAGATATATTCAAACCCGTGCCAGGGAATCATGGCTTTATCCAAACCATTTAACACGACTGATTGAAATGTTTCCATTGCCTCAACAATACTGCTTTTTCCAGATCCGTTGTTTCCGACAAATGCAGTCAGGGGAGTAAATTTTATTGTTTTACTGTCCTGAACAGCTTGGAAATTTTTCAAACAAAATGATGACAAAGAAAGTTTTGGTTTCATTTTATTTTTCCTCTAATAATATCGCGATAAATATTCAACGCTGCCACCCGAAACGGGTCCGGGCAATTTGTTTCTTTTAAGATCAAAGAGTATTCTTCTTCTGTCAGGTTGTAGAGGTGGGCAACGCGGGCGTCGTTTTCGGCTCCATCTTTTATGCCTCATCAAAAATGAACGCCGGGGAGTTCTTCGACCGATTTGCAGACAGGTGGGAAAAAGATCTTCCCTCAGCGGTAAAATGTCTTGATACCTCTATAGATGCTTGTCTGACCTTTTTTAATTTTCCTGAAGTAGAATGGATCTCATTAAGAACCACAAACATAATTGAACGTCTCAACAAAGAATTTAAACGTAGAACGAAGTCCATGCAAATCGTAGCAGGGGAGCGTGCATGTTATACGCTCCTGACTTTTATCTGCTTAAAGATGGAACTACATTGGCGATCAAACTCTATAGGAAAAGTGCGTAACAACCTGCTATTCTTTAAAGAATCGGCTCTTAATAATTTTACACAATTAACTTGACACCACCGCACTTTTAAAAATATCCACTTTGGTTTCCAGACATTTCCGAAGAGATAGATCGCTGACTCC
>Ga0255425_1021_pt1 | contig 37828 bp, 38 predicted proteins | sample ANMaggSeSYBR02G4_FD_182640 | JGI IMG/M metagenome (GOLD analysis project Ga0255425, IMG submission 182640) | Sediment cell enrichment communities from methane seep in Santa Monica Basin, California, United Staets - ANME aggregate JGI... | ecosystem: Environmental > Aquatic > Marine > Cold seeps >... | reverse complement strand
AGACCTAATTACACACCTGATAATCTGCCTCACAGGGATAAGCAGATCCAGTCACTTGCCAGTATGCTTGTTCCGGCTATCCGGGGAGACACACCTTCAAATATTCTTATTTATGGAAAAACAGGTACAGGTAAGACAGCAGTTGTAAAATTTATGGGGCAGGAACTGCAAAATACAAGTGAGTCTCATGAAACAACATGTTTAGTGTTATATGTTAACTGTGAAATTGTAGATACACAGTACCGACTCCTGGCTACATTGGCAAAACATATTGGAAAAGAAGTCCCAATGACCGGGTGGCCTACAGATCAGGTTTTTGAAGAATTTAAAAAAACTGTTGATAAGGAAAAACGTGTTGTAATAATCATAATGGATGAAATAGACAAACTGGTCAGGAAAGGTGATGACGTGCTCTATAACCTTTCCCGGATAAATGGCGACCTGGAGAACGCCAGGATAAGTCTGATCGGCATTTCCAATGACCTTAAGTTCACAGAATTCCTGGATCCCAGGGTTAAGAGTTCCCTTGGTGAAGAAGAGATTATTTTTCCGCCATATGATGCAGAACAGATACATGATATTCTGGAACAGAGGGCTGGTCTGGCTTTTAAGAAGGGAATGCTGGATGAAACTGTGACCCGCCTGTGTGCCGCCTTTGCTGCTCAAGAACACGGAGATGCCAGACGCGCGTTAGACCTCCTGCGCGTATCTGGTGAAATAGCTGAGCGGACAAAATCGCCAGTAGTTGAAGAAAAACATGTCAGGATTGCACAGGAAAAAATCGAGAATGATAGAGTTGTTGAAGTGGTCAGGACCCTCCCAACCCAGTCCAAACTCGTACTGCTAAGTGTGCTTCTGCTCAGTAAGATCAGGAAGAATAATGTTTCCACTGGTGAAGCTTACACTGTTTATAAGCATATGTGTAATGACATCGGCTCTGACATACTCACCCAGCGCAGGATTACCGACCTTATTTCAGAACTGGATATGCTGGGCATCATCAATGCTATGGTGGTAAGCAAAGGCCGGTATGGCAGGACCAAGGAAATATCATTGAGCGTTCCGATGAGTGATACTAAGGGAGTGCTCATGGAAGATTACAGGTTAAAACCACTGGAGAATTATCAACCTGACCTGCTCGTTGTACAATCCAGATTAATGTAAGCCGGTCGATATCAATACACAGCATGTGAGAGATATCCAATCCAGATTGGAATAGGCCAGTCGATATCAATGTACAGCCAGTGAGAGATATCCTACCCAGGGGATATGCCACCGGGCTACCCCGATGATCCATTCCTCTTTTACAGGCTGGAGCTTGCTTGTACGGGTCTTCTGGTCAATATCTCTATTATTGTCCCCTTTGGTTATATATCCCGAATGGGGTGCAGCAGATCCACCGGACCACATAGGCTCCCCCTCCTCCACCCAGTACATTGCCCTGTGGATGATCGGGGTATCTTCAGTACTCCCGAACTTCCTATATAAAATTACATCCCCGTATTCATTGAATGATGTGTATCCTGACAGGGTGCCCTCAGTATGTGAAATGATCTGGGTCCGTTGTGCGCTTTGAATGATAACCACATCACCAATACCGATATTAGGCAACATGCTACCAGATTCTACAGCCACCGCCGGCCTGGGAGTACCAAGACCGATCTGCGAGATAAGCATGAACAATCCGATCATTAAAGCTACGAACAGCAGGTCATTTAACAGGCCGATCCAGAAATTATCACTGTTCCTGAATCGTTTTACATAATAAAATAATTTATCGATAATGGTTTTCTCTTCCCGTGTATTTATATGGCGAATACTTATAGCGTGTAAAGTGATAATAGTTTGTGCGATTTTAATGGAAAATACTGATCATGCTTCAATCATTGTAGAGCAATTCGCAGAGGCCGGTTACCAGATAGACCCTGACGCCCTCACATTGCTTACGGAACAGGACACCAGTCTTTCACTTATCAGCCAGATACTTGATTCACTTGACGAGTCCACACTTGTGGTTGGCCCTGCCCAGATCGACCCGGCTTTTAATACCAGGACCACACCGCAGCCAGGGACCGAGTACCCCATAGTACCAAGGGACCCGGATTATGAAGATGAAGATGAATGGACTGGTGAGCTGGACGTGATCTCAGATATTACTGACCAGTCAACATGTGTGGGTGAATACAGGGAATTCGTGGACTTTTTCAGGAACAGGTTCTCCAGGCTGGGGGATATGTTGAGGAACCGGGGTGTTGGTTTCAGGCCCATAGAAAGCCTGAACAGGCGCAAACTTGGCCTGGTGGAAGGCAGGGAGGAGGTTTCGGTCATAGGCATGGTTTCCGACCTGCGCACATCCAAGAACGGTCACAAGATGATAGAGATCGAGGATACTACCGGAAGCCTGCGCACAATGGTGTTGAAGAATAAACATGATATTTTTGAGCAGGGCCAAAAAGTGATGCTGGATGAGGTGATCGGTGTAACCGGCAACCTGAGTGATGATGGAAATCTGCTGTTCATAAACAGTATCATGTGGCCTGATATGCCACTCAGGACCAGTTCAGAACTGGGCGAGCGCAATGTGAGCGGCAAGGCTGTAATGATATCTGATGTGCATGTAGGTAGTGATACCTTCCTTGAAGACCAGTGGCTGGGTTTTATCGACTGGCTGAATCACGGAGGGTCAGTGGCAGGCAACGGATATGTGGACGTGAAGGATATCAGGTATCTTGTGGTGGCAGGTGACCTGGTGGACGGTATCGGAATATATCCGAACCAGGAGGAGGAACTGGCTATTACCGATGTCTATGAACAATATAAGGTAGCTGCGGATTATTTCAACCAGATACCCAAACACATCAAGGTGATCATATCCCCAGGCAACCACGATGCTGTCAGGCAGGCCGAACCCCAGCCCACATTTCCTGAAAAGATAAGGAAGATGTTCAGGCCGGACGTGGTGTTCGTTGGCAACCCGGCAGTGATATCCATGGATGGGGTACGCACCCTGGTCTATCACGGGCGTAGTATTGATGATATCGTGGCCAACCTGCCTGGCATGAAATACGAAGATCCCACACGGCCCATGATCGAGATGTTGAAGCGCAGGCACCTGTCTCCCATGTACGGCAGCCGGGTATCTATTGCGCCTGAAAAAGAAGACCACCTGGTGATCGACAAGCCACCCCATATCCTGCACTGCGGCCATGTACATACAGTTGGATGCACTACTTACCGTGGCGTCACAGTGATAAATAGTGGTACTTGGCAGTCCCAGACAGAGTTCCAGAGGCGTATGAACCTTAAGCCCGATCCAGCCAAGGCTACCATCGTGGACCTGGCCACACTTAACACAAACATTATCTCATTTCAATGACTCATATATTCCAAATGAGCAACTTACCCAGACATCAATTATTACCAATGAGTACCTCACCCAAACATCAATTATTACCAATGAGCACCTTACCCGAACATCAATTGGAATTATTCAAAAAAATGGGATATCACATAGTAGGTACTCACGGCGCTGTCAAACCCTGCCTCTGGTCTGGCAGGTCCATAAAGGGAAAAGGCAGCTGCTACAAATCCCAGTTCTACGACATACAGTCACACCGCTGCATCCAGATGACGCCTTTTTTAGGCTGCAACCAGTCTTGCCTCCATTGCTGGCGCCCGGTTGAACACCCGGTCGACACTCCTGCCGACTGGGATTCTCCAGAGGAAATTGTGGGGGGTTGTATCATGGAGCAGCGCAGGTTGATGTCAGGGTACGGCGGCCTGGATGATGCTGATAAAATAAAGTGGAAAGAATCCCTGGAGCCCAAACATGCAGCCATATCATTAGCAGGGGAACCCACACTGTACCCGTTCCTGCCCGAACTGGTCCAGGAGTTCCACAAACAGGGACTTACCACCTTTGTGGTCACCAACGGTACAAAACCCGATGTTATTGAAATTATCAGGCCCTCACAACTGTACATGAGCCTGGACGCTCCGGATAAGGAGACTTACATTCATTCCTGTGCTCCAGATCATAAGGATCAGTGGGAGCGTATCCTGGAATCCCTGGAAGTGCTGTGCCATCATCCTTGCCGGATTGCCATCAGGCTAACTCTGACAAAAGGTTTGAATTTTAAAGATGTCACCGGGTATGCCCGGCTTATCAAACTTGCGGAACCCGACTTTGTGGAGGTAAAGGCATATATGCATCTGGGCTATTCCCGCAAACGACTGGAGCGGGATGCCATGCCCAGACATGAGGAAATACTTGAGTTCACGTCAGAACTTGGCAGGGAGCTGGGTTACCACATGGCAGATGACGTGGAACTAAGCAGGGTGGCATTACTGTCAAAGAATGAAAAAGTGACTCCTGTAACCCTGTAGTTTAGACCGGTCTGGTAGTCTTTAGGTTCATTGGTGCCTTGTATGTCATACCTGCCTGATAGTTTCCAGGTTCATTGGTGCCTTGTATGTCATACCTGCCTGATAGTTTCCAGGTTCATTGGTGCCTTGTATGCCATACCTGCCTGATAGTTTCCAGGTTCATTGGTGCCCTGTATCTCAGATCAACCTGATAGTTTCCAGGTTCATTGGTGCCCTGGTTTCGATACGGTATTTTCTGTAAATCGAACTGGCCAGGTCCAGACAACACTTTTCATCACCATGTTCTGTAAGGACATGTTCGGGCCTGGGTTTCATCTTCTTGATATAATCCATCAGTTGCCTGCGGTCAGAGTGTCCCGAGAATCCATCCACTGTGTGCACATTCAGGTTGATCTTGATAATATCAGTCTTGCCGTTATTATAGACGGGAACTTCGCTCCAGCCTTTCTGCAACCTCCGGCCCATGGTTCCTTCTGCCTGGTATCCCACAAATACCAGTGCGTTCTTTTCGTCAGGGCCGTATGCCCTCAGGTATTCCATAATTGGGCCGCCGTTTAGCATACCAGAGGTTGCCAGTATGACACCAGGTCTGGGATTGGTCAGGATATCTGTTCGTTTCTCAACAGAATCCACCTGTTCGAAACAATCGGCCAAAAACGGGTTCATGCCTTTATGGAATATCAGGTTTTTCAGTTCTCCATTCAGGTATTCGGGGTAAGTAGTATGGATGGCCGTGGCTTCCCAGATCATACCATCCAGGTAGACCGGGATATTATCATCGATAAAACCTTTACGGATGATCTCCTCCAGCACCAGCATTACTTCCTGGCTCCTGCCTACTGCAAAGGCCGGGATCAGGACAGTACCGCCTCTGGATACCGTTTCTTTTACTATTTCCTTTAACCGGTTCTCGGCCTCCCTTCTATTGGGCTGCATATCTTTAGAACCGCCGTAGGTTGACTCGGTGATTATGGTTTCAATCCTGGGAAATGAGTTGACTGCCGGGTCGAACAGTCGGGTCTTCTCATATTTATGATCCCCGCTAAATGCAATATTATACAGCCCGTCGCCCACATGGAAATGGACCACAGATGAACCCAGGATATGGCCGGCATTGTGCAGGGTAAGCTTCATATCCGGAGCAATATCGGTAACGTCACCGTAATTAAGTGTAATGGTATGTTTCAGGGTCTCGCGTATCATTGAGGATTCATAGGGTATGGTCTTGCCTTCCTTGGCAGCCACGTCAATGAAATCCAGCTGCAGCAGAGCCATCAGGTCCCGGGTGGGAGGTGTACAGTATACTGGCCCCTCATACCCGTATTTGTACAGCAGGGGTATCAGACCGGAATGGTCCAGGTGGGCATGTGTGAGCACCACTGCATCTAGCTGGCTGATAGGCGTTACCTCTGGTATGTACAGGTAAGGGGTGCCATTATCATCGGAACCTACGTTCACTCCACAGTCAATGAGTACCTTGGTCTCAGGGGTTGACAGCATGAAACAACTGCGTCCTACTTCCCGGCAGCCTCCCAATGCAGTGACCCTGACCCATTTATCCTTGGATGATACTTCCCTGTGGATTTTCCTGCCAATGGTTTTGAGCAGGGCTTTGCGTTCTTCTTTGTGGTCTCTGTTGTACTGTCGGATATTCTTTACAGTGGATGATTTTATAGGCGGGGTCCTTACCACCTTTGGTGTCCAGCCAATTTCCTTGGTAATCTCCCTTAGAGTGCTGCCATGTCGGCCGATTACGATACCTGGCTTCTCGGCTTCGATTATCACTTCACCTGTATCAGTGTCAAAATAATGACTTGTAATACCAGCATCTTCAGGTACGATCTTGGAGATCGTTTCAATTACAACATCCGGATCTGCCAGTACTCCCGGGTCAGGCCTGACCACTAACCGCTTCCTGAGATCCTTTGCCAGATTACGGATGACATCACCGTTATCTGCCAGTTTTTTCGGTTCCGGGGTATATATTACAAGTTCCGGTCCCTCGAACTCTATAAGTGATATAGTTACTCCGGCTGGTAATTTTTTCGATATCTTTGCTTTTAATTCTTCGAGTACCTGTTCTACCGACATGGTATTTACGTCCTGTGTAAATTACATCCTGTGAAAAAATCAGAAAATAAAAATTTAAAAAATTAAGTATAGATGTAATGTTTCCTTAATGTTCGGGTCTTATAAAGCATCAAGGAAAGCATCACGTGTTTCTTGTATAACAGAATCCTCTATCTCAAAATACCCTTCCGATGTGATCTTGGTAACTTTAATACCGTTCCCGGAAGCAGAATCTCGTTTCATAACGTTATGTAGTGCCCTGATTACAAGCTTTACACCATCATCAATGGGCATATTCTCTTCGTATCTATCCTCAAGTATTCCGTAGGCAAATGGAGATCCTGAACCTGTGGCTACGGCTTTGTTCTCTTCAATCTGGCCACCGAGGGCATCAAGTGAATAGAGGCCCGGGCCGTTCTTGTCCACTCCACCTACAACAAGCTGGACCATTAATGGAAAATACCTGTTTCCTGCAAGGATGTTGGACAACAGACTGGTGATACCTCTGATGGTCATGTTCTCCTGTCTGCGCATTTTATATAATTTTGATTCGACCTGCATTGTTTTTACAAGCCTTTGTGCATCTCCCACTGAACCGGCTGTGGTCATCCCCACAAGGTCATCTATCTGGTATATTTTCTTTGCATCTTTGCTTGCGATGAAATGCCCCATAGTAGCCCGGCTCTCTGTGCCCAGTACCACGCCTTCACTGCAGACTAATCCAATAGTTGTTGTACCTTTAAGTTCGTTATCATTAACCATCTCTATACCTCATAGAAAAAATGAGAAAATCAGCTAACTTTCACCTTATATTTGTATCTGCCTATATAAGAGTTTTCCCGTTTTTAGCCTTGCACTTTTGTAACTATTCAGCCCTGCCCAAATTTCGCCTGAAGCATTCAGTTTTTTCAGTCAATACCGTTCCAGTTACTACCCTTTGTGCCCCAGGTACACCCACTGGTCATATATCCCGTTCTCATCAGTATTATCAATGACCTCACCTACCGCACCCAGCCCGTCCAGTACACTTTCCAGGATATCCATCTCTTCACGCTTATTCACTGTGAACAGCAGCGTCCCTCCCGGCTTGACTACCTTCAGGGATTCATCCATCATTGCGACCCAGATATCCTTATTAAAACTATAAATAGTACCAAGCATGAAACCAATAACAGCATCAAATGAGCCCCCCTCAAAGAAATTAGTCAGCCTCGTGGCATCCATCACAATAGTCCGCCCGGGCTTCAGCACACCATGTTCCAGTCCCTGGCACACCTGGCAGCGGTCATAATCAGTTGTCAGCGGGAATATGCCCAGCTTTTCCAGCGACAACGTTGCCATACCGTTGCCGCAGCAAATTTCCAGTACCATGCCGGATGCATCGAACTCATCACCAAGTTTCCTGAACAGCTCATCCAACCGTTGGACCCTGATATCCAGATACACCATGTCATAGGTTTCAGTGGGCTTAACGCAGCCATCACATAACTGCCTCTCGACCAGGGCAATGGAAAAATATTCCTGTAATGCACCTATCAATTCCCTGGCCGGTACATCGATCAAGTTCACGTCATCAGCAGACTGTAATAGAACAGAGGCCAGCCCGCCAAATCGTTCCACAGCCTCCGACTGGATACCGGACCGGGCCACCACATTGGTGAACACTGCCCAAAACGAAGGATATTCCCCTGTAGCCGGGTTATTTATTGCCAGACATATGATATCCCCATCATCCTGCACGGCCCTGACCTCATCGTCAATCCCCTGGGACTGTACCATCTGTTCCATGAACCCCAGGGTCCGGTAGAGATCGTTCAGGTTACTGTAACTTTCTTCAGGCAGGAACAGGTTCTCATCATTATCCAGGCCCAGAACCTGGTGAATCAGCATAAAACAAAAAACCCCTGGAAAAAATGAACGAAATATTATTTATTCATCAGCCTCATCGAACTTGTAACTGTCATCTCCCATCATGGCGGCTGATATGGAATCTATACCGTCGATCCATTCGGCTACCAGGCCGTAAGGCATATCTGATAAAGTATCCTCAGGGATTTCGGCCCCTGCGATCACACTTGCCCCGATTGTGGCAACATAACCAATAGCAGTTCCCGGGTCATCTGCCTCTTCTGCTTCCAATGCACTTTTTATGATCGGGGTAAGATCAGCCGACTTGTCATAAGCACCATCGATGTAGCACTCGCAGGAAGCAAAAACACCGATCAATGAGGTCTGCAATGAATCGAGCATAAGGTCAATAGGCTCACTGATCGAATCCATTGGGTTCAATACAATGTTCTTGACCTCATCCAGGGCATCGAAAGCCCCGTCACCCGTCAACTCATTATTTTGGTATTTAGCAATGACCTTTAGGCATGCAAGGATTATATCATCTTCCATATTGACAAATATCTTGCCAGAATCGCCCGGGTCTTCGTCTTCATTGAGTTCAAAACCACTCTCTTTAACCTGCTCTATCCAGTTGTTCCATCTGTCTTCTGAATAGAACGGAAATACGGTTTTGGATTTAGGGCTTGCTGCTGGTTCTTTCTTTGTTTTTCCTTTTGACTTTTTCTTAGCCATTGTTTCTATGCTCCTGCAATCTGGTATTCAACTTTGTGAGTATTATACTTTGCGACTAAATGCAATCACCATACTGACTGTTTCATTTCTTTCTTTATTTTGAAACCCATATACAGTCCGAACACCAGTCCGGACAGGTGTGCACCATGGGCTATCATATCATTTGAGCCTGTCAACAACATGAACATCTCATAAAATGCAAATAACATCAACATCTGGACTATTTTCATTGGAATAAAAAACAAAAAAACCCTGATATCCGGGTCCAGTACTGTTAGTGTTGCCAGTATCCCGAAGATCGCCCCGCTGGCACCAAGCATCGGATTCTGCGAGATAGTCATCTGTCCCAGGGCAGATAGCAACCCTGCCCCGAAATAAACGATTAAAAAATTCTTCGAACCTATCTTTCTCTCAAGTATGGGACCAAAAAAGAACAGTATCATCATATTGATGAAAATATGCAATGATAAGAATGGGGAATGAAGGAACATGTGTGTGACAATGGTCCAGGGCTGGTACAGGACATTTACAGGGTCGAGATAGAATAATCTGGTGAACCAGTGCCCGAATATCAATTGGAGCAGATACACGAAAACATTGGCTATTATAATATACAGGGAATAATTCCTTGATATTGGGACAGCATACGGTGACCTCCCCCTATTTCCCAGTCCTGGTAAACTGATGGTATGTTTTTTCGTGGTTTCCGGTTCGGGCTGGTACATGATCTTGCCGCTTTCCCTTACCTGTGTCTTGAGTTTTTCCAGACCAGGGCAGTTGTGGTTCTCTGGCAGGCGGTGTTCAGAGCAGTATGTCCAGCCGCAGTACTTACATTTATAGGGCAGCATCTCTTTTTTACCGCATATGCTGCATATATCTGCCATTTACTCTTTCGCCTCGCTCTTTTTATTTCGTACTGCTATCACATAAACTTCTCTCTTTTCAGGCTCTAATATATGCTGGATCGTCAATCCCAGTTCCTTTAGCCTGTTAGTGCACTCATTAAGGACCGACCTGTCAGGAAGTTTTAAGACCTGCAGCACACGACCGCCTGATTTCAGTAATGGCAGGACTCTTGCCAGTACTTTGATTGAATCAAGGGGCTCAACAGTGATATCGTTGCAGATCACATCAACTGGTTTATCAGACATTGATGACAGGGACATGGTAAATACATCATCCTGTGCAACGGTAATATTGTCATGGGTCCTGGCGATACTATTAAGATGCGCCATGAACTCTTCGCTGTACTCGATGCCCTTTACATGCTCAGCAATCCCTGATGCAAATATGAGAAAACCGCCTGCACTGGAACCCAGGTCCAGTATAACATCTCCGGGGTGGATCATGCCGGTGCGGTCCTGAATATCTTTGAGTTTCATGTATCCTGCCGGCACGTCAATATCCTCTTTCACCTCGATCTCATTTTCATATCCAACTTGCCTGGACGGTTTGAGGATTATTTTCCCATCAACCCTTACCAGACCATTGGTAATTGCACGCCGGGCCCTGCCCCGGCTGGCTACTTTTTCCTGTTCTACTAAAAATGCGTCCAGTCTCATAGTGACTAATTTACCTGTTGTCAATTATCTGTTATTCAATTAAACCCATTACAGTATATTACCCATTACAGTATATTACCCATTATAGATATTGTATTTCTACCAAATGCTTCATCTTTTGCTTTTCAGGATAAAACCAATATGCTTTTAAGTTATTAATGAATCAATACTTTTACTATTAATGGAGGGACATACATGTATGGAATAGAATTTGTACCAAGTGACCCCGTTCTGAAGTTGGCTGAATATACGAAGTTAGCAGAAGATCAGGGATTTGACAATGTGTGGATTACAGACCATTACAACAACAGGGATGTTTATACTACCCTGGCTGTACTGGCCTTGAGTACCAACAAGATTAAACTGGGAACGGGAGTAACCAACCCGTACACAAGAAACATTGCAGTGACAGCGTCCAGTATTGCTGCGATCAATGATATTTCCGGTGGCAGGGCTATAATGGGAATCGGTCCCGGCGACCTGGCCACATTTGATGCAATGGGTATTGCATGGGAAAAACCGTTAAAGACATCAAGAGAATCAGTACAGGCTCTCAGGGATTTCTTTTCAGGCAAAAAGGTAAATATCGATGGCGAGAGGGTCAAGATCAAAGGTGCCAAGATGGCTTTCAAGGCAGGTAACATTCCTATTTACCTGGGTGCACAGGGTCCGAAGATGCTGGAACTTGCAGGTGAAGTAGCAGATGGTGTGCTGATCAACGCTTCTCATCCCAAGGACTTCGAGATTGCAATAAAAGCAATAGAAGCCGGTGCCAAGAAGGTAGGCAGGGATCCAAAGGAAGTTGATGTAGGCGCATATGCATGTTTCTCCATTGATAAAAATGCTGAAAAGGCCATTGGTGCAGCAAAGATCGTGGTTGCATTCATTGTTTCAGGTTCACCTGATACTGTGCTTGAACGCCATGGTATCGATGTTGCAGCAAAAGGAGAAATTGGTGCAGCTATTGCAAAAGGAGACTTTGGTGCACTGATGGGCGGTTTGGTGACAGACGGTATGATGGATGCATTCAGTATCTGCGGAACACCTGAAACATGCGCTGAAAAAGTTGCCAATCTCCAGAAGATCGGTGTTACCCAGATCATATGCGGTTCACCTATCGGTCCGAATAAGGAGAAATCGATCAAACTCTTCGGTAAGGAAATAATTGGAGGCAAGTAGGTGAGCGCTGAGATCCCCGCACCACAAATGGGGTTCCCGAAGATATACCAGGTAATAAAAAATTCACTGTGTACTGCATGCGGCGGATGCGAAGCCATCTGCCCTATGCAGGCAGCCAAGGTACAGTTGTACGATGAAGCGAACTATGATAAGTTCACTCCTACCGTAGATGAACCTACTGTGGTCAAACTCTTCAGTGAGATCAGCAGGGAAGACAATTATTGTGCCAACAGGCAATGTTATGTGGACTGTGACACATGTCTGGCCTGCCAGAACTGTCTGGCCTGTCAGCGTATCTGTCCAATCCTTGATGGCTTCCCGGGTGATGATGAATTAGATAATGTCATCGACCAGCGGATAGGCAAGAGTTCCATACACGGCCAGGATGGTGGAGCTGTTACCGGTATCCTGAAATCACTCTTTGAACAGGGTGAGATAGATGCTGCTCTTAGTGTTTCACGGAATGAAGATTGGGAGACCGAGGTAGTGGTGCTGACCAGTGCCGAACAGGTGGCAAGTGCAGCCGGTACCAAATATACCTATGAACCTGTATTATCAAGTCTACGTGAAGTACTTAAGAACTATGAAAAGATCGCTGTGGTTGGCACTCCCTGTCAGGCACATGCAGCTTCACTGCTTCGGGAGAACCTTACAGATAAGATCAAGCTGGTTATTGGCCTGATATGTATGGAGAGCTTTACCTATGATGATATGGGAGAGAATATCATACCCAACATTATGGGTCTGGATCGGAAAACTGTAAAGAAACTTGACTTTGCAAAAGGCAAGTTCGTAGCAGAGACCGCTGACGATAAAGCGTTGGTCCCGATCAAGGAAATTGCTCACCTGGCTCGTAAACCCTGCCACCACTGTATGGACTACACGTCCTATTATGCAGATATCAGTGTAGGTAGTATAGGCAGCCCGGATGGATGGAGTACCATCTTTATCCGCAATAATATAGGCAAGGAATACCTGGATAAAGTCAAGGGAATAGAATACCACGACAAACCCATCTTTATGGATATCGTCGTGAAACTTGCAGCCCAAAAACACAAGAATAATGCATGGGACTATAAAAAGTTCAATGAGGTAGTCTGGGCTGGCGGAGAATGGACTCCAGAAGAGCATTCTACATAGGACGGTTCCAACCATACCACCTGGGACACCAGAACGTGCTTGAGTCGATAGCACAAGAAGTAGATGAAATCATAATCGGCATCGGAAGCGCACAGGTAAGCCATGAGCCCGATGATCTGTTCACGGCAGGTGAGCGAGTGCTGATGATGACCGAAGCACTGGAGACCTTGGGTGTTAAACACTACATAATACCTATTGAGGATATCCAGCGCAATTCAGTCTGGGTGTCCCATGTTATTTCTATGACACCTCCTTTCAAGGTGGTGTATTCAAACAACCCGTTAGTGATACGGCTATTCGAGGAAGCAGGATTTGAGGTCAGGCAGTCACCACTATTCAAGCGGGAGAGATATTCGGGCACTGAGATACGCCGTAGGATGCTACATGGTGAGGAGTGGCAATCACTGGTGCCGACTTCTACTGCAATGGTTATCAGTGAGATAGGCGGAGTAAAGAGATTGAAGATCATTTCTGGTGGGGATAATGCAGAGGAATGAACTTACTATTTCCTTTACAATCTGATGGATTTTGATAGATTTATTTGAAAATGGTCAGGTTCTTTGTGCAATAACTGCCAGATGGTCCGGATGATATGGTCTGAGTACTTTTTTGTCAAGTAAATTGAACTCTTTGCCAAGTTTATCCAATTCCTGCTCATACACCATTTTCGGATTTACAGTACTATCTACGCTCCGGGCCTTGATAACCATTACAAGGTATCCACGTGGCTTAAGGAACTCCCTGGCATTGACCAATGCGATCTCAGCCTGGTTGGGCTGGGCCACATCCTGGTATATCACATCTACCGAACCTACAATAGCCTTGTACAACCCAGGCTGCCCGGCATCTGCAAAGATCGGGACCATGTTACTGCGCTGACTGCACACATCAATAAGATCGCGCATGATCCTTGCTGAGAACTCGACTGCAAAGACGCGCCCCTTATCTACGATGTCAGAAACATGGCTGGCAGTAGTTCCCGAAGCCGCACCCAGGTAAAGAACCCTGGAATCCTCCCTGAACGGCAGGTTCATCCCCTTTTCTATCATACCGGCCAGCTTACTGCGGTGGTGTGACCATAACCTGTATTCTATCCCATCGACCGTTATCAGTTTCTCACCATATACCTGTATGTTCGGTGTCAGGTTCTTAGTGACAAGCCGGGTATTTTCCCCCTTTTCTATGGAAAGGACATTGGGTATTTGTGTCGGTATATGTCCCGGTATATGTGTCTTAACGAGTTTTGCAGGCATCCGTATTAAGGAAATAGCTATTAGCCAATAAGATTTTCTAAATATCCTTTTTAACGTTTAGGCACATATACTGCACCGGAATTGTAATGACAAAATACTTTGAAGTAACAAGAAGGGATGCAGCCGCACGATTGGGTAAGTTGCTGCTGGACGATCGTTATCCCACACCTTTGATACTGCATTCTGAAAAGGACAGCCCTATTGTTTTCGCAGGCAGCCTGTGGGCCCGGAATATATTATCACCTGAGGAAGTGGATCCTGGCAAACTTGTCATCCTGCCAGGTAAACCAATGCCCCTGCATGCCAGACCTGAAATGGTAAAAGAGATCTATGACTCTGCAAAACAGGAACGATATCATTGGGAAAAACGGGATGGAGCAATTGGCCAATTAGTTCACCCGGCCTGCCATGATATTCCACATGCAGATATGTATGTCATAGGTGCGGCAAAACAGATGGAAAATAATCCCAGGATGTTGCTGGACACTGTAATTCATATCAAGAACAATACTCCTCCTGATACCGCATTGTATGCCCCTGCACTGGCAACCCCTGAGAACCTTTGCCTGTTGATCTACCTGGGTATCGATATTGTCGATGACATACTTCCTACGATCAAGGCATATGATGGTATTTACATGATGCCTGATGGTGAGTACAGGCTGTCAGACCTGCCAGTACTGCCCTGTTCATGTAGTGTATGTACTAATACCAGTGTGGAAGATCTGCAGGAAATGAGCGCACAAGAGCGGGGTAAACTGGTGGCCGGGCATAATGTGAACAGGCTGGTAGAAGAAAAACAGATCGCTGTCCAGCGTATCAGGGGCGGTAATCTCAGGGAATATGTGGAAGGAAAATGCCGTAGTAGTCCCTGGCTCACTGCGCTGCTCCGGCTTATTGACCAGGAACATGTGTACCTTGAACAGCATACGCCGACATACCGCAGTGGTACCATGTATGCAAATACTTCTGAATCTTTAAACAGGGTAGAAGTAAAGCGGTTTGCTGAAAGGGTACACTCACAATACCAGGCACCTGCTGCAAATATACTGCTACTGCTTCCCTGCTCTGCCCGTAAGCCTTATTCCATATCCAACAGTCACCAGATGTTCAACCGTGCCACAGGGAGGAACAGGCGGGCATTGAACGAAGTGATAATCACATCGCCACTGGGTATAGTACCGCGGGAATTAGAACTGGTATATCCTGCCGCCCATTACGATATACCTGTGACAGGACACTGGGACCTTGAAGAACGTTCCTGGGTGACAGGGTGCCTTGTGGATTACCTAAAAAACAATAAGTATTCACACATAATTGCCCATGTGGATGGTGCCTACAGGGATATTTGCCAGAGTGCTGCCGAAACGCTGGGTCTTGATATCACATACACAGCCCAGGGCGGCGTTATATCTACCCGGTCACTGAGAACATTAAGGTCTACTGTATCTGGTATTGTCCGGGATGAGGAGTACGTACTTCGTAAGACCACTGAGCCTGCAAAGAATATGTTGAGGGGGATTGCAGATTACCAGTTTGGCAGAGGTGCAGGATGGCTATTAGTCCCTGATGGTGCTTCCATCAAAGCACCGTTCCCGAAATACCAGGTATATTATGATAAAAAGCAGCTGGCCAGCCTTAATCCAAGGACAGGTACACTTATCCCAACACTTGAAGGTGCCATGAGGCTTCTTGAACTTGGCACTTACCAGGTCAGCATAGATGATTTTGTGCCCAGCGGCAACCTGCTGGCACCTGGTGTGGTGGATGCAAATGTGAACATCCGGCCATCCGACCAGGTGATAGTAGTAAGTGAGCGGGTGCTGGGTGTGGGCAGGGCAATAATGGGCGGTGCCGAGATGGTACGATCTACCAGGGGCATTGCAGTCGATCTGAGGAAGGTTATGGAGATCTAATATGGAAATATCATGTTCGTCGTTGTTCCTGTGGGACTATGGTATTGATGAGATAGCAGAGATACTGGGCCAGGCAGGAATAGAGAATATTGAGTTCTGGGCAGAAACACCTGAATTCTGGCAGCACCGCCATGAAGCAAAAGCTGTGGAGCACCTGGATGATGTAATATCCACCTTTTTTGGACACTGCACTGTTCATGCTCCTATCCTTGACCTGAATCCGTCATCGTATAATGAGCATGTACGAAAAGCTACCATAAAAGAGACATTTTGGGCCATAGACCTGTCCTCAAAGCTGGATGCTCATGTGCTGACCATACACCCCGGTAACAGGACCGTACACAGGCAGCCAAGCCAGGAAGACATGGAATGGTTTCTGGACTATATCACTGTTTGTACGGGATACGCCAGGGAAATGGGCGTTGTCCTTGCTCTTGAGAATCTCTCACCCAGGTTACAGAACATGTGTTACGAACCGTCCCTTATGAGAGATGTGCTGGCAAAGTATCCTGATCTTATGATGACATTTGACATAGCACATGCTCTTCAAACAGGTCAGGACAATGCCCTGGATTTTATAAGTGAACTTGGCAGCAGGATCGTGAATGTACATGTGGGCGGTGTGCAAAACGGTACTCCACATTACCCTGGACATATGGCCAGGAATCCCGGGATCAGTGAAATACTTGGCAGGCTCCAAAAAAGTGGGTATGATAATGACCTGACCATTGAGATTGACGATAAGCTGATCAACCAGGACATGTCAAAGTTTGATAAGATATCTATATTAATAAAAGAAAAAGAATATTTTATTCAGGACATGAGATTGTCGGAAAAGTACCTGAAAAACGTCTAAATTGAAACTTCCTGAAATATCGTTAAAACTAAATCACTATGCTGCACCCGGTCAAGTTTAGACAGTAAAGCTAAAATATTCGAAAATTAGACTTTTCCGACAATCTCGACATAAATATAAAATAATATGTAAATAATTGTTATCCTAAAATATTATCCTGAAGAGATTGTCGGAAAAGTCCCAAACTTATACTAATTTAACATACTGTCTACTTTCTAAATTTCTAGTTGGACATAATTTCAGATATTATGCACCACAAATAAACGCCAGCTCAGCGAACTTTTTCTTAAAAATCGATAGATTCCGAAGCATTTATATCATCTGGACATATTTTCACTTAAAATTTATGATATGAGTGTAATAATATGTTTTCAATACCAAAAGACATACAAACTACCTTCATTCATAGTCCAACTGTATACAAAAATTTTATACATAAATACACAATTTTTTACCGGATAAATCAAAAAATAGATTTTTCCTTCGTGAACGAAGCATGCAGCGATCTCTATTCACCTAATAAAGATGGACCAGTAAAAAACACCCCTGAAAGGATGATCTGTTCAGCAATTGTTTAATATCTCAATGATTTTTCTGACAGACAAATTGAACATTTTGCCAGATTTGACATCATAACAAAATGGTTCATTGGAATCCCAATTGAAGACAGATATTATAATCACAGTGTACTATGAGATTTTCGAGATAGGCTTGGAGAAAAAAGATGGAAAAAACTGTTCTTCTCACTTTCCGCAGATCAAATGAGTATTCGTATTATTCTACTAAAACTTACCAACCATTGCTGCAACATGAAATATTGCTTAAATTAAGCAATATTAACATTTTATAGTATACGAATAATAGTATATAAATATTATTAAACTTAATTGATAATTATAAATATGATTATTACAATTATGCAATATATTAATCAACGTGAAATGTAGATGAATTAAAAATGAATATTCAACGCCTTGCTGTCTGCTCTGATCTGAGAAAAAAAATCATCATCAGATTGTATGATGATAAAAAACCGCTGGGTCATTTGCGGGATGATTTGAAAATAAACTCCACGACAGCTATACATGCTTTAAAAGAACTTGAAAAGTACAACATTACTTTTCAAGATAATGATAAAAATTATTCGCTCACAAATATCGGCAGGGTCATAGCTGTAAAACTGCTGGATTTTAACGATGTAGCAGAGGTTTTGGAAAAACATAAAGAATTCTGGCTTGAGCATGACCTGAGCGGAATTCCTGAACATTTGATTAAAAAGATTGGATGGTTAAAAGATTCTGAGCTTATCAAAGATACCGACACCGAAATTTTTAAAGCACATACAAATTATGTCAACTTATTGAAAAATGCAAAAGAGATTCGTGGAGTCTCTTCCATATATATCCCAGATTTTGAATCCTTATATAAAGAACTTGCAACTGAAATGATTGATGTGCACCTTATATTATCTAAAGACGTGATTGAGAAAATAGATAAAACAATTTTAAATCAAATGAACATTGGAAGCAACTCAAATTTTAATTTGTCTGTAATGAATATGAATTTGAAAGCTGCTATTTCAGTTACTGATTATTTTCTGTCGTTAGGATTATTTCGTCTGGATGGGACATATGATTACAGCAACGATCTGATAAGCTACAGTAAAGAAGCAATTACTTGGGGAAATGAATTTTTTGATCATTATGCCAGATTATCAGAGCGAGTGCTTTTTAAAAAGTGAAAATCATCTAAATATCCTGATATCTTTTTTTGACAAATTTTTTTCTTTTTTAACGGTGAGCTCCTTATTCATTGCAATGACTGGCTTTTCATTGCCCCTTGTTTCGTTCTTGCTTTACGGAATAAGTGTTGAGTTTGACTTAGTTCTTGCTTCCTTTTTTATTACGTTTGCTGTGTACAGTATCAATAAATTAACAGATCTAAAAGAAGATTCGATAAATATGTTGAATAGAGTAGAATTTACTACAAAAAATTGGCATTATATAATTTTAATGGTGATAATATCTTCCTTTGCTGCTCTCTATATATCGTATTTACATTCTCTTTTTGCTATTTTTATAATTTTCTTTCCTTTCTGTGTAGGATTTGTTTATAGCATAAAAATAGCAAATTTTAGATTGAAAGATATATTTTGCATAAAAAGTATATCAGTTGCCTTATCTTGGGCTGTGGTTGGAACATTTATCCCGGTAATCGTTCATTCTAGTGATTTTATCACAATATCTGCAATTTTCTATTTTTCTTTTGTAAAGTTTTTTATTTATACTGTTCTTTTCGATATCCGTGACATTGAAGCCGATAGGCTAAATAATGTTATAACATTACCTGTATTTCTAGGAATAAATAAAATAAAAAACCTTTTACTCTTCTTGAACTCAACATTCATTATCTGGCTAATATTCTCCTATACATTTTTTTATAGATTTCTTTTTATTTTGATCTTTTCAATTGCATATGGATATTGGCAGATCCTGCATTTTACCCGGGAAGGAAAAAAAATAGGCAAATCGTTAGACTTACTTGTGGAGGGGGAATTTATCATGATAGCAATCGTAGCTTCACTGTTTTTTCATACGTGATCGATTAAGGAGTTTGAAAGGCTTACTGCTTATGTTTTTGATAAATCTCAATATCCCTATTACTGGTCAAGAGTTATTTCTAAAGATTTAAATATATTCACGCAGATATCTTCTTCATTCGGAGGCGTTCTGAATGTCAAAAAAGATAAATCAATTAAAAAAACCAAAAGTAATAGAAGAAGACCTCAATACCATTTTTTTTACAGAATTCATTGAAAAAACAGCTAAAAATACTAATTTCATCATATGAAATCGAATAATAACTACTTTAGTGATGTTTTAAATACTAACTTTTGGGTTTGGGGTGCAAGACGATAGATCATTTTTCTTTAAGATTTTTTCATAATGCAGAAAATCTGGTATTTCTGGGACCACCGGGTGTGGGAAAGTCACATTTTGCAATTGCTATGGGAATTGAGGCTGTGAATGCTGGTTTTAAGGTGTATTTTGTTAATGCAGGTACCCTTGCCGAGGGGTTGAAAAATGCAAATATGAAAGGGATACTGGATAAGAAGCTGAAGGTTTTGGCAAAGTATGATGTGCTGATCATTGATGAGATAGGGTATCTACCGTTTGATAGTGAAGGTGCTCATTGTTTTTTTCAGCTGTTTCAAGAAGGTATGAGAAGAGTTCTATGATTTTTACTTCAAATATGTCGTATGGTGAGTGGGGGGAGATATTCCACGACCATGTTATTGCTGCGGCGATTCTGGATAGGATATTGCATCATTGTACGACTGTTAATATTAAGGGTGAAAGTTATAGGATTAAGGAACGTAGGAAGCATGGTTTGACGACTATGCAAAAGTAGAGATTGTTTTGGAAGTTTGAAGGAAACGCGAAGGATAATAATATATATATTGGTGGTGTATTTTTAAACCGCCACAATTGGGGGATTTTAACACGCCGTTGACAAAAGACGAAAATATGAAATGAATCAAGCTTTAGTGTGTGAAGATTATGGACTAGAACAACAATTTCCTGAAATATTATTTCAAGGCAAAATAATCATTATTTAGCAATAATTATATTTTAATATAGAAAGTTTTATTTTATATTATGATCATTAAACTTCAGAGGAGTAATACAATGAAAAATCAGTCAGTTAAAGTTTTTGATATTGCCGATGACGAATTTGCTGACACGCTCATAGGTTTGGGGTTAAAAAGGAATGTCGCTAAAACGCTTACATTTCTTAGAACAGGCGAGAAGGTAACCTCACGTGATATCGAAATTGCATCCGACCTGAGACAACCTGAAGTCAGTACTGCAATGCGTGAACTTCATGGTCTCAAATGGGTAATTGTCAAAGAAGTGAAAAAACCTGGAAAAGGCAGACCTTTTAAGTTATATCAGCTGGATAAGAATATAAATACAATCATTGATCATCTGGGGAAACAGAAAGTGATGGAATCCAAGACTATGCTGGAAAATATCCAGAAACTGAAACTAATGAATATGTCCAAAAAATGATTTCATCACATCAAAGTGAAGATAAAATATAACAATGGATAGCTGAATTTCATAATATAACATTAACCAAAATAACAATAACTGGGGTTATGATTCCTGGTTTAGTTAATGTTATTGAATTCCTGTATCACATCTTTTCCTTCAATAAATACGAGCCCATGTTCATCGGCATACTTCATGGCTCCCTCTTTGGACAGTGCCAGACCGTTCGTTCCATCAAGCATTTCACATATGGCCATGGCAGGGATAATACCTGCAAATTCTGCAAGGACCACTGATAGTTCTGTCTGCCCGGCACGCTTGTTGACCAGGCCATCTGCAGCCCTCAACAATGATACATGACCTGGTGACCTGAATTCGGATGACAGGTCAACGTCCACACCATTCATGGCCTTATTAACGAATTCCCCAATCCGGCTTATGGTCAGTGAACGGTCCTTATCAGTGATGCCGGTAAATGTGTCCCTGTGGTTCACCCATAATGAAAAGGAAGATTTGGAGTCATATGGTATGTCCCCGTCCTTTTCTACCATTTTTCGAAGTATCTTTCCATCTCCATTCAAGTCTGAATTGCGTAGAATATCTGCATAAAAAGGAAGTCCAAGTTTGCCTGCAGCCAGGGGATGTATGGCCACACAGATTAAACCTCCTCCATCCTTTCGCATATTATAGACATGAGCAGGTGTAACCCTGTTGGCAGGTATGACGAAATCAGTCTCGCCCTCACGGTCATCCGAGTCAAAGAGTAATATCATCTCCCCGTTCTTAAGTGCCTCTGCCGCCAGTTGTACTTGATTATTATCCAAATTGTTCATTATGTATCACTTCAACTTATTCTACTATTACTGTAATTTTGCTACCATCCTTCAATCCAAGGTGTTCTCTCAGGTTCTCTGTTGATATTATCTCGATGATATCGTCAGGGTAATGTGTCCTGTCCGGTATCATTATGGCCCCTTTGGTGCCGTTGCCCAGGGATATAGGAAAACAGCGCCCTCCTCCGAATGTGCGGTTCCTGCTGGTGAATCCCTCTATGGTTACCTTGTCCTTCATGTTCAACAGGGTCCGGCATCCTATGCTTTCTTGCTCCAGTTTTATATTCAGGGTTCCCGGATAGGGTTCGAATCCCAGCAGGTTGACGAACTGGTCATGATATCCTTTAATGGTAGTGTAATACTGCCCCTCACCCAGACCTGTGATGACATGACCTGTCAGTTCGATCGGTGTTGAACCGGGTGTGAATATCTTGCGGTATTCCAGATACTCTGCTTCCAGCACCTGCCGACCTGCACTGGTTATCTTGATGTGCTGGCCCGCAGGCCTGACTTCACGTGTAATATATCCTGCCTGTTCAAGGGACTGCAGCCGCCTGGATGCAGTTTGGGTACTGGAAAAAATGTGGTTTGCAAATTCAGATGACGATATTCTGGTAATTCCATCAAGTCCACCCATGAGTGCCAGTTTTTTTAGTGCTGATATGTCTTCCATTGTACTCGCCATTTTTGAGATGCATATCAAATATGGTGTGCACAATCTTAAAGGTTATGGAAAAATTCCCGGGACTTTTTAATTATTCTGGTTAAGTGTGATAACTGGATCATGGCAAAGAAGATCAACCACAGAGAACACAGAGCGTTATTGTTTTCTCCGTGTTCTCTGTGCACTTTGTGGTTAAAACCGTTCCAGGAAATAAAAAAAAGTCTCTGGTTTTCAATCAAATATCCCTGGAATGGAGGCAAGCCCCTCATTAATGTCATTGGCCAGGATATGGGGGATGCCTGCTACCATTTCATCTTCTGTGTACCTGCTGTGTTTTCGCGAACCTTTGCAGCCAATGGAAAGGCACAGGCGTTTGGTATTGAATGGTCTAACCGTGCATTCCCCGCACACGGAAGCCGTACCATTGTTACTGAACACCAGGGGCTGGCCGTTGTGGTATGACATGGCCTGTACCAGCCGCATGGCCCTGGCAGGATTGAGGAACAGCAGCAGTACATCAAAATCGACCTTGTCCTGCTTTACCGGGAATAATTCCACAAAGTTGTATCGTGTATCCAGGTGTGGCAGTGAACTGGCTGCCAGGGCAGCTGCTGCTTTGCTTATATACCTGCCTGAAGTAAAATAATATTCGTCAGGCTGGGGCGCATCCCTGCCCAGTACATAGGCACCCACAGGACAGCCCTGTACTGAGAATGAGATGGTTTCGCCATGTCGGGCCTGCTGGACAAGTTCGCAGAAGAGTTGGTCTGTTTGGGATGCAGGGCCGGTTTGGGTGAATTTCACCCCTACCGGATAACCGCTATCCATTAATGCTGTGATGTTCTCTGTTGACATTGGTATTCAATTCGGATTCATGTTGTATATAATGAGCACTTGAGAGACTTTTTATTATTTCCTGGGACGATTCGAAAAACTGCTGAGAGCGCAAAGGGACGCAGTGTAAAATAACAACCCATTGCGAACCTCTGCTTTTAATCTTTTTTTGCAATGATCCATTTATCCAGAATCAATTCAAAAGTCACATATTTTGAGAAGATATTCGAGAATGAGGATGTGTTGATTTACGAGTTGAAGTGAGGGGAGCAGCCGGGTGAGATTCAAGAGGGCTGCTGGAAAAAGAAGCTCCCACAGTCGAGCTGTGGGGTATCTCGTATCTCAGGCTACTGAAGTTGCATTGACCATGGCTTCTCCCAACCGCGTAGAGCTGTGGAGTATGACGATTAAGATCAATCGGAAGTAAGACTATTCGGAAGTACTGAAGAATGCGAAAATGTTATGTTTGATGAAAGACGTGCGGAAAGTGAGACTTTATTGCTGCTGTAAAACTACTCAGAGAAACTTACAGAATTCTTAGGCCAAATGGAAAAGTAGTAATTATTCATTGGAACTACGATCCAACACCTTCAAGGGGACCACCAATAGAAATTTGACCTACACCAGAACAATGCATTAGATGGGCCATATATTCAGGATTCAGTAATCCAAATATATGTGACCTTAAACCATGCTTAAATCAAATGAAAATTTTGAATCACATATTATAATAAATTATTTAAATTTATCTATATATTACATATATATAAAATACAATAAGGGGGTTAAGTAGTCATGAACCAAATAAAGATATTATTGCTAGTTACCACAATTATGTTATGGATAGGATGTGCATCCGCCACAACCATTACAGACCCAACAGAAGACTTCTATTTTCCAGATATAAAAGAACTCAGCACAGATATAGTAAATGGAAATCTCGAAATTGTCATCACATGCAAAGACAGCCTAATTGGAGAAGATATCTCGGGTGCAGTATTCATAGACACAGACCAGGACCATACAACAGCATATGCCAAGGGGACAGGTGTGGATTATGTTTATCAGTACAGCGTCATGAGTATAATCTATTCGGATCCCATAAAATCTGTCACACTGAACGATGACATGATAGATGAGAACACACTGTACATAGAAGGCAACAGGATAATCATAACCATCTCATTGAATATGCTTGGAAATGATGATGGGAACATGGATGTCTTTGTCGCCACTCATACACAAATTGTCAAGGCCCTTGATTTTGACAGGGCACCGGATTTCGGAGTCCTAAACACTGTTGATGGGTCGGTACAGGAACAATTCCCAACATATATCGGAGGCGGAACCCTTACAGACAATACCGGAGATGCAGAAATTGCCGATATAAGAGAACTTGATGCAAAGGTTGAGAACGGCAGGCTGAAGATAGAGATAACATACAGCAACAACGTAGAACCTGAATATCTCTCATACGGGGATGACAACAATGTCTGGATATATCTGGACATGGACCAAAAGCTTGCCACAGGTTTCACAAATACTGAACAGGCACCCCCCACATTCGGTGTGGATTACAGGATAGAATACACGATTGGAAATATACTTGGAACCGATGCAAGTATCAAAATGATAGATACTGATTCCGACCTGACTCTAACAGGATACACCCAGACAACAGGGATACCCATAGGTGTGCCATACAATGATGCGTCCTTCAGGGTCAATGAGAACAAGGTGTATCTGGATATTCCTCTTGGGCTGCTTGGATATGATGAAGGGAACATGGACATAGTTGTGGACTCTTTCACTGTTGGGGGTCTAATGAACAGTGAAATGGATAGGATACCGGAGCAGGGTGCTCTTGACACAGACACAGGTTCGATTAAAACCCTGCTCTCTTGTGTTGACCAGAAAGTCATCATGTCAGACCCTGCTGGAGATTCCATGGGATTTGGAGTTGATGGGGATGACATTACTTCATTTGATGCCTGTTATTCAGGAAGCACACTGCTTCTTACGGTAGGTTACACAGAGCTTGAGCTGGATGACGGTGCCATAACGACAATCTCATTCGACACAGACCAGAATGGGTACTCAGAATGCATGTTTGTCTATGCCCTCTACAACGGCAAGCTCGGAGCCAATATGTTTGGGGAATACGGAGGCAAGTATGGTGTCAGGGAAGCAACTCATCTAATCACCATGAAAGGAAAAAAGATGTACATGAGGCTCTGGCATTCCAGAGTATATTCGTTATTTTTTGATTTATGAGGTATTTAAGGCGTGTATTTATAAAAAATTCATTTACAAATCCTTCAATTGAAATTCTAAGTAAATTCTAACTATTACAGTTGTTTAGGTACATATTATTGCTAAAAATCCAAAAATAACAAAAAATAGGATCTAATCGTAACGTATTCATTAGCACCTATCATAAATACATTTCGATACAGTTGAATTAATTCTATTGAGTTTGTGCATATATTGTATCAAAAATTGCCTGAAATACCCTCAATCCAAACCCATATAATGAAATTTTAGAAAAACTGACACTTTCTAGGTGTTTATTGGCATTTCAAAGCTGTTATATCCATTTTGCCAGAGGCTCACATAAGTATCCCAATGGAATTCCTGGACAATGACGACGGTTCAATGAACATGAATGTGGAAACTGCACTTATCATGACAACGGCCGAAATACCCCTGACAGAGCAGAACAGGAAATGGCTGTCAAGTGGGGTCACAAGGACTGGTACAGGAGAGGTGTACATCAATCCAGACAAGTTCAGCCGCACGATCTATGACAGGCTTCCTGATACCGGGACATTCTCTATAGGTGAGAGAATGGAACAACAACCCACGCCTACAAAAGCAGCCACTCCTATAAAAACAGATATCCCTCCAAAAGCAGAAGAAACACAAGAGGTACCAGGATTCGAAGCAATTTTCATGGTTGTCGGGCTGCTTGGTATTGCATTGTTTTGTGAAAAAAGGATATAATGGGGTTGCGGGGTGTGATGTCGCAACCTTTGATTATATTCGTATAAAAATCCAACTTTTCGTTTGATTATATTCAAATTAAAATGAGGGACGAATAGATGACCTGTTCAGCTATGGTCAGTAAAAAACCTGCACAATGCTATAGCTGCTCGAATATTTCGTATCCAAAGGCTATTATTGTGATCATAACAGATACCAGCGATGAGACTTATTATTATTTTCTGGTTACACTTATTAATCAGTTATGTTAACCACATATTAACACAGATAAACACGGATAATGCATGCGAAATCTGCGTTCATCTGCGGTTCGTTATAACCCATCTTCGCTAGTTTAAAATAAAATCTATAGCAGCAAAACACTACATTTTTGGAGTCTGTTCTACATTTTGATCTATTCAATCACTCACGATTGATTTTTTTCTAATGCTGTGAAGCAAATATTAATATGAAGGAGTATATATAAATATTTTGTGCGGGGGGTCTGTACCTAGAAAAAAATAAATTTTCACACTCCACATTTGTAAAAAACGCTAGCAATAAGACCTATGAGTGATTTTTTAGGCAAATGAAACGGTAAATTAAACCTTTAATCTGACGAAGATGGGTTATAGTTCAAAAGACCAGAAGAAAATAAAAAGTCTCGCCCGTAATACAACAACCTTTAAATAGTCAACATGCATACATTGACCTATGTTCCTGCCAATAGATGAAAAACAGTTCAAGTTCTGGAAACTGAGGCGAGATGGGCTTCCCAATATCAATACTGCACGCTCGTTCAATATCTCAAGGCAGGCGGTATCAAGGGCGCTCATCAGCATGGATAAGCGTATTGAGGATACACTGCTTGAGATGGCGCAGGCAAACCAGATGGAGATGGAGAGCATAAATACCGAGCGGGGTATCCTGTTCGGGCACTCGATACCGCTTGATGCTAACGCCATCATATTCGTGTCGGCAAAACATGGGGTCCAGGTGTGGTACGAACACGAAGGGGACTGCGGTACATGCACCAGGTATACGCAGTGCATCGAGTTGCTGTGGGATCTTGCAGATGAGATGAAGATCAAGCTTGAGAAGACGGATGATCCGACTAAACTTGCTGATGAACTGTTTGGGAAGTTGAGGGGATTGGTATGAATATCAATATTTCAGAAACAATCCGGAAAATGATGGGGTGGTGCCCCAATGCCGAAATGCAGCTTAAAAGGGAGGGAATATATATGGATTCGTATGGAGTAATCGTTATTAATAAAATTAAAGGTATGGGATTCAATGGTTTTGTCAGTATCCTGCATCTGGTGTATGCACTGTGGCTTGTCAGTACAGCCTTAAGGGTGCTGGCAAATGTACAGATATTTCCGTGGTATGTGATGGATATTATATTCATATCTTCAGGGATACTTCTGTTAATAGGTATCACATCGCTGGTGATGTTCTTTAATTTCGTGAAATCTGCACAAATCCAGAGGATACTGGCTTTAAGTAATATTGTTTTGACACTTGTGTTTTTCTGGTATCTGGGCCAGACCCTGATATCGGGTGAATCCCAGATCACGGTATTTGACAAACCGTTCAATTCCTATGCTTTCGGCATTATTTCATTGATAATCTTTACAACTATCCTGGCGGTGCCTAATATCATGGCTTTATTCAGTAAACCCGTTGAGGAAAAGAATACACGTTTTATTGCTGCTGTGGTACTTGCCTTCATTGTTTCATTGGCCTCATTGGGAGTGTATTATGTTTACCTTGGCAATCAGAGGGAAGTCTTACTGATAGAGGAGATGTCTGGAGATGCCGGATATAGATTATATGGATTAGACCCGAATGTGATCGACACAAGTGCATACGGACCGTTCGAGTATTCGTATTTCCTTGATTCCAATAGCAAAACGACTGGTCATCCCATTACTGCAGGGGCATACGAGGCCATACAGTTCCTGCAGGGTGAAGAGAGTGGCAGTGTCCTGGGGTGGTGGGACTATGAACTCGATATTAAGGCATCGGGCAAGGAGCCGGTTATTGCCTATGCCTCTGAGGAGATTAAATGGAGTGTTGGTAGACCGTCTGAATTATACGATACCTTCGAATCCAATGAGAAGGTTATGGATGTATCCAGGTTCTTCACTGCTACGTCTGAGGAAGCTGCACGTGATATTGCCGGGAAGTACGGGGCCAGGTACGTGTACATTTCAAGGAACAGATGGGATGTTTACTTTACGATTATGTACATGACAGCCTGGCCTGATTTTAGAGTAGGGGAGGTAGGCGGTTTTCAATCCGAAGCTTTTATTGAAAAATACTATGAGCCGTCTGTGGCTTACAAGTTCAATACTGGTGCGGAAATGGAGTATTTTGAGAAGATATTCGAGAATGAGGATGTGTTGATCTACGAGTTGAAGTGAGGGGGGGCAGCCGGGTGAGATTCAAGAGGGCAGCAGGAAAGTCAATGACCCCGGACATCTTCGAAAAGTCCGAGGCATCGAAGCTGATACTCGGGAATTATATTGCTGTGGTTAGCTTGATTTTGATATTTCCAATCAAGTGCAGGTAAGTAATTTTAAAGAAATATGATAGAGGTAACATCAGTCTTTCAATATATTTAAATTGTATCAATCTTACTCTATTTTTAAAATTTTATATTGTTAAAATAGTATGGAAATACAAAATCTTAAATAGTCAACATGCATATATTGACCTATGTTCCTGCCAATAGGTGAAAAACAGTTCAAGTTCTGGAAACTAAGAAGAGACGGGCTGCCCAATATCAATATCGCACGCTCGTTCAATATCTCAAGGCAGGCGGTATCCAGGGCGCTCATCAGCATGGATAAACGTATTGAGGATACACTGCTTGAGATGGCGCAGGCAAACCAGATAGAGGTGGAGAGTATAAATTCTGAGCGGGGTATCCTGTTTGGGCACTCAATACCGCTTGATGCCAATGGCATCATATTCGTGTCAGCAAAACATGGGGTCCAGGTGTGGTACGAGCACGAAGGGGACTGCGGCGCATGCACCAGGTATACGCAGTGCATAGAATTGCTGTGGGACCTTGCAGATGAGATGAAGATCAAGCTTGAGAAGACGGATGATCCGACTAAACTTGCTGATGAACTGTTTGGGAAGTTGAGGGGAATGGCTTGATTCTGAATTTTGCACAGACTATACGGAAAATGATAGGGTGGTGCCCGAATGTGGGTGTTATGGAAGCCAGAAAAGCAATGCAATTCGATGACATTGTGGTAAATGCATCCGATAGTGATAATGAATTACCTCAATTGACTTCCGGATGGTTGACTAAATATCGCAACCGGATTTTATTGTACTCACTAATTTTCACGCTGGTGGCTTTTAGCCTTTTTATTTCAGAAGGGAAAAACAGATTGGACGTATTCATGACAGGTATAATCTCAGGTTTAGTGTTAAGCCTGATTACAGGAGTAACTGAATGGCGCAGACTCAACAAAGCTGCTGCCGGAGGATTTAGAAGGTTGCAGGTAACCAGGAAGCAGATGTTAGTTAACTATCTGATTATAATTGGATTCATAGTCATTGTCATCTTTATCAGCAGTTATTTCACTGTAAAGACTGGCCACAACATTAGAGATATTTCTGCTTTTAGTTCAGGTTTCGTTTTAATTGTCTGGACCCAGTTTTTTGAAGTGGTTTACTGGGAGCGGAAAAATAAGAAGACATTGATTGTAGAGGAAGCATCTTTTTACGCGGTAGATGCTGAAGTAGGGGGGAGCAAATGAATACGATTAAGCAGGGAATTGTGATGGCAGTATCCGTATTCATATTTTCGGCTCTTTTTAGCAATTTTATGGACGGAAGGATTGACTGGTTATTATCCTTTAGTGTTGCGAGCGGCTTTCTTCTGGGAAGTGTCTTGATGTACCTCTGGCAGAGGGATGGAAAAAAACAGAGGATGTGATCAGATGCTGGTGGATATAGCAGATAGAATGAAAAGGATGATGGGGTGGTGTCCGAATTCGAATGCGAGTGCGACCTACACCAAAAAATCATTGCAATTCGATGACCTTAGAGTAAATACGCCTGATAGTAAAGGTAAGATCACTCACGTGGGCACTGGCTGGTTTAAAAAATACCACAACAAAATCTTATTGAAATTATTGCTGATGATGTATATGGTTGTTTTTTCTTTTTATGGGTATGGGAAAGTTAATCCAGATATGTACCTGATAGGCATCATCAGTGGTTTGTTCTTCCATCTTTTCTTGGGAGTGAATGATTGGCACAGATTCAATAGGGCTGCTGGCATAGAGATCGCACAACAACAACTCACCAAAAAACAAATAGCGATCTTTTTTCTGGTTATTGTTAGTCTGATAGTTTTCTTTGTCTTTTTGGTAACTAACATCACCGGAGGGATGGCTTTTATATCGGGTACAATGTTCTTTGTCTGGATAGAATTCTTCGTAGTGCTCTATTGGGAGCACAAGAACGAAAAGACGCTGATCATGAAAAAAGCAATCCTTTTTGGGGAACTCAAAATCATGAGGACTGAATAAAATGACTCTTTTAATCGAAAATATACGGAAAATGATGGGGTGGTGCCCGGGTGTAACTCCAGCTAAATACAACACCATCCAACATGTCGATTTTGTAAATCCTTCACAAATCCCATCTGGCGGATCAAATGTTGAAAATTTTGAATCTAAAAATGTAATGTTCTTTGATAACACATCAGTATTCACTTTTTTCTGTGTTATAAGCGTGAATCTGGTTTTTATGTTTGGCCGGAATCTGGATTATGCAGTCCTAATTCCAATTCTCGTGATAATGTATTCCTTACTTCATTTCCTTGTAATAAAAATGTTTCAGGCGAGTATTTCTATTGATGAAAACGGTGTGCACTTAAAGTCATTCGAACTAAGAGATGTCGTACTAAACTACAAGGACATTAAATCAGTTAAAACATTTAAATTGAATAAACCTTCAATCGCATTAAAAGCAATAGCGCTAATGATCCTTGTTGCATTTCTTGCTCATTCAGTAATATCCGGGGAATGGAAAGTGATTATATCAATTGCACCCTTGCTGCCATGGTATTTGCTTATCAAACAAAGGCATGATCGAGAAAAACATAATCTGGATACACAATTGTATATCGAATCCAGAAAGAAAAAGTGGTATGAACTCTCACCGTATTATTCAGTCATAACAGACCAGATGACTGCATCCGGGATACAGGCTGCTATTGGACATTACAGGGGTGTAAAGTGAAATGGCTGTTTCATTTGAAGATGTCAAGAGAATGTTGGGGTGGTGCCCGAATGTGAATTTGAATAATTATCCAATCATGCATAATAATTTAGGATCATCCTCTTCACTAACATATAATGATACAAATCCACCCACATTACTACCTGTACTTTTGAAAAATACTTATGTTGCCGGGTTGGGAAAAGAGATGATTATTGAATTACTCTTTGCTTTCACTGTTTTTGTTCTCTATCATATAGCCGGACATGATTCCTTTTTTCATAAATATGGAATTGAATTAATAATGTTCTCTGTTGTGTTAACACAGTTAATCATATCGAGATCAAGCGTTGAAATTAATAGTAAGTATATCAGGGTCAGTACTATATTCCAACGGATACTTGGTTCAACAACCCATACTTTAGATTCAATAAACACAGTACAGGTACAAAAAAATAAACTATACAGATTAGTGTACTGGGGCTTATTAACAGTAGGAATATTTTGGCTTTTCACCCTTCTTTCGCAGACATTTGCAGGAGAACCAATGAAAGACCTTACTCCAAGTCTCATATGGGTTGTTTTTTGTTTTGGTTATGGATATATCATGTACATTGGTTCAAAATCAGTTTACCACATCCGGATTCGTTTTAATCCACATCCATCAATCAACCATTTAATGATACATACGAAAGATGCACATCAGATTGCAGATATACTTAAAAAAGCAAACAGGCATTCAGATGACCTTATTAGGGATTATCAGCCCGATACTGCTGGTCAGGTGGCGGCAGTTTGTCCTAAAAAATGAAAGCATGTGACACAACAGGAATGTTCCCGACTAAGTTTTGGGTTTTCCAGGTTACAGAACATCTCACAACCAGACAACAACACTTAAATGTCAGTCAATTAGACTATAAACGATAAAATGAATGATGAAAAACTAACCGCTTACCTTAAAAACATCCTTGAAAAAGGCCGGATGGCTGAGGCTATAGATCTCTCTAAGGAGATGGGGGCCCAACTTTCTGAAGAGGAGATCAATAGTTATATTTTCCAGTATCTTGATCAGGGATGGCTTTCGAAAGCTGTAGAAGGTTCAAAAGCTGCAGGTGTCGAGCTGCCTGACGATATGCTCTTTGGCTGGATCGATAAATATCTTGAGGAAGGGCAGATATATTCAGCTATTAATGCAATCAAATTCCTAGGAGTACCACTCCCGAAAGACAGCCTCATTGAGGCGGGCCGCAAATGCCTGCTGGAAGGAGAGCTTAACAAGGGCCTGGATGCCTTTAAGGCGGCAGGTGAGGAAGTGCCGGAAAAGGAACTGCTCAGTTGTGGCAACAAGTGTTTTGAAGAAGGTAAGTTATATCCCGGGCTGGAGGCCTATGAAAAAGTAAATAAGACGCCGACTGATGAGTTGCTTACTCTGTGTGGTGACAGATGTTTTGAAGAGGGTTGGACCAACCGGGGTCTTGAATCGTATGAGCGTTCTAATATGTCTCCTACTAAAGAGAAACTGCTGGCCTGTGCTTCCAGGTGTTTCATGGACAAAAACCAGGATGAAGGTAGAAGGGCCATAGTGGAAGCAAATAAAGCCCGTGAATGAACTGGCGTGCGGGGAGAGAGACCCCTTCATCTACCCAACGACGAAAATAGGAGTAGTTGTAGGAGTAGGAGTAGGAGTAGGAGTAGTTGCATGAGTAATATTAATTATTAGCGAATATTGAAAAATAGCAATTTATTTATAGATTAGCAGAAAAAAACACATTGCAGATTTTACATTAATTTAGTTGACTTTTATTTCAATTGCAGAATAAATAAAGAGTTGGTAACATGAAAAAATTGGAAATGTTCATCCTGATAGGACTAGTTATTATTGGAACCGCAGGAATAGTAAGCGCACAGCAGATACTGCCAGATGGCGGTAATGGTTTTGATGACGCAATTGAGATAGATCTGGGAAGTTATGTGACAGATCATGACATTCCGGTTGATGCACCGGAATACTTTAAACTTACACAAAAAGTTAATGCCGGACAGTTGCTTACAATCAAAGTTATTAATCCGGTAGTGGAAAATCGAACTATAATCAGCAATGCTAAATTGTTTGACATAGATAGGGCAATACTGCTTCCGGAATATGATAATCCTTTGAAGAATGTGGTTGGTGCGGCTGAATCCAGAAGTCATCTATGGCTGCCCGGTTCACAGGAGAGTTCTTATACATATTACCTGAGCGTTGGTGGCGGCATGGTTCTTGATACCGTGGCAGGTGTAGAATACGTTATCATGATCGATGATAATTTCGATGTAGGAAGTCAAACAGATGCAGGAGACACGTTTGAAACGGCTATGGAGATAACAGAGGGAACTCATAACGGTTATCTATCCGGATCGCATGGAACGGACACTAAAGATCTCTACAGGATGACTGTTGAAGCGGGAACAACGCTAACCGTTAAAGTGACCCCGCCAAGCGACAGGATGAGAGAGTTTACACTTTACGATGAAGATAGGATAGAAATTGCAGCAGAGTATCCATCTAATCCGGGTGCGATTGCTAAAACAACCCAGGAAATAACCTATAGTGGTGATATCTACATTGGGATCACTCCATATGATGATGATTACGGAGAATATACCCTGGATCTGGAAATCACCAACGAAACCGGAATAGCCGGTGGAGAGGGACTGGAGGTAACAGACGAGAAAGACGAAGGTGGATTACCGGAAGACGAAGCTGGGTTACCGGAAGACGAAGGTGGATTACCGGGATTCGAAGCAATATTTACAGTTGCAGGACTCCTGTCAGTGGCGTTTCTTTTGAAGAGGAAATAACTAAGATATAAGATATGGAATGTGTAATATCCGGATCAGCAAAGGTTGCACGATGCAGATTCTGATTTGCTGATGGATTATAGAGGCAGTCTAACAATTACTTTTTGAATTGCTGGACAGCCTCTATATAGCACAATTATTTAGGATATGTATGGTCAAGAAAATCCTCACTTCGTTCGCATTTTTTAAGCCTAAAGGAAAGTATATATTTTCCTAAACGTTCAAAAAGAAGATATGAAAATGAACATCCCTAAACCGCTCATTCTTATCATACTTGATGGCTGGGGTATAAACCCTGGGATTGAAGGAAATGCAATAGCCAATGCTGATACATCGGTGATGGACTACCTGATGGAAAAATATCCCCATTCCACACTGGAAGCTTCAGGCAAGGCAGTTGGCCTTCCCCCTGGCCAGATGGGAAATAGTGAAGTCGGTCACCTGAATCTGGGTAGTGGTCGCGTGGTATACCAGGATATTACAAGAATAGATAAATCGATCAAGGATGGCGATTTCTTTTCTAATAAGGTACTGACCGATGCAGTTGAACATGTACTGACAAATGGCTCATCACTTCATTTGATGGGGTTGCTCTCGGATGGGGGAGTGCATAGTCACATCGAGCACTTGTCTGGCCTGCTGAAGATGGCAAAGAATGCAGGACTTGAACAGGTTTTTATCCATGCATTCCTTGACGGCCGGGATGTCCCGCCGCGCTGTGCAGGAGAATATATCACCCGGACCGAAGATCTGATGCGAACACTTGGCACAGGAAAAATTGCCACGATTGGCGGTCGCTATTATGGAATGGACCGGGACAACAGGTGGGAGCGAGTACAGCTTGCTTATGATGCCCTGGTACTCGGTAAAGGCCTGACATCACCCGATGCAGGAAGTGCGTTAAGGGCTGCCTACGGGAGAGGAGAAAATGACGAATTTGTCAAACCCACCGTTATACTGGATGGGAACCGTCCAACTGCTATCATACAGGATAATGATGCCGTGATCTTTTTTAATTTCAGGCCTGACAGGGCAAGGGAACTTACCAGGGCCTTGACAATGCAGGATTTTTCAGGGTTTGAACGACAGAAAGAATTGAATATCCATTTCGTCTGCATGACCCAATATGATGAGACATTTGATCTTCAAATAGCCTTCCCGCCTGCACACATTGACAACACACTGGCGGAATACCTGTCAAAAAATGGAAAAAAACAGCTTCATATTGCTGAGACTGAAAAATATGCCCATGTGACGTTCTTCTTTAACGGTGGTGTGGAAAAACCCTGCAAAGGAGAGGACAGGATACTCATACATTCTCCAGATGTGGCAACCTATGACCTGAAACCTGAGATGAGTGCTTATGAGGTCACAGATGCTGTTGTGGAAAAGATCGTATCAGGCGATTACGATGTGATCATACTGAACTATGCAAATCCGGATATGGTCGGGCACACCGGCGTTATGGATGCTGCTATAAAGGCCGTAGAGGTTGTGGATGAATGCCTGGGCAGGGTGGTAACTGCAATAATTGATATGGGCGGCATTGCCATTATCACGTCAGATCACGGCAATAGTGAACAAATGATCTATTACAAAGATAAGAGCCCGCATACTACCCACACCACTAACCGGGTGCCACTGGTATTTGTATCAGATATGGATGTGGATCTGCAAGATGGTATGTTCGCAGATATCGCACCCACCATACTGGAACTGTTGCATCTGGATGTGCCGCCCCAAATGACGGGGCAGTCCCTTCTGGTCAGAAAAGATAATTAAGAATAATTCCAAATAGACCTGAATATGGCAAAAACAGCAGTGGTCTTTGACAGTGCAGGCACACTCCTGCACATGTACAGGGCAGCAAAGGACCTCAGGAGCGGTTCCATTTATTATGATATTGTGACAACTGACCTTGCAGGAACTAATCCGGATTTTGCAATTATTATTCTGCACATTGAGCCAGAACAGTTGATGCAGATGGACGGGAGTTATCCGGTACATCGATGCATTGAGGAATTACAGATTAAGATCGATATTGGTTGCAGCAATAGATCATTGAGTATTGATAAGGCACACTCCATCATCAGTTCTGATTCCTTAGCACTGGTATCTGACCTCCAGGAAGTGCTGGAAGCAGTATGGGATCGGTGTGATAATAAGCAATATTTAGGCGTGGGCCTGATGGTCGATATGGCCCGAAATTGTATCCCATATACATTGAGTACCGGTGGATGCCCTTATCCTGAAGCAAGGGATGTGGTATCCCAGCTTGAAGCGTTAGGTGTGGACATATTTATTGCATCAGGTGATAAGCAGGAGGATGTTGAAATGGTGGCAAGAAGTATCGGTGTCAGGAAGGAGCATACCTTCGGGCTTTCAACTCCACAGCGTAAATGCAGGATCATCAGGGAACTGAAACTATCATATGAAAAGGTTGTTATGGTAGGAGATGCTATTAATGACATAATGGCATTCAGGGAAGCCGATTTTGCTGTGCTTACGGTCCAGCAGCGAAATGCAAGACCTGAAAGATTGTGCCTCGAATCGGATGCAGTGATCGAACATATTACCCAGATCGTTCCACTGGTGCGTGATATGCTTTGAAACCAGGGGACCCGGTACTTTTAATAGGCAGCGGTAAGAACTATTTTGTAACGGCAGGTAACGGGGACCTGCATACGGAAGTGGGCGTGTTCAAGCTGGACCGATTGCTTGAGATGGAGTACGGGGATTCTATTGCATCACACCTGGGATTTGAATTAAAGACACGTCGGCCAAGGGCACCTGATTTTTTCAAAAAGTTAAAAAGAACCGGAGCGCCTGTAAATCCAAAGGACATTGGGATGATCATGTCCCATACTGGCCTGAATAAACAAGACACTGTACTGGATGCAGGTACTGGCTCTGGCATACTTGCTATTTATCTCGGACTTATAGCAAAAAGGGTGCTATCTTATGAGATCAGGCAGGATTTCCTGGATGTGGCCAGGTCTAATATCGCACTTGCAGGTCTTGATAATGTGGAAGTGCGATATGGGGATATATTACAGGAGATACATTCAATTGATGAGACCTTTGATGTGGTCACTCTTGATCTGCACCATGCATCCGAAGTTGTACCGTTTGTGCCTGAAGTGTTGAACCCTGGTGGTTTTTGCGTGGTGTTCTCACCATTTATGGAACAGGCAAAGGATGTGCGCCAGGCCATCAATATGATCGAACTTGAAGAGGTTGTCACCTTTGAATGTACCCAGCGTGAAATATCCTTTAGCGAAAGAGGGACGCGTCCGTCTACGACCAGGGTGGGACATTCGGGCTATGTCACATTTGCCAGGATACCTTGAGGACATTCTATGTGTCATCGGTTAAGAGTAATATTGTTATAGAACACGGATTGTACGGATGACACGGATGC